>Ga0080003_1000199_pt1 | contig 42620 bp, 36 predicted proteins | sample JossMetagenome_FD_69206 | JGI IMG/M metagenome (GOLD analysis project Ga0080003, IMG submission 69206) | Hot spring microbial communities from Joseph's Coat, Yellowstone National Park, USA - JC2_E (SPADES assembly) (version 2) | ecosystem: Environmental > Aquatic > Thermal springs > Hot (42-90C)... | reverse complement strand
CCCTGAGCCCGATTCATATAAAAAACTAGTAGATTTAATGAAAAGGTATAGGGAAGCCCTCAACTATTCTATAAAAGTTATAATAGAGAATAAAGCAATAAGCCTTGGAAAAGCCCATAGACTTTTATACAAAGTTCTTAAGGAGAAATATGGCTTGCCCTCTAAAATTGCTCAGGATTGTTATAGAGAGGCTATTGCTATAGCTAAGTCTTGGCTTAAAAATACCAATAAAGGTAAGATACCCATAGTTAGGAGTCTTAGGATTTGGTTAACATATGGGCATAGCTATAGAATTAAAGGTGATTATGTAGAGCTATTGGGAGGCTATAGGCTTAAAATTATTGGCTTGGATAGGAGATATAATAGCTACCAAAACAAAGAGGCTAGACTATTACTTAAAGATGGTAAGTTTATTCTTAAGATATCTAAGCGTGTGCCAGAGCCAGCTAAGTATGATCCTAAAGGCGTTCTAGCCGTTGATGTTAATGAAAGACAAATAGTTGTAGGTAACTCTCACGATGAACTAAGGCTTAATACAAATATTGAGAGAGCTCTGCATTATAAACAATTAGCTGAAAACCTTCACAATAGATACTCTTCTTCCAAATACATTGCCTCGCTTAGGAGAAGAGGTATTAGGAAAAGGGTAAGATATTTTTATGAAAAGGCTAGGAACATTATAGAGGATTGGGCGAAGAAGGTATCCCATACAATTGCATTGCTAGCAAAACAACGTCAACATGCTGTTGCCAGAGAAGACTTGACAAACTTAGTAGAGGCTCTTAGGAAACTACCCAAGGAGCACAAAGTCTCTTTGCTCATTCTAAGCTATAGAAGACTAGAGCATTGGATAGATTGGCAATGTGAAAAGCAGGGGATACCTATAGCTGTTATCAATCCTAAAGGTACATCATCAATATGTCCAATATGTGGCTCAAAGCTTGTAGAAAATGGTTATAGGAAGCTGAAGTGTAATAAATGCGGTTTTGAGGCTGATAGGGATACAATAGCAATAATAAATATTGAGAAGAAAGCATACAAAAAGATGGGGGGATCTCTGACCACCCCGACTGCCCCTCAGATGACAGATGTAATCCCGAACAGATGAGGGGAACCCTCGCCCTTCAGGGCGTAGAGGAGGTCAGAGGATGAACATGTTTTTATTCAAAATATAAATAATTATCTAAAGAGTTATAAAAATAATCTATATGATAAACAAACCTTGTCTAAAATTAGTAAAATACTTTTTATCTTAAACAATTTTGTAAGTAAATGCCATCATAAAAAGGAGGAAAAATTTATTTTCCCATATCTAATAAACAAAGGAGGAGAAGAAGCTTCTCTAGCAAATGAAATGATAAATCAACACAGGATAATTGAAAACCTAGAAAATCAGTTAGAAAGCAATTTAAATATAAAGTCGTTACAAAAAATTAATCAAATTCTTACAGACTTAGTCATGATTTTAGATTCTCATATACAAGAAGAAAATAGTGTTGTTTTTGCATATGCTGAAATTTCTATTGATGAATTTGAAAAAGAAATAGTTTTAAAGAAAATAGATTATTTTGAAAAAGAAAATAGCGAATTATGTAATAAAGATAAATACCTAAAAATTCTAAATGAACTTTAAAGAACCTATCATAATAAAATCTTTAAATTAATAATAAATTATTTTATTTAATAAATTATTTTATTTATATCATATATAGAAAGAAAAGATATATATTTAATTTATATTAAATGTATAGGGGGAGGAATATGGAATATAAATGGAAGGCATTGTCTGTAACAAGTGTAGGATCATTAATGTCAGCAATAGATAGCACTGTAGTATTGCTTGCTTTAGTTCCAATAACACAAGATCTTCATGCTGATTATATTACTATAGTTTGGGTAGTTATTGCTTACTTATTAGCAAGTACCAGTTTAGTATTAAGCCTAGGAAGAATGGGTGATATGTATGGAAGAAAAAAGATATATAATTTAGGCTTTATAGTTTTTACTATAGGTTCCTTATTAGCTGCTTTATCTTTAAATGGAATCCAACTGGTAATTTATAGAGCTATAGAAGGTATAGGATCAGCTATGATGATAGCTAATTCTTTAGCAATAATATCAACTGCTTTTCCAATTAATGAAAGAGGTAAGGCTTTCGGAATAAATTCAATAGTTTGGGCAACTGGAAACATCTTGGGCATAGTTTTAGGAGGCTTCATAATAACGTATACTAGTTGGAGATGGATATTTTTAATCAATATTCCTATTGGCATATTCGGCACAGTATGGGCATGGAAGACGTTAAAAGAAACTAAAGCTACCAACACAAAAGAATCATTTGATATATCAGCAGCTATAGCATTTACTTTAGGAATATTATTAATACAATTAGGAGTCACAGATGGTTTATTATATGGTTGGAACAGTTTATCCTCTATAGCTTCGTTTGCATTGTCTCCATTTCCATTTATTTTCTTTGTTATATGGGAAACAAAATATGCCAAAGATCCAATAATAGATATGAAGCTGTTCTTTGGAAACAAGATGTTTAGCACTTCCACGATAACGGCTGTACTTCAAAGTCTAGCAATGTTTGCAGTTAATTTTCTATTATTATTCTATTTAGAAGGCATATTTGGATTAAGTGTTTTGACAGCTTCATATCTAATAATACCAATGGCATTAGTTAATGCGATTATAGGTCCAATAGGTGGTAGGTTAACTGATAAATATGGACCTAGGATTATAAGTACATTAGGTTTAGCATTTCAATCAGTTGCCATATTAATGCTTAGTTTTATGAATTCATCCACACCTCTTTGGTATGTAGCATTTACAGAAGGTATTTTCGGCATAGGAGGAGGACTATTTTGGCCATCTAATACAAGCGCAGTTATGTCAGGAGCCCCAAAGGGTAAATATGGTGCAGCCTCAGGCATATTATCAACATTTAGAAATACGGGTATGATATTAAGCTTTGCAGTAGCATTATCTGCAATAGCAAGCAAGCTACCACCACAAATAGTTTATCAATTATTTGTAGGTACATTAAGCAGTAAGCTAGACATTAACACTGCAGCTACCTATTTATCAGCACAATCATATGCCTATCACATTTCCTTTGGATTGCTAATTTTGTCCATAGTATTATCATTAATGAGGCCTAGTAAATCTAAAATTCAAAATATAGAAGAAAATATAAAAACGCAACAAAAAATACCAGTACAGTAATTAATTTAAACTTAATTTAAACTTTAATGAATCTGTTGACCATCTTTACTATAGTGTATTATTTGTGTTGGGCAGCTCTGTGAAGCAGCGTCTACGCAATCTTGCAATTCATCACCTACTGTGCCTTCGCTTCTTGATCCTTGTTCTTTTTTATCTGCATCAGCTCTCCATTTATTAACAATTTCAGCCTTACCATCTATTTCATTCATTTGAAATACATCTGGACAGAGACTAACACAAACCATGTCTGCTATGCAATTTTCCCTTGGTTCTATCCAAACTTTTATAGCCATTCTTTTCACCAATTTTATTATATTTTTATAAGTTTTAAATTTTAGTAAATACTAATACTTATCTTTTAAGGATTTATTTATTAATATAATTAAAACATATAAATATTAATAATTCTTATTATTAAATTTTTATTTAAATTATTTTAAACGATAAGATATTTATTTTTGAAAAAAATATTTTTATTGGTGTTGCTATGAATATAGGGTTTGCAAGGGTTTTAATGAGCAAGTCAATAAGAGTATTTTTATTTAGTATTGTCTCTATTTTAACGCCCTTCTATCTGAAATATTTGGGATTTTCATCCTTCCTTATAGGTATATCTATATTTATTATTGTTTTAGGAAATGTAATTCAAAACATATTTTTAACTTGGTTTAGAAGTAAAATAAACTTAAAAACATACCTTCTAATAGTTAGTTTGTTCTTATCTTTATCAGGATTTATTCTGTTCTTTTTTTCTTCTATATTTTTAATATTTTTAGCATTATTCTTAGGAAACATAAGCACAACTGGAACAGAAACTGGCCCTTTCCAATCTATTGAAACCGGTATACTGCCCGATCTTGTTGATAAGAGCTTTGTGAACAGAGCTTATGGTATTTATAATTTCTTAGGTTACACCTTTTCCTCTTTAGGGGCTTTAGCATCTTCAATACCAGCTTATTTTAATTATGCTATTTTCTCATTCAAGATTTTGTATTTAGTTTATGGAATAGGTGGATTAATAATTTTTGTAAATTATATTAAGTTTAATTACAAAGAAGACATAAGCAACAGAATTTCAATAAAGGAATTTGATAAAAAGGCTAAAAGAGACCTTATCCTTATGACGGCCTTATTTTCGGCAGACGCTTTAGGAGGCGGATTTATAGTACAATCTATTATAGCTTATTGGTTTAATGTAAAATACGGAGTTTCATTAAAATTGCTAGGTCCATTGTTTATGGCAGTAAACATAATTACAGCCATTTCTTTGCTATTAGCACCTCTTATAGCAGAAAAATTAGGTAATCTCAAAACAATGGTCATAACTCATTTAATATCAAATATATTTTTAATATTAATTCCAGTATTTTCATCATTTTGGATTAGCGCCATGTTTTTATTGCTAAGACAAAGTATGTCTCAAATGGATGTACCAACAAGGCAAGCTTTTGTTACTGAAATATTTAAAAGAGATTATAGAGTTTCATTCAATTCCATATCAAATACCTTTAGAAGTATTTCTTCTTTAGTTGGATCTCCTATTGATGGCATAGCTTTAGAGAATGGTTTATTGACATTACCATTCTTTGCAGGTGGCTTTATTAAAATTTTCTATGATATTTTTATATTTTATTTTTATCATAATAGAACAAAATAATTATTTGTATCTTTCAGTTTCTTTTATACTCTCTTCATTTAAATTCTTAAAGTAATTGTTATATATTTCTTCTATAAAAGATATTTCATCTTCTTTTAATTCCAATCCATCAATTTTAATATAATTATCTATTTCTAATTTAGATGTTATGTTTGGTAAAACTGATGAAACATTTTTATTTGATAGCACAAAGAGTATGGCTATCTCATATAGCATATAATTTTTCAGCCTTTCTTTTAATTTTTCTGCACCAATTAATCCCCTTTTAATCCAATTTGTGTCTTTAAACCTTCTATGCAAACTACTGTTATAATCTATTGGCCATTTCGTTTCATCTAATACGTCACTAGCATGAGGCACCCTGATAAAATGATCTATACTTTTATGCTCCAAAAAATTTTCTCCTGGAAATCTTTCTATAATGTTATATATATGTTCTAAACTTTTGTAACCGATTTCTATAGCCTTTAATCCCTCTTCTTTCCAACCTAATGTTGGTCCTAAAGAAATTCCATAGCTTAATATTTTCCCTTCGTTTTTTAGGTCCTTTAATAATCCAAATATTTTTTCATTATTTATTATATTAATTGTTGGATTGTGAAGCATTAATATATCAATATAGCTTGTTTTTAATCTATTTAGTGAATCGTTTATAGCTTTATCTAAATAATCTAGGTCAAACCTTCTTTTATTTGTTGATAAATCATATCCAACTTTGGTTAATATTACTACGTTATCTCTATTATTTTTAAAAATGCTTAGCAATTCCTCACCTTTTCCTTTTCCATAAATGTCTGCTGTATCAAAAAAATTTATCCCTTTTTCATATGCATATTTCAATATTTTTTCTGGATCTTCTTTGACTCCCCATTCATTAGAGACTAGGGACCATAATCCAATTCCTATTTCTGATACTTCTTTATTAATGCTTTTTAGTTTTCTATACTTCATTAGTTTCACGGTTTTTTACATAAAACTAAAAAATTTAAAAGATAATATAGATTTTGACATTAAATTTTTATTAGAAAATTATGAGTTATTTGCCAAAAATTTAAAAGAACAAAAATAATTTTTGTAGCTTTTACAAAGTTTAATATAATAAATTACGCTACGTAAATTAAAACTTAAATTAAGTCAATATTTATGTATAAAATTATTATATGGAAATAAACAACATGAAAATTCAGAAAAGGAAATAAAAGTTTGTCAATATTTAATAATTGGTGATATAATTGGTATTAAAAAGACAGGCTTCCCATGCGGGATCTTTTTATCCATTAAATAAAGAGGATCTTATTAAATCAATAGAGAATAGCTATTTGCATAAACTAGGGCCAGGTAATTTACCAAAAATAAATGAAAGGAAAAAAGAAAGCATTGGATATATAGTTCCTCATGCTGGATATATGTATAGCGGACCTATAGCTGCACACAGCTATTTTAATATAGCAAATGAAGGAAAACCTAAAGTATTTGTTATAGTAGGACCTAATCACACAGGTCTTGGAGAAAACGCTTCAGTATGGAAAGAGGGGATTTGGCAAACCCCTTTAGGAGATGTTGAAATAGATAATGAAGTTTCACGGCTTATTGTTTCTTATTCAAAATATTTTACCTTTGATGAAGAGGCACACTTATATGAACACTCAGTAGAAGTGCAGATACCTTTTTTACAACAACTATTTAATGACATCAAAATAGTACCTATTGTAATTAAGTTACAAAATGAAGAGGTGTCTTTAGATTTAGCAAACGCCCTGTATAAATTAATTGTAGATAACGGAGTAGATTTGGTTAATATAGCAAGTAGTGATATGAATCATTACGAACCTTATGATATCACTTATAAAAAAGATGAAATGGCATTAAAGAAAATTGAGGAATTAGACGTGAATGGGTTATTCAAGGTATTAGATGAGAACAACATAACGATGTGTGGTCCTGGACCTGTCGGGGCATTATTATACTTAGGTAAAAAGATGAACTCAAGAGTTCAGATATTAAAGCACGCAACTTCAGGTGATATTACTGGAGAAAAAGACTGGGTAGTAGGTTATGCTGCTGCAAGAGTAGTAAAGGCCTAAAATTCGTTTTCAAATGGAAATTTAAGCAATTTATAGCAGTTATTAAATGAAGATAAAGTGATACGAAATGAGGCTAAAATCATATTCATCAGCAGTTGTTTTAGGTTTTCCTATACCAGAAACATCAAACCCCTTTATTGCAATTCCAACTAAGGAGCTTATTTTTAATATAAATGTAGAAAAGTGTAGTAATAGTGATGTAATATTTAATAATTTTCCTAATGAAGTAAAAAGCTATATATTAAATTATTGGAAAAAATTAAATGAAGGATTAAACGAGAATCTGTGCGCAAAGATTAATTTAGAAAGCAATTTAGAAGGCTTCACCTATTCAGGACTTTATGCTGTTACAACCTCTCTTCTTCTGTATTCTTTAGGTAAATATAATAACGAAGTTTTGAATGAAGATGAAATAACAGAACTCTCTAGAATAACTGATAACGTTAAAGATCCTTCATGGTCTTCTGTTTTAGATTCGTTAAGGTATTCTTCATTAACAGGAAAAGCAGTAGTATATAGGAATGATGAGGAGAACTCAGTATTAAATAAAACAACATTACCAATTGAATTCAAAAACATGATTACATTAAGACAGAAATTGACGAGAGATTTATTAGGAAACGATGTTTATGGTTCTTTAACTCATCTCATGGGAATTTCAGTATTAGAGGCATCTATTAGATTAAGAGAATCAAATAACTTTAAGGAGATTTTTAACATATTTAGACCAATAACTGATGCAATTTCTCAAATAATATGGGATTTACGGGTTGATGATAATTGCTTTTATGTTCCTGGTTTGCCCAATACTGCAGAAAAAATATGCATTTAAACACATTTATTTTTACTCATTTAAAATTTATTAGGGATTAAAATTGAAGTGCATGTCTGCTGTAATAAAGCTTGGTGGAAGTTTAATTACAGATAAATCATCACCGCGTACTGTAAAATGGGATTCATTGAATGATTCCGCATTGCAAATATATAAATACTATAAAGAAAACAATGCTAAAATTGCTATAATTCACGGTGGAGGAAGTTTTGGACATTACGAAGTTGAAAAAATAAGGAAAAGCAAAAATGTAATTGATCCTTTTTCAACATCATTAATTCAAGAATCTATGCTAACATTAGCCTTAGCGGTTTTAAAAGCATTGATAGGTGTAGGAATTCCTGCTTCCTTACATCCTACGCATACTATATGTAAAAGCAATGCAAATGACTGCAACTACTTTTCAATAATAAATGATTTAAACAATGGGTTAGTTCCAATAACATATGGGGATGCAGTTTTTGATGGAGAAGGGAAAATTATTAGTGGAGACGATTTGTCTGTTCAGATTTCAAATCTAATAAATTCAGATTGCCTAATTTTTGCAACAGATGTAGATGGAGTTTTGGATGAAAAAGGCAATTTAATAAGAGAAATAAAGAGAAATCATTACATAAATGTCATAAATAAGGATGTCTTTGATGTAACTGGAGGAATTGTAAATAAAATAAATAAAGCATTTAATTCAAAATCAAATAATATAAGAATTGTATCTGGTAAAAAAATCTATAATGCATTAAATGGGGAAGATGTAGGAACAAAAATTATAAACCTTTAGCTTTATTCCAATACCTTATTATCTCATCTGATTTCATCACTACAAAAATTTTCCTCATATTAGCTAAAGACCTTTCGTGAGATTCCTTATCAGATGATGAAACAGCGTCTTCAGCAATTACAGGTAGAAAACCTAAATTAAACGCATCTCTAGCACTCGATTCAACACCAATTTCTGTTGCTATTCCAGTAAAAACTAAAGTTGTTATGCCTGCATTTCTAATCATAAGCTCAAAATTTGTTCCGACAAAAATACTTGCTGTATTTTTATTTATAACAATTTCATTTTTTTCCGGTTTAACCGCTAGTTCATATAAGTTAGGGTCGCTTCCCCAGGAGCTACCTCTGTTCCATATCGATATTAGAAACTTTCTAATTGGAGATTCGAATCTTTCTGGTAAAGGCGTTATTTTAGTATAAAAAATGGGTATGTTTAATGATCTAGCCGAATTTATTAGATTATTTAAAGAATTTATAAACTGTTCTTTATTAAAAATATGTTGAACTAGCATATTTTGAACATCCCACACAATTAAAGCTGATGTTTTTGGCTTAAACAAATCCTCATAGGAACTAAATTGACTCACCATCTCACCAAATTATATATATATAGTTTAAATATATAAATATGCTTTTTTATTTTATCTATATAAATTTTTTTAAACTTTTCTCTATGTTAATATTGTAGTGATAAAGCGAACGACAAACCTCGCCCTTCAGGGCGGAGAGGAGGTCAGAAAATTGAAATTAATCCCTTCAATTATTTTCATTATATTATCTTTGGCCGGAATTGCTACAGCTTTAACTTCTTTTTATTACGTATATAGTCTAAATACTTCACCTCCAGCCTGTTATTTCAACGTTAATAATAGTAGAGTTAAGTTAAATTGTTTAAATGTGCTTAAAAGTTCTTATTCTTCGCTAAAGTTAAACATTGGTATAAAATTCAATGTTAACCTAGATGTCTTAGCTATAATTTATTTTACTATAAGTCTTTTATTATCAATAATAATGCTCTTTACAAGCTATTCAATATTGGCTCAACTTATTTGGTCTATAATAGGAACAGCTTTTATACCATATTTAGTGTACCTGGAAATATATGTTATAAGATCAGTATGTATTTATTGCACTACAATGCATATATTAATAATCTTACAGCTTCTGTTATCCATTTATTATATAATCAAAAAATTAATTTAAATTAGTTTGTTACTTTCCCTTTGTTCCTAATTGAAATTATAGTTCCATATGCTATTATTATTATTCCTATAACGCCTAAAATAATACTTAAAAATATTGAAATATATGATGGCCATAAAACTATTCCCACTACTGCATATCCAACTCTTATTGGAGTACTGTAATTGTTTATCAGTGTAATAGTTCCATTGGTTGTTGCGGCAGCTATCCAAATATTATTGCTTCCTGCCTGAGAAATACTTTGTCCATTTGACAAAATTTTTAACGGATTCGAAGAATTATAGACAAGCAACTTACCTTGGCTTATAGAGACAGATAGGCTTTGATTTGGAGTTAATAAATATGTTGTAGAATTAATTTGTTTTTGAGCTTGCTTAATTGAGGTTGAAAATGTAGATTCTAATGAGTATGGAGAAACTATAAATAATAAAACTACGGCTGCTGCTAAAATAACAATTCCTATAGTAAATAATCTTCTAGCATTCGGCATCTAATTTACCTCACGTTATTTATAGAAAAAGAAGATTATAAATGAATTGTTCTATTTGACTTTCATTAAATAACCAGAAAATCCTAAAGACCAAATTAAATTAGGATATACTATAAGCCTTTCCATTCCACCATAATTAAAAGGACCATAAATGTTTAAAATGTATAATATTAAAGATACTAACCCAATGGTACCCATTATAGGCCATAATATATTTTTGTATGATTTATATTTAAAAGTTGCATATGATGATAGAGATGCAAACAAGAAAACTATTAATGACATAATAGTATGTAGATGGTATGGAGACCCTTCAGGGAAAAATCCAACACCTGCAGCACCGATACCAGACAAAATTAAAAATAATTTCAAAACTTTTCCTTCTAGCAAAAATGCAGATATAATTAATAGAATGCCCATAAAAATAATTGATGTATTAAATATGTAACTAGTACTACCAACTCCTAAATCACTTATATAATTTTTTGAAATACTATATCCTGGATATAAAGACTCTGAAATCATCATAAATATAAAAAATTGAGCTACTCCAATAAATATAAGATATCCTGCTATTTTTTCTTTATTCAAATTGAACACCATAAATTATAAACGTTTTAAAAATTTAAATTTTTAAAATTTTACATTATTTTTAAAAAAATATTATTTTAAAAAATTATGGTAATACATATCCAATTGATCCAGCAAAGGCTAATATTAAAAATAGAAAACCATCTATAGCAGAAAATATTCCAGCTATTTTAGCATAAGTAGCTTTGCCTGTATAGCCATGAATTGATAAAAACACCGTTACAGGGACTAAGAAATATAATATAATAGAAATGAAAATTAAACCATGTAAGGCAGTGTATGTAGCAAACATAGCAAATATTATACCAGTAAACCATAGAGCATGCTGTATAATATACATGTTAGTTCCGCCTAATATTAATGCTATCGATATCATCCATAGCAACAAAACAAAAGCAGCAGCAACGGTTGCATCAAATACAGCAGCATCTTGAATAACAAAGGCTAATGCAAGAGTTTCCATTATTGCGCCGCTCAATATAACTATTCCAAAATCTTTAGGATTATTTTTAGCTCCTCCAACACCCATATTAACAAAGCCTATAATTAAAGTCATAACACCAGCTTCCCAAAAAAGAGTATTCATAGCTGTGCTAGCTAATGCACCCAACTTTGTTTCACCAATTTATTAAAAATTAATGTAATATATAAATTTAACTATATTAAAAATATTAAATGAAATTTTCCCACCAACATTTAACCAGATACAAAAATAATATTATTTATTGGAGATTAACCATTAATACTTTATAGATCTAGGGAATCTAACCAACATCAATAATATTATTATAGCTATCGCTGATGCAGCGACCAGATCACCAATCATTCTTAACCAAATTAAATTCTGAACTATTTGAATATTCCAGAACCCCAAATGGCCATTAGGTGTTGTCAATGTTTTTATATACCAAAATCCATATTTAAGTTCGTAAATCCATTGCAGTATGCCTAATGGTAATAAAGAAATTAATGCTTGTAAATAAAATCCTATAGTATAAACAACAGATGCTACTCCTAAATATTTTAGATCTCTTTCATTAAATCCTCCTGATAAAGTATAGGCTACGACCCACATTAATATAGTTGGTAATCCATAGGCTAATGGAAATGCTAAGTGTGCGTGAGCCATAGTAAATTGCAAATCATGAGTAAAGTAATTAATTATAGGAGCATTAATTAAACCTGCTCCAAAAACTGTCACTCCTACACTTCCACCTATTCCTGCAGATAAAACAAATGTTATTAAGGTCTTTTGGAACTGGTTTAATTTGTTTCCTTTATTTCTTCTAGCTGCTAAAATTACATAACCCATAGCCATACCTAATGGGATAGCCTCTAAAACACTTAATATAGCACCTATATACATCCATACCACTGGGAAACCTGTCCAATAATAGTGATGAGCTGTACCAATCATACCAGTTAGTACCTCTGTTACAGCATCTATAGCTACAACAGTTTTTGCTAAACCAGCTGGAATTAGTCCTTGTAAAACCAATAGTAATGCAAGCACAGCTATTACAATACCCGGCCAGAAACCTTCCACATTTGCATGCACAAATATCCACCTGAAGAACTCATCTTCAGTAAAGTATGGAAAAGGCTTTACTATTGGTAATGCGCCGATAAAGATACCTATTGCATCTCCTGCAATTAAGTATGATAAAACTTTGGCAAAAGGTTTAAGCAAATCAACTGTTATTTTTGATGCTTTATAAAATAGATATGAAACATAACCTAAAAGAAAAGTAATTAATAATAACCAAAATGAACCAACTTCTATTACATCTCTTCCCTGAGCTCCGAATATAAACCACCATGGAGAAGGTATTAATTGTAGATAACTTGCCCATAATCCGAACAATGAGCCTAATGCAGTGAATAAACCTAATATTATGACAGTAATCATTGTTTTTCTAGATATATTTAGTCCAAAGTAAGGTAAAACAAATAATGAAAACATTATCCATGTTAATGAGATCCAATATATAGCCAACCATATATGCAATCCCCTTGCAACATTAAATGGTAAGACAGATAAAAGATTTAAACCATATAAAATAGGCGTAGAATATAAGTGCATAACATATGCCCCTAATAAACCTTGTACTCCAGAGCCAAGAGCAGCTATAAGCATAACCCATAATGCTAGCCTTTGTGTTTTGTTAGGTTTAGGTAAATCAATTTTCACTACAGGGTCATTCCAATGCGATATCAATTCTCTAATTATATATATTATAAGAGGTATCCCTACAGCAAAAATAGCTCCTACCATAGCAAATGTAGAGAAATAAACATTATTATTAGGTGTTGTCAAACCTATAGTATAAGGAAAACCATTTGTATAACCCATAATTGAAATTAAGGCTGACCATGTAAAATATGCAGCTAGATCTTGTATTACAGTATTGTTATTTATTAAATCTGGTTTTAATCTGTATTGAGATGAATTTTTCCCTAAATATATTGAGTAATAATTTATCACATAGCTATAAGCTTCTGCAAATTCATTGCTGACAACTATTGTATTATTTTTCTTAAAGTATAAGGGATCTAAATAATTCTTAATATCGTTAAGTTCGGTAGAATTATAAACAGAAGGCATGTTGTTTTGTGATAGCGGATCTAAATAAAGTTGTTTTGCTGTATAATCTTGTAATAGTCTCATTGTGTATCCAGTAAAATCTATACCAAAATATGATCCCATTCCTTCTATACTTCCATAATCCATAAGCCCATATTTTTGGAAATAATATTTTCCCATGATTATTTGTTGTTTTGTAAAGATTACAGTACCGTTTTGAGATATTACCTCATTTGGAACAGGAGGAAAATTTCTAAATGTATATGCATATAAAGCAAGAGAAAATACGAATACAAGAACTATTGCTATTAAAACTATTTTGGTACTATCATTTCCCATAATTTTCACCATAAATAAATAAAAATTTAAACTTCTTAAATTAAATCCTAACCTTTTAGGAAAAATAGATAGAAATTTAAACTTAATACATTAAATTTAAATGGTGGTTTAATTGGTTAAACTTATAAAGGCTAAAATAAAGATCTACAGAAATGATTGCGAAGTTAGTAATGAAATTTATGAAAAAGGGATAAAATTTAAATACCTAAAAGTTAAACCTGGACAAGAAGAAAGTATTCATTTAATAAAACTTGAGAATATTTCAGATAAAAATGACATTAAAGGGTTGAAAAAGTTATATCAAATTGATAATAATACTTTGTTAGCTATTACAAAAAGTTGCAGTGCTTGTAAAGTTATGTCATTAGTAAATCTATTAATATTATCTGCAATACCTAGCGATAACAATAGTATAGTATATACAGTATTAGCCAAAAATGATCAATTAAACGATGCCATAAAAAAGATTAAAAATAATGGATTAAAAGTTGAGATATTAAATAAAATTGAATATGAAAATATTGATTTAAGTGAAAAACAAATCAAAGCAGTTATAACTGCATATAAAATGGGATATTTTTGTAAAGATAGAAAAGCGACATTGACGCAAGTTGCTCAAAGTCTTAATGTGAAACCATCGTCGCTTGAAGATGTTTTAAGAAGAGGTTTAGAAAAAATTCTTAGCAATTACTTTTTAGATCAAGGCTTAATGGATGAATTTGATATTGAGAGCAATTTATGTTAATAAAAAAAGAAATAAAACAGTCCCTGAAGACAAATAAAAACATTGTTTAAACTATTTTAAATATGGATAAACTACAAATTAGTTTGGGATTTCTAAAAACATGAGACGCATATACCTTACTGCAATCTTAATTATTGTGTATTAAAATCTGGATAAGGGATGATGAGTGTTATCTGACTTTATTTCGGCAATACCAATAGAAAAAGTAAATTTTTCATAAAGGGATTATACCTATAAGACTTCAAAGAACATTTCAGTGTTGGAAGGAATCAGATAATTAACAATCTATACATTAATATACTTAATAAAACAAATAAAACAGATGAATACATGCCGATTTTCCCAATCTTCTTTATTTCTTTAATATTATTGATTTTATTACCTAAGGAAAACAAAGCAATTAATGGAAATAAATATAATCCAAGCAAATAGTAGTTTCTAGAGATTAAATAAGTTAAGATTACGGCCATTAAAATCAAAGGTAGAGTATAGCCTATAGCTTTAATTTTTACAATGTTCCTAAAAGGCAATTTATATTCAACTATAAGAGCTAAAGTCAAGGTAAACATTATCCATGAAAAAATTATAATAAACTGATATACCACAATATTTGATATCATTGATAACCATACCAAAGACATTGATGATAAAAAGCTACTGCCTGAAATGTTAGAAATAACATGCTTTCTCTTTAATGACGATCCTACATAAGTAATAAGCAATATTATTGGTAAAGCTAAGTAAATATTGAGTTTAACAAATAAAACATATGGTATTAATAACATTGCAATTAAAGTAATATCTTTTGCTTTCATTTTATTTATTTTCAACCTCAAATAATTAAAAGCATATATGTCAATAAATGCATTAATTATAACTATTAATGACATTAAAGATACTTTTAATGATAGCCCTATGGCTAGTATTAATGATAATATTAATGAAGACTTAAGTCCATGCGCCATTGGAGTTCTTTGCATAGTCTCACAATTATTAAAAATATTAAAAAAGTAAATCTACCTGAGCCTTATCTTTAAGGCAAAATAAGTTAAGTTTTTATTTTTGTAAAACTATAATAAAATAGGTGATAAAAGTGGGAAACATAGAGTTTCCTAGTAAGGAATGGGCAGAAATCTTTTGTCAAAAAATAAACGAAAACAATAACTATAGAAATGCCGCAAAAGGATGGAAATGGCCTTTAATGTTTAAGGTATCAAGCTTATCTAACGAATTATTAAAAAAGTTTCCAAGCGGTAGCATAGGTATAAAGCTTGACTTATTTGAAGGACAATGCAGAGGTGTTGAATTTTATGAAGATTCTTCAAAAGGAAGTGCTGATTTTGTGTTAACTGCAACATTCGATAGTTGGATGAAAATACTTAATGGAGAACTTAACCCCGTTACAGCAATTTTACAAGGAAAACTTAAACTAGAAAAAGGATCTATGGCAACAGTAATGAGATTTCCATCAGCAGCTGTCGAATTAGTGAAATCAGCTCAAGCGGCATCAAAGTAAACTTATTAATATATTTTATTTAATATATCTTTTATTTCATCTATACTGGGAGAAACGGGATTAAATGCTAAATCTGGATCCCTCAAAGCTAAATCTGCTAAAATGTCAATATTATTTCTATAAGTTTTTTCATCTATACCTATTTGACTCAACTTTGTTGGTTGCCCAATTTTATTATAAAAATCTATTAGATGTTCAGTTAGGCTCTTCTTTTTTTCAAATCCATCAAGATGTTCTAATGCAGTTTTTATTTCATCATACATTTTACTTGCGTTCATATCTTTATAATTAAAATCTATTACATAAGGCATTACTATCGCAACAGCCATCCCATGAGGTATATTAAATATAGAACCTAAGGGGTGGGCTATTGCATGAACCAGTCCGACGCCTGAATTAGAGAATGCTATACCAGAGAGCGTGGCAGCAAGGTGCAGATAATTAAGTGACTCTTCGTCTTCTCTATTTTCTAATACCTTTGGTAAGTATTTAAAAAACATTCTAGCAGATTGAATCGCTATTCCTTCTGTTAACGGATTGGAATTAATCGATACTATGCCTTCTAGATCATTAGCTAACCCATCTATAGCAGTAATAATCAGCTGTTTTTTAGGAAGAGTCTTCAAGAAATTTATATCTAAAATACTTTCATAAGGAACCAAATCATAGTTACCAGATGCATATTTGATCTCATTATTATTTTCCTTTATTTTTAATACATATGCAAAGCTAGCATCGCTTCCAGTTCCGGCTGTAGTCGGTATTGTTACCAGCAACGGCGTTTTATTTTCTATATTTAACGAAATAAATGGAGATATATCTTCACTTCTTATATCAGGTCTTAGAATTTTTGCCCTTAAAAGTTTTGATACATCGATAACACTTCCCCCGCCTATCGCTACAATAAGATCAACTTTTTCTCCTTTAATAAAATCATAGATACTGTTAACTGTTTCAATATTAGGTTCTGGATTAACATCATAATATACCATTAAATTTAATCCATTTTTATTTAATCCTTCTTCAATTCTTTTAAAATAATCTATATTTCTTATTACTTTATCAGTTATTATTAAAATGTTCTTTAAGCTAAAGCTTGAAGTTAAGTTCAAAAGCTCTTCCAATGAATCACCTTTATAAATAATTTTTCTAGGTAAAACAAAAGATACCATATTAAACACCTCAGGAGGGAATTTCAACTCCTTCTAGCCAAATTCCAGCCAATATTTCAAAGTGTGGTGGGATAGCATTTTTATCTACCACAATATTTATTACTGATGCTTTCTTAGATTCTAAAGATCTTTTTAGCGCAGGTTTAATTTCATTTGGATTTGTTACATGTTCTCCATGACATCCAACAGCTTCTGCTATAAAATCATATCTTATTTCAGAGAAATCAACTCCAACATGTCTCTTGCTATAATATAATGTTTGACCTGCCTTAATCATTCCCCATGCACTATCATTTAATACTATAAAAGTAATCTGTAAATTTTCTCTGCAAGCAGTTTCAAGATCCATTACATGAAATCCAAAGGCACCATCTCCTGATATTACATAAACTTGCTTATCTGGATTAACAAGCTTAGCAGATATTGAAAACGGTATTCCAGAACCTAGATGTCCTGAGTCCCCACTTGCAGTACTAAAATAAGTATAAGGGAGATATATTTTATTCAAATATGACGCCCATACTGTTGTGTTACCTCCATCAATTATCGATATGGAGTCTTTGGGGAAGAATTCTCTAACCTCTCTTACAACCCTTAATGGATGTATCGGTATAGAATTTGAATAAGATAGGTCTTCCATGTTCTTCAGATATTCCCTTTCAGACTCTTTGTATTTTTCGAGCCTTTCTGGATAATCTTTCTTTGGAGGAATAATTCTTTTAATTGCCTCTAATAATTGGCTTAAAACTACTTTTACATCACCAACAATTCCTATATCTACTGGTCTGTTTAATCCTATGTCTTCACCTGTTATATCTATATGAATCGTTCTTTGATCTTTGAAATCACCCCAAGCAGGAGGTTTACCCCAATAATCTAGATCACCTAATCTAGAGCCAGCTATTAAAACTACATCAGCTTCTGTTTGCGCTTCCAATGCTCCAGGCAATGAAGGTAAAAGCAAAGAAGGGAAATCCTCAGAAATACTACCTCTTCCTCCGATTGATGTAGTCACTATAGCCTTTAAATAATCAGCTAAATTTTTAGCCTCTTCAACGGCATTAGCTCTCAACACACCCCCTCCTAAGTGAATTAAAGGCATTTTTGCTTTAGCTAAAAGTCTTGCTGCTTCATTTATTAAATCAGGGTTGCCTGCAGGAGGAATAATTGGTCTATAATTTTCCGGTTTCAGCAACGATACATTGTTTTCATCTCCAGTTTGATAAAGTACATCTACAGCTACATCTAAATGGACTGGTCCCGGTCTTCCTGTTAGAGCTTTTCTAAAAGCCCATTGAACTAATTCTGGTATTCTTGCCCATTGGCTTATATATGCATTCCATTTTGTTACTGGTTTTAGTAAATTAATTTGATCTAATGCTTGCATAGATCCATGATCAGGATAAGATTTCCATGATTGATTTTGAGCTGTAATAATTATAATAGGTACGCCTTCAGCATATGCAGGATAAACACCCCCTATTAAATTAGCAGCTCCTGGACCTACAGTTGCTATCACAACTCCTGGTTTATTTGTAACTCTAGCATAACCATCTGCTGCATGTGCGGCAGCAGCTTCATGATGAAATGTTATAAATTTAATTTGATCATCATTATAAAACGAATCTAACAATGGATATAATTGATCTCCAGGAACACCAAATACGTATTTAACTCCTTCATTAACTAAAATTCTTTTAATTAATTCTCCTCCTGTTATTTTTCCCACAAAAGTACACCTATTATATTGTATACACAGAAAAATTAAAATACTTTTTTGAATACAATATAAAAATGGAAATTATTTGCTATAAACTAGATCTCTAGATATTTGACCTGTTACACAATGAATGCTTCCTCCACCTTTTACAACTTCATCCATTTTAACTTCTATTACGTCAACAGCATTTTCTTCTAAAATCTTTTTTACTGCATCGCATCCTTCTTCCAAAAGAATTTTATTAGGCTCTAATGCAACAGAATTTAAACAAAGTCTTGATTTAAAATCCTTAGATATATCTGTATATTCAACCGTTATTATATTAAAACCTAGGTTTTTTAATTCTTCAGCAACCTCCCAAGGAAACATTTGTTTAATAGTAATAAGAGTATCTTCGTTAATTTGAGATATATATTCATCTATGTGAATCCTACTTATGGGCGTTTGTATAACAAATATATTTTTAAAACCCATTTTTTGTAACGAAGAAATAAATGCCTCTACACCACTTTTATTATTTCTTTCCCCTATTCCAACTAAGGCAATATCATTCTTTATAATTAATGCATTACCTCCTTCAAAGATTTCATTATCTCTCATTTTTTTCACAATGGGTATATTTAGCTTTTTTAGTGACTCCTCATATACATATTCTTCTCCTCTTCTGACATCATACTTGAAGTTAGAAATTATAGCACCTGATGGCGTCATTAGAAAAGGATCTCTTGCATAAACAGCATTAGGTTTATTTTCTAAATCCTGGACTATGTTTACTTTAACTCCTTCTTTTTTGTATATTTCTATCAAATCTATTATTTCTTTTTTAAATTCCTCAACATTTACAGTAGAATTAAACAAATATCTACGATAATTTTCTTCATTTACGATTTCCAGCTCTTTCCCAGGAACATGCATCATTACTTCTCTTAATTTCCCTACCTCTGAGTCTAAATAAACCATGCACCTCAATCCTCCCTCCACTTTTAAAATGCTAATAGAAATATATAAAATAGCCTAACTATAAAAATTGGGTTTATTAACTCATTTAAAATCTCTAAAGAGTAAATAAAAACCTATTGTGGAAACAGTATATAATGATGCCGTAATAAAGAATGGAAGGCTTAAGTTTCCTAGATAAAATAAATAACCTCCTATAAATGGCCCTATAGATCTTGGTATAGAGTCTATTAAATTTATTAAGCTTTGACCCCTTGCTCTTTCGTTATATGGTATTAGATTTAAAACAAATGAACTAAATAGAGGCCCTGACATATTCATAAAAGTGTTTCTCAAAATAAATATTAATGAAGCAATATAAAATGATCTGGTAAATGGAAGTAATACCAACAAAATTATCCCTATTATATGAGTGTAAACTATTGTTTTAATTCTTCCAAATTTTTTTGACAATTTGTGGGAAAATAAAGTTGACACTGCCAATATAACATTAGATATGGCAAAGATTGGGCTTATTTGTGATGCAGTTTTGGCAAACTTTAAATAAAACCACAAAGATATTATTGGCAATATTAATCCTGCCCCTAATCCTATAAAGGATTCAAATGATAACTTCATTATGTTATTAATCGATTTTAACCTAAAATCTAATTTCCCTCCTTTGTAATCTTCTTTGATTAAAGAAATTAATAATAATGATATAATTACAATAAACATGTTCAGAAGGATTATGTATCTTAGTCCAATAAACATAGGCAATAATGAACCAACCACAGATAGAAATGTATTAATGGAATAAGATAAACTTAATGTTTTGTCCAAATTTAAAGACTTTTCCGCTAATAATGCCCCAGTAAGACCTCCACTGCTCATTAAGCTTATTATTAATAAACCATAAGGGAACTTTAAGAAAAGAAGCAAAAAGCCTATTATAGATATAAATCTGCTTATAACTGCGAACTTTTTTCTGCCATATGCATCACCCAATGTAGAAAAAATAATTGAAAGAAATGACCCAATTAACATTTGTCCTGATATAAGTAAACCAATTAAAGCTGCATTTAAACCCAAATCTTTAAGATACAAGGGATTTACAAGCTGTGATGAACCAAAAATTATTCCATTTATTGACATAGCTGTTACAAGTAATTTTTCGTCCTTTTTCATAAGTTTCAACTCTTTTAGTTTTGAAGTCTCTTAAAGCTTATCAATCAGTTAGCTATATCTAGACATACAGAATTAAATTTCTTTATATTAAAAATGTTTTTAAATCTTTAAGTTTAATTACATAAATCAATATTTTAAAGTTATTTATTTAATTTTATTTATTTTTCTTAAATAATCAATGACATCGTCTAAACCAAGTCTTTTTAAAGTTTCTTCCTTAATATAACCAGTCTCTTTGTCCCAACCAAATCCTTCATAGGCTTCTTCTAGCAATTCATTTGGTTTTTCAACTTTAAGTCCCTTAGCTGGACCCGATAATATCGGGATTTCCATTCTTTTTGGCAACTTATCATGAGACTTTTCAAGGCCTTCTCTTAAATTGAAAGCTCTTTTTAAATTCCAAGATCTTTCGCCAGCTTCAAAAATTTGCAATGGCGTTACATCAAATCCAGTCAATGAAGAGTATAATGCAGATAACCTCTTAGGAGATAAAGATCCTATTTCATTAGTTGCTGCATAAAAATTACAATATCCCAAACTATTAATAACTTCACCATATAATGCTATGACCCTATATGCCTTACCTCTATTTACCCCCACTTCTTCAAGTCTATCCGGAAGAGGCCATGGAAGCCCGACATCTCTTAATCCGCTATCAACGCCCATCATATCATAAGATGGATATATAGGGTGTTCATGACATGCACCCCTTGGTCCAACAGAATATTGTATGGCCAAAAACTTAGATTCAACTCTTGGATCATGGGCAGGAAACTCAAGACCTTTAACATGGTTAACCAGCTCTTCCGATCCTTTCCCTATTTTCTTAGCAGCCCAGTAACTTCCTTCTGCTAATAAATCTCCGAAACCTTTTCTATATGCAATCATATCAACAAGAGCTAAGAAGGTTTCTGCATCTCCCCATTTTAATTTAATACCTCCAGTGTCTTTCTCCGTAATCATTCCCATTTCATATGCCTCAATTGCCCACGATATAGTATGACCAAGAGTAATAGTATCAATACCATAATTATTTGCCATATAATTATACCTTATAATTGATTCCATGTTGTCTATCATTGGCATTGCTCCACTCATATCTACTGTTTCATATTCCGGGCCTTCATTTGGAGGAGTTGCAAAAGGTCCAGCTGCAACATATGAATACCTGCTACAACCAATCGTACAACTATAGCAAGCTCTTCTTTTTATCATGTAATTGTTTTCTAAATAATCAGCCGATATTTTTCTTGCTTTATCAAAGTAACCCGTCCTAAAGTTTTGTGTAGGAAGACCACCCATTGCATTTAAACCCATTAAACCTCCAACTGTTCCATGAGCACCCATTGCCCTATTACTAGGATCATTTATTATTGCATTTTCTGCTTCATAACTTAACGACATAAATTTTTCTGGATCGTATACCTTTACCCCATAACCTCCCGCAGCAACAATTGCTTTTAGCTTCTTTGATCCCATAACAGTGCCTCCACCACTTCTGCCGGCTGCTCTATCATAATCATTCATTATTGAGGCATATCTAACAAGGTTTTCACCACCTGGTCCTATTGCTGCTATTGAAACATCTTTAGCTCCTACTTCTCTCTTTAATGTATCAGTAACCTGATGTACTGTCATACCCCATAAATGAGATGCATTCCTTATTTCCGCTTTTCCACCTTCTAAATAAAGATAAACAGGGTTGTCAGATTTTCCTTTAATTATTATCATATCAAACCCGCTAAACTTTAAGAAGGGTCCAAATTTCCCTCCAGATCTAGTTTCGCCCCAGAAGTTTGTCTGAGGAGATTTAAAGGCCCAAAATATATTTCCGCTTCCTGGTGCAAGAGTTCCTGTCATTGGTCCTGCAGTCGCTATTAATAGATTATCAGGCGATAATGGATCTATCAAAGGTCCTTGTTCATCCCACATAATTTTTGCAGCTAATCCAAGACCGCCTATATATAGTTTTGCCCATTCTCTTTTTAGATCATCTATAACTATTTTCTTTTTACTTAAATCAACTCTCAATATTTTTCCTGTATAACCATACCATTCGTCCATTTACATCGCCTCCCTGGTTCTAGGTGATGGATATGGAACTATTGGAACCATGCCTTTCTTTTGTAGTTCAGCAAAGAAATATCTCTTATAATATGCTGCATCATTTGCTTCTAAATATGCGAGAGCTCCTTCTGGGCACGCCTTAACACATTGAGGATCTCCACCACATAAATCGCATTTAACAGCTTTCTTTTCAATGTGATCTAATGTTATTACACCATATGGACACACTACAATGCAATTTGTACATCCATCACATCTATTTCTATCTATAATTACGGCATAAGTATTTGGATCTCTATATATTGCATTTTCTGGACATACTCCAGGCATAGCACAAAGACCGCATTCTATGCAAAATGTTGGTGCATCTAGAGGTTCGTTTTCGAGTCTAACAACATGGATTGCCGATAATGATGGATCAATAATATTAAAATGTTGAAAAGAACAAGCTTCTTCGCATCTTCCACATCCCGTGCATCTATCAGGGATGGCCATTAACATCTTTACCAATAAAGCCACCAGTTAAAACTAGATAGCCAAAAAATATAACTTTTATCATTTTGCCTTTGTTTATCAAATTTTAAATATTATGTATTATTAAATGTAATAAATTTCAAATTGCTAACTAATTTTTCATAAGATTCTTTTTGATCAACACTTTTTCCGCCTAATCTTACGATTAAATCGTTAAATATATCGAATTCTTGCTTTAATTTGTTATTTACAGCTTTATTAACTTCTCTTATATCAAAATCGTAAGATAAATAATGGCCAGACTTTTCTAAAAACGTCGGAGATGGAATTATTAATTTTGCATAATATCTTGCGCTGGTATCAATTATTGGCGTTATTTCTGCTACAAAATCTACATTATGTAATAACTTTATTAGTTCATCTCTATTCTTTGAATAAGCTATTAAATTATTTCCTATTATTATTAAAGATTTTAGATTTCTAATTACATCATAAATATTATTTAAATTAATGTTATTTTCATTTATAAAATAAAATGACTCAATAACATCGCCTTCACTAATCAAAGGTATTAAATTAACATTTGAGTAAGATGATTTCATTATTAAATAAAGGTTGAACACTTCTTCAGCTATATAGTTATCGAATTCGAAGAATATAGCTATTGGTGTTTTATTAATTAATTTAAAAATCCCTTCTGCAATTTCTTTTGTTTTATTATCTATATTAGGACTAATTTTGTTTAAATAGCCTTCCAAATCTTTAAAGTATTTTTCCAAGTATTGTTTATCATATTTTTCTTTAGAAAGTATTAAAAATTCTAATGCTTTAAACAAGTCTAGCATTTTTTCTTTAGAAAGTCTAGAATAAAAATCTGATTGCTCATGAATAGATCTGTAATCATTGATATCATCTATTGAAATTAAATTTGATTTTCCTTTTATTGCATTATCTCTTAAAATGGAAGAAATTGTAGGATGATGCCTTTCTATATCTCCTATTGCTAATATAGTTCCTAGACTTTGTATCTCATTATGCTTTAATGTTTTTTCACCATTTAAAGGAGGAACATATTTTTTAATCGAATCTCCGTAATTAATATCGACAATGCTAAAAATATTATTTGTTTTAATAATGTCTTTTGCAAGCAAATTTAATAAATAATACTCTTCCAATGAAATTCTATTTGCTACAATAAATCCAATACTATTTGGTCCATAGCTATTTATTGATTTTTTAATTTGATCAGATAAGATATTTAATGCATCATCATAGTTTACACTTTTCCAATTGTTTTCTGACCTTAATAAAGGTTGATAGACTCTATCATTACTATAATAAAGGTTTTCCCATTGATATTTACCTATTATACAATTTGCTGAAAGCTTTAATTTCGAATCGTTACCGTATATCATAACAGGTTTTCCATTCGATACACCTACTTTAATAGGACAAGTTACTGAACAAAGAGTACACGAAGACTCAATAAATTTATCGGGATGCCCGTATTTTATTATAAAAGAATCCTCTATAGCTCCAGTAGGACAAACATCTATACAACTCCTACAACTTATACAAGAGCTATTTCCCAGTTTGTTGCCTTCAGCTATTATTAATGTATTAGAACCTCTATTAATCTCCCTCCATACTAATTTTCCTATAACGTCTTCACAAACTCTGACGCAGTTATAGCAATTTATACAACGATTCATATTAACATAAATATATGGATGACTTGTATCATAAAGTTTTTCATCTTCTTTATCTTTGTATCCATCAAGTCCGTATCTATTCATTAATTCATGAAATCTTTTATAAGGATATTTTTCTTTATATCCTTTTGGGTAATTATCAGCCAGCAATTTTAAATTTACTTTTCTAAGCTTTTCAATTTCATTGTCATCAGTAATTATTTCCATACCATCTTCTATATAATTATTACAAGATGTTAATATTCCTTTATCCTTAACCTTTACCAAGCAAAGCCTGCATGAACCAAATGGAAGCATCCTTTCGTCATAACACAGAGTTGGTATATCAAAACCCTTGTCTTTTAACGCATTCAATATAGTAACTTTTTTATTATATGTATATTCAATTCCATTGATTTTTACTTTCATCTTACCACCTCATCCTTATATTTATTTATAATTGAAAAGGTTACCTCCCCTGCACCAACACCAAGACCGCACAAACTAGTGTACCTTAAAGAATCTAAAATGTCGTAAATGTCATTTAATTCTTTTTTGTCAAAATAACCTTTTGATATTAACTCCTTTAGTTTTCTCGTTCCAACTCTGCATGGAGTGCATTTACCGCAAGATTCATAAGACGCAAATTCTAATATTTCATTCAATAAATCCGACACGCTTGTTTCTTCATTAAATGCTATTATATTACCATGACCTAAAGAGGAGCCTATTTCTCTTAGTTCTTCATAACCTAGCCTGGTATTAAGTTCTTCAGGTCTTATTATACCAGATAATGGAGCTCCTATTAATAACCCTTTTAATGTGCCTCTTTTTATACCACCTGCTTTTTCAACTATTTCCTCCAAAGTTATACCAAATTCAGCTTCATATATACCGGGTTTTTTGAATAATGAATTAAGCGATAATAGCTTAGTTCCCCTACTTTTTGAAAATCCTAACTCGTAATATTTATCTCCTCCATTGCCTACTATATAAGGTACGTTTGAAAGTGTTTCTACATTATTAATGACGGTCGGTTTTCCAAACAAACCTTTTTCCGTTGGATATGGAGGCCTAAATGTAGGTTCAGGTCTTCTTCCCATAAGGGCATTTATCAGAGCAGTTTCCTCCCCTACTACATAGCTTCCCTTTCCAACTTCTACATTAATTTTTGGAATGGTGATGTTTTTCTTGTTAAAATAATTCTTAATCTCAATCAAAGCATTTTTAATCCTATATATACTTTTAGGATATTCCCTCCTTATGTAAAAATAGATTTCATCAGCTCCTATGGCATAAGCTGCAATCAATGCTCCTTCTAAAACTAAATAAGGTGAAAATTCCATCAAAAATCTATCACTAAATGCTCCAGGATCGCCTTCATCACCATTAACAATTAAATATTTTTTACCTTCTTTCTGATTATAAGCTGATTCCCATTTAATCCCAGTAGGAAACCCAGCTCCTCCTCTACCTCTTAGACCTGATTTTTTAACTTCATTTATTACATCTTTTTGACTCATAGAAGTAATTACATAAGTATATGAGTTCATACCCCCCATTTTTATATAATCGTTTAATGTATCTAATTTATCTATTAAAAACTTGCTTAAAATAGGTTCTCTTGAAAGTATTTCAACCCTAGGATTGGAGTTTTCATGAACTGAAGATGGAGATAAATAGCATTTGCCTAAGCAATAAGTTCTTGGATTTTGTTCCTTGGCTTTATTCCAATAATTAGGTTTTTCATTTCTGTTAACAAAACAAGATAACCCCCTACAGTATTCTTCTGGCAGTTCTTTATATGAAAAAGTATAAAATGTGTTTATTTCTTCTTTAGGAAGATTAATTCTACCCATTTGACTCACATGTTTTTAATATACTCTCAAAAATAAAAGCGTTTAACTTTAACCAATTAAATTTAGACTGACGTCTTCCCCGCCCTGAAGGGCGAGTTTCATGAGGTCTAGAGGGTTACACCCCTTTACGGGTGCTACTCTGTTATGCTTTACAATAAAAGATAGGAGTTTCTTTATTATTGATAAGACTTTACCTGTTACTTTCTTTAATATGTTTAAAGCCCCATTTAAATCAGAATGAAGTTTATGTTTTCCTAGAAAGGGCGAGGTTTGTCATTCGCTTTATCAAAGTTTTTAATTTAATTTTTATCCTTATAAATGGGTGTATAGTGTGGTTAAAAAAAGAAATTTTACAATAGATGACATCCTTAATTTAACTTCTATTAATGAAGTTAAGGTATCGTCTACTGGCAATATAGCTATATCTTATACTAAATCGGATTTAGAAAAAAACAAGAATTATAATTATATCCATATAATAAAAAGCAACAAAAAAGAGATATTTTTGACTAGTGGGTCTGATTCTTCACCTAGGTGGTCTCCAAATGGAGAAATTTTATCCTTTTTAAGTAAAAGAGGAGGAGATGAAAATGCTAAAGGCCAAGGAATTTACATTTATAATTTAGAAGGAGAGCCAAAAAAGATAACTTGGTTTAAAAACGGGGTTTTAGGTCTAGAGTGGTATGATAATGAAAATTTAATAGCTATTGTTCCAGAAAATGACAAATATTACGACAACGATGGCGATTATATATATGCCGATAGATTACCATTTTGGATGGATGACACAGGATTTATAGGTAACCATATCTACTCTCTTTACCTTATAAATATTAATTCAGGTTACGTTAAAGAAATAAAAAAAGAAGAAAATTATATTTATCCGGCGTCCTTATGCTCATGCAACAAAAACATCTATTATTCATCTGTTATAGACTTTAGATATCCTTATAAACATAAACTTGTTAAAATTAATCCAGAAAGTGGAGAAGAAAAAATTTTATTGCAAGGTTATTTTATAGAAAGCCTCGCATGTATAAATAATAATTTATATGGGCTGATTCATAATAATGAAATTGGTATTTCAAGCCATTTAAAATTATATAGGATTGATGAAAGTAAGGCTGAATGCCTATCATGCAAAAAGATTGATAGAAATATTCAGTCAATATTAGGACAATATTCTGATGGTATCGCGTTACTAATTTATGACAGAGGATTTTCAAAAATCGTTTTATTTAATGATAGCATTAAAGAAATAATAAATAATGGATTCGTTATAACAGGAAGTTCAAATAATGATACTTTAGTATATGCATATGCTGAACCTACTAAAGCTGTGGAAGTATATGAATTAAATAATAAAGGAGTTCAAAAATTAACTTCATATAATGAATTCTTAAATGATGTGATTCTCTATGAACCTAAACATGAAGAGATTATTATTAATAACAAAAAAATCGACGGTTGGGTTATAATGCCTGAGGGAAATGATAAGAAACCTTTAATATTGTTTATACATGGTGGGCCTAAAGGTATGTATGGCTATAATTTTTATCCAGAAATGCAACTTTTTGTATCTAATGGTTACGCGATCGCATTCGCAAATCCTACAGGTAGTGATGGATATGATGAAAAATTTGCTGATATAAGAGGAAAATATGGAGAAGAAGATTTTAATGAACTAGTAAATTTTTTAGATTACGTTTTGAAAAAATATAATATAGACAAAGATAGGATGGCAGTTACTGGGATAAGCTATGGTGGTTACATGACTAACGTATTTGTAACTAAGACAAACTTATTCAAAGCGGCTGTTAGTGAAAACGGTATTGCAGATTGGATTTCTGATTATTACGCTTCCGATATTGGATATTTCTTTGATCCAGACCAAATCGGTGAAACACCTCAGGAAAATCTTAACGAATATATAAAGAAAAGTCCTCTTTATAATATAAGCAATGTTGTAACTCCCGTCCTATTAATACATAGCAACCAAGATTATAGATGCTTTGTGGATCAATCATTGGCTATGCATGTATCACTTCTCATGAATAATAAGGAAAGTAGAATAGTGCTGTTTACTAAGGGAAGTCATGGACACAGTACTAAAGCCGAGCCAAGACATAGAAAGAAAAGATATGAAATAAAGCTCTCGTTTATAAATGAAAAACTCAAAAAATAATTCCTTTATTATTATTTTATTATGATATTATATATACAATTATTTTATATTTAAAAGCAAAAGATTTAAAAACTGTAGTAATAACTTATATGCTAGACCTAAATGGTGGGAAAATGTTAGGTGGGAAACATTATAAATCTATTTCTAAAAGCATCTTAGTAGTTATTTTAATAATAGTAATTGTTGTGGGAGTATCAGTTGCTTTAATGATATCTAAGAAGCCTTCAACTTCAACAACTACTTCATCAACAAGTAGTACAACTTCAACAACTACTTCATCAACAACTACTTCATCAACAACTACTTCATCAACAAGTAGTACAACAAGCATAGTACAAAATTCTCTTTCACCGCCTCTTCCTGAAAGTTATTCAGCTTTAACTAACGTGCCTATAACAATAGAAATAAGCCAAGTTCAAAACGGATATTATGCTGTTCTATTCGATGGAGCAGGAAATCAATATAAAGTTAGTTCTCAATATTCAAATGTTACATTTGTTTATCCTGGACAATATTTAGTTTATTACAATTTATATAATAGCAATGGTGCATATGTTGGTAGTTCACTGTCAAACTTAATAGAAATAATAGTTGCACCTAATGTAAATTCTTCATACGCATCATTAATCACAATTCCTGTAATAACATCAAATAAAGGCCCTGTAGTAAATGTAGGCGAAACTATTACGCTAACTGCTAGTTATCTACAGCCTCCTATAGGACAAAATATTACAATAAAGGAATACGTTTGGAACTTTGGTAACGGAACATCATTAACAATACCTTCAGTTAATGCTACTGGCTATATAATACAGGTAGATAAAACAGGATCAGGAAATACTTCATATATCGATCCGCAAACAAATCCTATAAATGTCACATTTAGCAAACCTGGTCTATATCCAGTTAGCTTAACTATAGTAACGGAAAACATAAGTAACGGAAAAACTTATAATTACACTACGTATAAGACTTTCGCTGTTTCTTCAAATAATTATCCATTTAATTTATATGCACCTCAGGTATCGGTACCAAATCAAGGAGTAATTGTTGACGCTGAAGTGGTTCCAGGAGGTCCGTTTACATTTGACCCAGATCTTTTCCCCGATACTGTTAGTAATGAAATAATTAACAATATCTACGGGACTCTACTATGGTATTATCAATCAAGCATAACTAAATTCGTACCAATGCTTGCAGAATACATACCTACAGTTGGTAATTGGTCTAATGTAACAGCAAGATATACTTATGGAGCAATTTCTCCCAATTACACTGTTTACATATTTAAAATAAGACCTGGTTTAAAGGCATCTAATGGAGATCCAATAACAGCATACGATGTTTGGTATAGCATGATAAGGGCATTAGTATGCGCCGGAGGCATACCCTCAGGTTCTGGTACAAACTTAGCTCCTTTTACTGTACCTAACTATACGCTTTTTACTTTTATAGTAACTTCACCTAATGACTCTTTAGGAGCCAAAGAAATTATGGAATCAGTATCATATAATAACCAGACTAATACTGTTACGTTCCACTTAATACAACCTGTTACTCCAACGTTTTTCTTCAACATGATGACCACCTTTGATTATGTTATGGACGCTAAGTGGTTAAATCAAGTTGGGGACGGATTAAATCTAACCGGTTATTATAATAACAACTATACACAGTTGGCACAGTCATTTTATCAATATCAACAAACTTGTATAGCAGGCAACTACAATACTAATGTTCAATGGCCAGCTCCGAATGCTGGATTTACAGGACCATATTACATAGCATCATTCACGCCTGGACAATCAGTTGTATTAAAACCCAATCCTTATTGGCCAAATAATGTAACTTATTTCCCAAAGCCAAATGAAACAGTTATAGTAGACTGGGTAAAAGATCCAACAACAGCCTTGAACATGCTTGCAAGCGGTCAAGCAGATATAGTTACTTTCCCAAAGAGCAGTCCTGCTCCTTATCTTCCAACTTTATTACAATTGCAAAGCCAAGGAAAGATAAAAATGTACAATGAGCCATCTCTAAATGAATGGTGGTTCGTATTTAATTTAAATATAAGCATCCCATTGCTAAAGGAGATTAATCCAAACTATAACATACCATCATATTACTTTGCAAACCCATTGGTTAGAGAAGCTTTTGCATACGCATTTAACTATACAGAATACATAAATGATGTGCTAGGAAACGCTAAATATCATGTAAATCTTGGTAGTCCTTGGTGTGGAATATTAATTCCAGGACTAGATTACTCTATACCTCCATCAAACTTAACAGGTTGTCCAACATTTAATTTAACCTATGCTAAACAATTAATGGAAGAATCAGGTTTCTATAATATACCAGTTAACTTCCCAATAATAGTATCAAGCGGTGATACTGTTGATTTTACAGCTGCAGAAATGTGGGCACAGGCATTGCATGAAATGGATCCAAATATAAATGCTCAACCATTATATATGCCTTTCTCAACAATAATAAGCTATCTGATACCTGGTCAAAACCCCTTACCCCTTTATTACTTAGATTGGAATGGAATACCATTGGTATGGTATTGGCTTCCTTTCATGTATCAACAGGGAGGCATATATCCTGCGCCCGACGGTTGGGATGTTGGATACTTAGAGCAATTATCACAGCAATTCAATAGCACAAATAACACCCATGTAGGTGCATTAATATGGCAAGAGGCTAAACAATATGAACAATTGAATAATTTAATAGTTCAGGCAGATTTAGCAGATGAAGAAGGTTGGAGTAATGCAACTCAAATAATTCACAACGCACAACAAATGGCTATAGATCAATATCAATTTGTATACGTTGTTATACCTAGTAAGTTCTGGATACTTGGATCTTATATGAATGCATATCAAAATAATATAGCATGGCAATCAAATCCAGCTATAACTAATGGATTAGAATCCTTCTTCTGGTGGTGGGAAAAACCATAATTTTTTTCTTTTTTCTAATTATTACACCCTTAATGCTTAATAACTCCAGAGCCTTAAAAACCTTTTAAACGAGGTATGGCCCTCAGGCGGTCAGTTCATGTCATTAAATCCAACATTTAGGCATCTTTGCCCTAATTGCGGAAAGGAAATAACATCAGATAGGTTAGAAAAGGGATTACCTTGCAATAAATGCTTAGAGGCTGAAATAGAGAACAATGATCCTATTTCTATAGGAGAAGCATTAAAGAAGAAAGGAAATCTATATGGTTATTCTTGGCTTTACTATTTAGAAAAAAGCTATAACGATTTTAAGCAATTTTTTAAAGATAAAACAGGATATTACTTATCAAGTGCCCAAAAAAGCTGGGCCAGAAGACTTTTATATCCAGAAAGTTTTTCAATTGTAGCACCCACTGGAGTTGGAAAAACAACTCTTTTAATGGTATACACCGCCTTTAGGGCCGTTAACGAATCAGATAAAAAATTTTTATATTTAACACCTACAGAAAATTTGGTAGCTCAAACAGCTGAAAGGTTAAAGAGCTTTATCAACGATGGTGTAGCTTTTTATTATTCTTCTATGCCAAAGAAAATTAAAGAAGAGATGTTAGCAAAAATAGATAAAGGGGATTATAAAGTATTAATAATAACACCTGGGTATTTAACCAAAAAGTACAATAAACTTAAGGAGTTTTCTCCATTTGGATTAATTGTTGTAGACGATGTGGATAGTCTTTTAAGAAACAGTAAAAACATAGACAGGGTCCTAATTTTATTAGGCTTTTCTGAAGAAAGCGTTGAAACAGCGTATAAATTAGTAACCAAGAAAATGGATTATGGCATTGCTTTATCTAATAAAAAAGAGGAAAAGATAAAACAGCTGGAACAAGAAATTTCTGATTTGCAATTGAATCTCTTAACCAGCAACAATGAAGAAATAAAAGGTCAATTAATAATAGCTTCTGCAACGGGCAGACCTAAAGGAATTAAACATTTAATATTTAGAGAACTTTTAGGTTTCGAAATAGGAGGAGGAACTGACTATTTAAGGAATGTATTGGACACCTACATTATATCGAAAAATGTATTAAGTGATGCAGTAGAACTAGTTAAGAAACTTGGTAAAGGAGGGCTTATATTTATTTCGCAATCATATGGAAAAAATGTCGTAAAACCAATAATAAGTATGCTAAAAGAAAATGGAATAAATGCTATACAAGCAATAACTAATTCAAGAAGAGCTGTTGAAAAACTTGAGAAAGGAGAAGCAGACGTAATTATAGGTTTGGCTAGCAGATACGGTACAGTAGTGAGAGGTATCGATTTACCAGAGATTATAAAATATGCTGTTTTTATAGGAACTCCGGCAAGAAAACTTGAGCTCAAGACAGCGTTATTATCTCCTCAACGTCTTTTAAGAATCGTGATGTTTTTAGAAGAAAAAAATCAGTCTTATTCAAGCTTAAGGAAAAGTTTGGAAAGTTTTTTATCAAAATATAGCGAACAATCACCTATAGTTGCTGCTGTATTAAGAGGAGAGATGGAGGCAAAAGGAATATTAAAAGTATTAAAAGATTTGGTTAGCAATTCCATTGAGAAGGTATATAAAGAAATGATGAATTATATTCCTAATGATGGAGATAGAATAAAAATAGGTTCATTTATTATTACAAATGAAAAAGGAGAACTTTATTTATACTCTACCGATGGACCAACATATTTGCAAGCAAGCGGAAGGACTAGCAGATTATATCACGGACATATGACCAAAGGCCTTTCCGTAATAATAGATGAAAGCCCAGAACTTATCGAATCATTAAGTGAAAAGCTAAAATACATAAGTCAAGCAAATTTTGTTAAATTCGAAAATTTAGATTTAAACGAAGTAGAAAAAGAAATAATAAACTCAAGGAAGGTAGATGGGGGCAAAAAAGTAAACATTGTAAGTGAGCTAATAATTGTTGAAAGTCCAACTAAGGCTAAGACAATAGCTAGCTTTTGGGGTAAACCTGCTAGGAGGAGAGAAGGAAATCTTAACATTTACGAAACGACAACTGTAGATCCTATGACAAATACAGTTTATCTATTAACTATAACCGCTTCAAAGGGTCATGTATATGAACTAATAGTTGACGATAATAATGAATCGTGCTATGGTATAAACTTAATTGATAGTATTATAAGCCCTATTTATACTTCAATAAAGAGATGCTTAAAATGCGGTTATCAATTTACCCAAGAGACCAATAAATGCCCAAGATGTGGCTCCTCAGCTGTTATAACATCAGAATCTATTTTACAATCTATTAAGAGGCTTGCAACAGAAGTGGATCAAATAATAATAATGACCGACCCTGATAGAGAAGGAGAAAAAATTGCTTGGGATCTCTATTTGGGTTTGAAGCCTTATAATAAAAACATTTTTAGGTCAGCTTTTCATGAAGTTACTTTAAATGCCGTGCTAGAAGCATTAAGAAATCCAGGACAAATTCATAAAGGATTAGTAAACGCACAAATTGCCAGAAGAATTGACGATAGATGGATTGGTTTTTCTACAAGCAAATATCTTCAAAATAAATATAGCAAACTTTGGTTAGGAGCTGGCAGAGTGCAGACACCTGTATTAGGATGGGTAATTGAAAGATATAATGAATATAAGAAAGAAATGGGATTTAAAATAAAAGTTAAACTACCTAGCCAAAATTACATTTATTTTTATACAAAGGATAAAGAAATAGCAGAAAATGCTATTAAAGAGAATACAATAAAAGCTGTAACAATTAAAGTATACAATGAGGAAGTAAATCCTTTACCACCTTATACTACTGATGCTTTAATTTTTGATGCAAGTCAAAAATATGGCTATACAGCACAATTAACTATGAAACTTGCTCAGGATCTATTTTATTCTGGATTAATAACATATCACAGAACAGACTCTATAAGGATATCCCAAACAGGTTTGCAAATAGCAAAGGAATACTTAGAAAAAGTTAACTTAATTCAATATTATAAGCCAAGGACCTGGGGAAATGAAGGTGCACACGAGGCTATAAGAATAACAAAGCCTCTAAATGCTCAAGAATTAGAAAAGGCTATTTTAGAGAGAACTATAAAAGTTCCTATGGAATTAACTCAATTCCATTATAAACTATATCAATTAATATTTGAAAGATTTATAGCTAGTCAAATGAGCTCATCGATAATTGAAAAAGCTATTGTTAAGCTCAGCCTCGGTAGTTTAGAACAAGAAAAAGAGTTTAATACTAATATAATAAAAGAGGGATTTACATTAATAACTAAACCATCTTTAGAAAATTGGATTAAAAAGGATTTAAATATTAAATATGAATTAAAATTGAACGATATAATTTACTATAAAGGAAGTTTGGTTGAACTATACAAAAATGGAGATTTAGTTATGCTAATGAAAAAGAAAAACATTGGAAGACCAAGCACTTACGCAAAAGTTATAGAATCAAACATAAGGCATGGTTATATAATTGAAAGTAAAAAGAAGAAGTATATCATACCTACTAAATCAGGTATAGAGATTTATCAAGATCTAATGGAATCCATTTTTAAAGATCTCTTAACAGAAGAAAGTAGCAGAACGCTCGAAAATCAATTAGACATGATTGAGAATGAAAAATTATCCCCAATAGAACTTATAAATGAAATATATGATGAAATATTTGTTAAGAAATTAAAAAGTTACTGCAAGGTTAATAAAAGAAATTAGTCATACATATAATTTCTGAAGTAAGTTTATTTATAGGTGACTGAAGTGGAAGAAAAAGTAAAAATAAACCTTGGTAAGGACCCAGCAGAAGATTACGCGCTGCAAGCTATATTAGAATTAAATAAAGGGTCAAAACAAATAGAACTAACAGGAATAGGGGAGAATGTTTGTAAAGTTGCAGAAGTATATTTAGCAATGAAATCCAGATTAGGAGAAAGTTTAAAAATAACATCTTCATCAATTGGGACTTCAAAATACAAAGGAAAGAAAAGTAGTTATTTAACAATAGTTATAGAAAAAACTGCATAAGCTCAGACGGGGATATTATCTTCATAATTTCCGACGATATCAGCGTCATCACCGCCAATTAATTGTTAATTAAGTTATAAGCCCTCTGTAACACAGGCCAAGCTCATCTTATCGCACCTGCAGCGGTCTTCATCGGGCAATATCTGTATGTCTCTGTGAAAATTTAAATACATAAATAGACAAAATATATTTTAGAGGTGAAAGTTTGTACAAAAAAATTTTAGTTGGTTATGATGGGTCCGAAGGAGGAGAAAGGGCTTTAGCTAAAGCTATAGAACTCGCGAAAAGTTTCAATTCTGAATTATGTTTAGTTACAGTTATACCACCAGCATCTGTAATAGTTGGAGAAATAGTTAGTCCCGATATAATAAATACAGCCACAATTATTGATTCTACAAAGAAAAAACTAGATGATGTAACAAAAAAATTAGAGTCTGAAGGTATAAAAGTAAAATATGAAGTCTTATCCGGTGATCCTGCTGATATGATAATAAATTATTCTGTGTCTAACGGATGTGACCTAATAGTTCTTGGTAGAAGAAGACTTTCCAGATTTGAAAGACTTATTTTAGGTAGCGTTACCAGTAATGTAGCAGGTAAATCAACAAAGGCAGATGTTTTAGTTGTTCCCTAATTTTTCTTGTTTGGAATCAAAGGTAGCAATATCGTAGAAACTATACCTATAAAAGCAAACAATACCATATCATTAGTCAATCCAATTTTATTCATTAAAATACCACCTATTAATATTCCTAAGGCTCCGCCAACAGTATTACCAACACCCCATATGAGCGAATTGGCTCTTGCTGATAAGCTTTTGTCTACTATTTGCCCAACATAGCCTAAAAGAACTGGAAACCCACTAAATGCAAAAAGCGAAAAAGCCATAAACATTATAGACATTATTATAGGATTCTTAAATAATATAAAAGCAATATAAAATATAGTCGCAAAAATTGTTGTTATATATACTATTTTTTTCCCACCTATATCACCCGTTAATTTTCCGAAGTAGGGTTGGCCAAATATTGCTAATGCATACGAAACAGTTAATATAATGCTCATTAATACTTTAGATTTGAACAAATGATCTAAATAAGTTGGGGCATAAGTTTGCACTCCTGCTATGAAAATAGCTCTAATAAAAACCACTATTGTTAATGGAATCAAAATATAATAAAAAGAGCTCATATTCAATTCGCTATTAGACTTATCAAAAGACTTTGTGTCAGCTTTAATTTTTATTGGTTTTAAGCCATAAAAAACTAATGATCCTACTACAATAGTATAAACACCTATAATTGAGAGACCTAAAGATCCTCCTAAATATTTTATTGCAAATACTATTACTATTGGAAATAGTGCTCTACCCAAACTCCCGAATGAACCATTAATTCCAAGAGCTTTAGGCGAATCTTTGGGGTCAAAACTATGCTGCAATATAGATCCCCCTAATGGATGGTAAAATGATAAACCAGAGCCCAATATTATAGATGCAAACGATATATATAATAAATAATATTTTATATATGCAAATGAGAGCCCGTACAAAATTATGGATATACCTATTAATATATAACCTAAAAGCATCAATGTTGCATGATTACCACTTTTATCTGCTGATTTTCCAACCCAAATACTTAATAATCCTGATATTATGCTTATTAAAGCCCCCATAACTCCTAAATATGAGGCTGATATTTTCATATCTAAATAGTAGGCTATTAAAATAGAAAATACAATTATATAGCTATCATTTAGGAAATGACCCAACGACGTAAATATTAGCGACCTTAGTTTTTGATCCATTTTTTCACCCATTTGCAATTATGGTTCTTGAATTAAAAATTTATCCATATACTACAAATATATTTTACATTTCATTAATTACTCAAATTGTTTCGTAATTACATTGAGTGATACATTGGCTGCTTTTATTATTGAATTATTATAATCGCCTACCTTATTTTCAATTACATTATTGCTAACTACTAAGATACAGGCTGACTTAATATTTCTTAGATTAGACAACGCAAATAATGTAGCACATTCCATCTCTACACCTATAAATCCTAACTTTCTTATTGTTTCTATATACCCATTTTCCGCATAAAAAGAATCACTAGAAAAAATTGAACCAATATAATATTTAATTTTATTTTTATTTAGTTCTTTAGTTAATTCATATACTAATTCATAGTTTGGGGCCGTGTTAGGACAAATATTATTAAAATATAGACCTAGACCTGCTCCTCCATATGAAAAAGACCCACCTGAGGGTATAATTATATCACCCACATTAATTTCATTAGTGATAGACCCAACGGTACCTAGTCTTATAATATATTTTGTTCCCAATTTTATTAATTCCTCTATAACAATAGCAGCGCTTGGTCCTCCTATACCGTGAGCAGCTAGACCGACTTCTACATTATTATAATAACCTTTGTAAACAAATAAATCTCTTGACTTGCTAATTAGTATAGGATTATCTAAAAGAGTAGATAACATATTTACCCTTTGAGGGTCTCCCATAATAATCATTCTTTCTGGAGTTTTCTCTGCATCTAAATGATATACTTTTTTCAAATTTATCGCCATATAAAAAATAAATTAAAAAGAGATTAAATAGTAGGTGTTCCTTGAATTGATACATATATTCTTAAATGATACGGCAAGCTATAGCAATAATTGCCTCTTTCTAATAATCCGTTAGAGACAAGCGTTTCAATAATTGATGAGGGATTTTTTATCCCTTTTCTGTTTAATTCCATAATTGCCCTTAAATCGCCTACTGAAATATTTTCTAAAAAATATCTAAATACTTTCTTCTCTTCTTCACTCAAATTCCTAGCCTTTTCTAAAATTTTAGACGATTCTATTAACCAAGATTCCATTAGTTATTCCTCCCAATTTCATTTTTAATTAGATCTAATTTGTTTTGGTTTCTATTTATAGAACTGAGACTATTATAGCATATAAACTTTATTTGTTAGTTGTATTTTTTATTAGATTTAATAAGTTTTATAATTATAAGGATTAAGGGGGGATAATGCAAATAAGAATAAATTATGAAATATGCCTTAAAGTAGGCAAACTATTAGAAAAGATTAAGCCAATGAAAATAGACATGTTTGATAATGAAGATTTTTTCCCTCCAATGTCTTCTCCAAAGGAAGATGTATTCTTGTATTTTTTGGTCATGGTTTCTATAGATCATAGATTAAGTTACCATAATAAACCATTTGAGGGAACTATTGAAGGAAAATTTTACCATGGCGCAGATGCACTGTATAAGTTAGGCATTATAAAATATAGAGATGATCCATCTTTTTTCTACCCAGAAAACTTAGTTAGCTTAAATGAAAATGATATGATAAAGTGGTTAACAATAGAAAATAAAAACAAAGAGATTTATCCAAGTGATATAAAAATAAGATTAGAATTAGTCAAAGATATTGGAAATAAAATTAAGAAAAATTTTAAAGATCCATACGATATAATAATAATTTCCAAAGGATATTTAAGAAGAGGTATAAATGATGGATTTATAGATATACTTAAAATATTTAAGGCATATCAGGACCCTGTGGAGAAAAAACCATTTCTATTAGCAAAATTTTTAGAAAGGAGAGGCGTATTAAATATTAATGACCCATACAACAAAGAAGTTCCAGTAGATAACCATTTAACTAGGGTTGCGCTTAGATTAGGATTAGTTGAAACCGATGAAATGACTAGAGAAAAAATAGCTGCTCAACAAGAATTTTCAGAATCGGAGGATGTTATGCTAAGATTTGCTATAAGAGAGGCATATAGAATTGTATCGCAATCATCTGGTATGGATCCTTTTATAATGGATGATATCTTATGGTCATTTGGAAGGAATTGCTGTAAAATTAAAGAACCAGTGTGTATAGCAAATTGCAATAACGAATGTAAAAGAATTACAGGATGCAAAGATAGTTGCGTATTAGCAAAAGAATGTAAGGCTTATTCTGAAAAAATATATATGATACCAGAGCATAACTTTAAGAAAACATGGTGGTATTAGGGCGATATAATGTATCTAACAAAAGAAGAAGAGAAAATATTAAATGGAGAATACGGCTGGGGACTTGCTAAGGCAATGCAGGTTATAGTTAGCGTTGGAGATTCATTAAACTCTGAAAAATTAATAAATATAGCTCATGCACACATATCTGGAGTATCTTATGGTAATATAGGAGAACCAGGAAAGAAACTAATAAAACAATTCGCAGATGAAGGAATAAAATTTTCCGTAAAAACAACAGTAAATCCTATTGGATATGATACAATGGACTATGACGCTATACCCTTTACAAGAATAGATAAAAGTTATATAATAGGTCAAGAAGAAATATTAAGATCTTTAAACAAAATGGGAGCTGATTTAACATTATCATGTACGCCATATTATTTGCCTAATGTTAATGAAATTAAAAAAGGATCTAGCGTTGCGTGGGGAGAATCAAATGCAGTTGTATATGGTAATAGCGTTTTAGGTATTAAAACAAATAGGGAAGGGGGTCCAATTTCTTTAATGGCAGCTATAATTGGAAAAATATATTATTATGGTCTTCACATAGAAAAAAATAGAATACCAGAAATAAAATATAAGATCCATAAACCAGAAGATTATGAAATCAATGAAGTTAGGGCTGGTATTATTGGTGAGATAATATCAAAAATTCATAACAACGATAAGCCTCCATATTTAGAAGAAAAGCTAAAGAACGATACAACTATTAAAGAATTCTCAGCTTCTTTAGGTGCAGCAGGCAATTTAGCAATGGTTGTTATAAATGGGATAACTCCAATTAGATTTGACGAAAAAGAAATAAAAGAGACAATAACAATAGATTTTAATGATATTAAGAAAAGAGAAGAAGAATTAAAGCCCAATGAGAGGCCTGATTTAATATACTTCGGATGTCCACACACAAACAAACATGAAATTGAAAAAATTGCAAATAATTTAAAAAAAATTAATAACTTAAAAACAAAAATAATTATAACAACATCGAGAAAAGAAATAAGTAAATTAGACAGAGATGCTTTAAATATTTTGAGATCAAAAGATGTTAAATTAATTAGTGATACATGCTTAATAGTAAGCCCATTTGGTTATAAAGGGTTAAATATTGTAACAAATAGCTATAAAGCATATTTTTACTTGACTAAAAGAGGTATTAAGGTGTCTCTGATTTCAATAGATAATTTAGAAGAGGTATTAAGGCTATGAAAGAATTTAGGGGGAGGGTTTTAGTAAAAGGGGAAGCTGAAGGAGAGGCCTTAGTTATTGATGAGATAAGCTTTTATGGAGATATAAATCCTAATAATGGAATGCTTGTTGATGGAAGAAATGTAAAAGATAAAATAATAGTTGCATATAAGCCTAAGGGTAGCACTGTTGGATCTTACATTATATATGCTTTAAAGGAAAACGGCTTCGCTCCCAGAGCTATAATTATGAGCAAATCTGAACCTATTATAATTGCTGGATGTGTTTTGGCTAATATACCTCTAGTTGACAATATTGATATAAATGTTCTAAAAGAAATAAAAGACGGCGATAAAATTATAGTTAAGAATGATAAAATTATAGTTAAATAATTTAAAAAAAATTTATAAGGCTCAAACCATTATTAATAATCGGCGATGCTTATTGAAGTAGGAAAAGAGTGGAATCGGAGGTCAATTTCGAAGGGATTAGTTATTTCAATTTTGGTAATTGCAATAATTTTAATCGGCGCTTATGTGGGAATAATGTATACTCATAAAAGTAAAAATACGTCATCAATGCCATCAAGTTCCACAAGCTCACAAACTTTATCAATACTTAAACCTGTATCACCTGCATCGTTAAATACAATAGCAAGCAGTCCTTTGAGCGTTTATTTGCCAGGATATACATCTTCTAATGGAGGCTACGCCTTAGTTTATACTGGTAACGGAAGCATTATAAACACAACCAATAGTTATGTTAATTTATTATACAAATACCCTGGAGTATACCTAATTTATTATGTAGTCTATCAAAAAGGTTCTATTTACGGATCTTCCTCCCAAAACCTCATGAGGATAATTGTTACCCCAAACATAAGTTTATCATTATCTCAATACTTAACTGTACCTACTATAACTTTTAACTCAACTGAAAATCCAAGTGCCCCATTATTTAATGTTTCACAAAAAATTTACTTAATTGGTAGCTTTTTACAGCCACCATCAGGTC
>Ga0080003_1000197_pt1 | contig 42846 bp, 43 predicted proteins | sample JossMetagenome_FD_69206 | JGI IMG/M metagenome (GOLD analysis project Ga0080003, IMG submission 69206) | Hot spring microbial communities from Joseph's Coat, Yellowstone National Park, USA - JC2_E (SPADES assembly) (version 2) | ecosystem: Environmental > Aquatic > Thermal springs > Hot (42-90C)... | reverse complement strand
TCCTCAAGCTCAAACTGGAGAAATAAAGATATAAGGCATAGAGTATAAGTGCTATTGGGGTCCTGTTTCTGGTTTGTAAGATCATTTGCTAGAAAGAGGGCCTCACTGAAAAATAAATTTTAAGCCTTAAGTTAACGGCACAGCAGATTGTCTAGCAATATTTAAATATTGGAAACTCATAAAAATAATTTGTGTATCCGGAATTAAAAAATAAAATTGTATTAGTCACAGGTGGGACTAGAGGGATAGGCGAGGCAACAGTAAAAGCTTTTTTAGAAGAAGAATCCATTGTAATTTCCCTGGATAAAGAAATTCCAGAAAAGCCATTAAAAAATGTTATTTATAAGATTGTAGATGTGTCTGATAATGAAGGAGTTAAAAAAACAATAACTGAAATAGGAAATGAAATTGGCAATATAAATATTGTAATCAATAATGCAGGTATAGAAAAATATAATCCAGTTCATTTAACTGATGAAGAAATGTGGGATGAAATAATGAACGTAAATGTTAAAGGAGCTTTTTTAGTATCAAAATATACAATTCCTATGATGCTTAAAGAAAGATATGGAGTTATAATAAATGTAGCTTCTGTACAAAGTTTTGCAATTACCAGAAATGCTGCAGCTTACGTTACTAGTAAACATGCTTTATTAGGCTTAACAAAATCCATAGCATTGGATTATGCTCCTTATATAAGATCCATAGCAGTATGCCCTGCAACAATAAGAACACCTTTAACCGACTGGGCTGCAAAGCTTGAAGTAGGTGATGACCCTAAAAAAATAGAAGAAAAATATAAAGAATGGGGGAGTTATCATTTACTTGGGAGAGTTGGAAAACCAGAAGAAGTTGCTAATGTAATTAAGTTTCTTTCAAGTAATCAAGCATCATTTATTACAGGCTCTAGTATTTTGGTTGATGGAGGAATACTTGTTCCATTACCAATTAGTACGCCTAAGGTGATATAATATGATTAATATGATAAAAGATTTTGAAATGATACCTATTGCTTTACCCCTTAAAAATATTTTAAGGCATGCTGAAGGAAGTCATCCTGGATATTTTGTTTTTACGATTATTAGAATTACTTCAAATTCAAATTTTGAAGGATATGGTGAAATTGGAGGGGGAGGATTCTCATTTAAGCCTTTTGAAAAGTTTGTGAAAAATCAAATAATTGGGGAGGAACTTAATATTAGAAAATTACGATACAAAATAGCATCCCCAGTTACTTCTAAATATTATAATCAATTACTACCTCAAATATGGTTTGGTATTGAGACTGCATTAATTGATTTAAAAGGGAAAATAGAAAATTTAAATGCTGGAGAAATTTTAGGTGGAAGATTAAAAAATAAAATTAAAGTATCAGGTTATATATTTCCAACAGAAAATTTAGAAACACCTGAGGAATTTTCTAATTATACAAAAAATTTAGTTAATGAATTTGGTTTTGACGTTATTAAATTAAAAGCAGGGGTTTTTAATCCTTCACATGAAGTGGAAGTAATAAAAAATATAAATGAAATGTTACCCAAATTACGATTTAGAATTGATGCTAACGGTGCTTGGAATTTATCAGATGCAATTTATGTAGCTGAAAGATTATCTAATGTTCCTATTGAATATTTCGAAGATCCCGTGTGGTCAATGATGGAAATGAAAAAATTTAGAGAGATGGTAAATAAACCTTTAGCTACAAATACATGTGTAACCAATTTTGATGATGTAGCAAATGCATTTATTAGAAATAGTGTTGACATTATATTAGGAGATCCTCATTGGTGGTATGGTGCATTTGGTTATTTAGAATTGTCATCAATAGCGTCTTCTTTAGGATTAGAAATTGGAATGCATAGCCCTGGTGAAACTGGAATTGGTTTATCTGCAATGTTACATGCGGCATCTGCTGCTTTTAATCTTTCATATGCCATAGATACTCATTATATTCATTTAAAAGATGATATAATAAAAAACCCGTATCATATTAAAAATGGTTATGTTGAAGTACCTAATGGTCCTGGGTTAGGTATAGAAATTGATTCTGAAAAAATGGAAAAATATTCATCATTCTATGAAGAAAATGGTGATTATATTTATACAATAGATCAATTAGATAAATCATTTTTCGTTCAATTGCCTCACATTGAATATAGAAAATGTAAATGTGGGCATACAAGGTGGTAAAATATGCTAAAAAAATATAAAATAAATGGAATTGAAATGTATGATTTATTAAATGATGAAATATCAATTACAATTATTCCAGAGTATGGATCATTAATATCTAGTATAAAATATATACCTGAAAATTTTGAATTTTTATATAAACATTATAAACCTTTAATAAAATTAGAATATGTTAGGGAAGGATTTCAAGTTAATGATTTGTTAAATTTGATGTTCACTGGAGGATATTTTGAAGTTTTACCTAATGCAGGTTATCTTACAGAAATTAATGGATTGAACTTTGGATTACATGATGAAACTCCATATTTACCTTGGATCTTAAAGAAAATTGGAGAATATAAAATAGAACTTACTTGTATTTTATTAAAATATCCTTTAAAAGTAAAAAAAATTATAGAACTTCAAAAAAATAATATTTTAATAAAAGAAAATGTTGAAAATTTATCTGATGAAAGTTTATATTTTTCATGGTTACATCATCCCACATTTGGTTCTAACATTTTATCTGCAGATACTCAGCTTGAAATAGATGCAGAAGATTTAATTGTGGATGATAGTTTAGAAAATATTCATAACTATTTAATGAAAGGATACCATGGGAAATGGCCATTTGCAAAATCAAAAGATGAAAAATATGTAGATTTGTCAAAATATCCTGAGAAAAACAGCATGAATAATAATGATTTAATATATATTACAAAATTAAATAAAGGTTATTTTTATTTAAAAAATAAAAAACTAGGTATTAAGTTTTATTGGGATAAAAAAACATTCCCATATTTATGGATATGGAGACCCATAGGAGGAGGCCCAGGGTATCCTTGGTATGGTACAATTTATGCAACTTCAATAGAAATTACTAGTAGTTTTCCAGCTACTGGTTTAAGAGATCAGATTAAATTAGGAAATGCTAAAATAATAAATAAAAAAGAAAATTTAGAGACAGAATTAAAAATTGAAATAACATATTCTTGAATTCTCCTAATTTTATTCTTACTTAACTTTGATTTTTAGGGTTTAATTCCCCAGATTTTTAATAACAAGGACATCTATTTTCAAGTTTAAACTCTCCAAAATATCTCTCATTTTTTTGAATTTTTGTAATTGTTTATCCTTCATTAGTTAATTCTATCCTAAACTCTCGGATTTTTAGGCACATATTCTATATCAAGGTTTAATTTTTCTATTATCTCCCTTTGTTTTTTTGTTATTTCAGATACTACTTCTTTCCCATTTACTAGTATTATTTTCCTTATCTTCCCTAGTTCAAGCATTAATTTTTCCAATGAGTATTTCTTTAATAGCTCTTTTTCAAGCATTATTTTTAAAAGCCTATGCCTTAGAATTAATGCTATGAAATTTATGAAAAATAATGCATTTAATGTTTCAATGCTCTGCACCCTCAATGGCTTTGACCCAAGATAACTCTTCAATGATAAAAACATCTTTTCAATGCTATCCCTTTCCCTGTACCATATTAGAACCTCTTCAGGCTTGTAATTTCCCTTATATCCTATTATTGTAATACCACACCTGTTTACCCATTGTGATATTGCATTCTCCCTTGGCCATACCTTGAATGATCCATCATATTCCCACATTATGTAATTGTAATATTCTCCCATTATCTCCTTTGCTATTTCTTTTGGATTTTCATACCTCCATACCTTATTTTCCCTCAACCTCTGAATCCTCTCCTCTAAACTTAGATAAACCCTGTTGGGACTATGATCTATCATTGTGTAAATAAAAAGGAAAGATGAATAATATGAAAGAAATAAGTATAAAAATTGGATTAGAGAAAGAGGTGTTATAATTATAAATGGGAGGGGAAATTTAAATTGCCATATATGAGGAATTTTAAACTGCCGAAAATGGGAAAAATTAAACCGCCATTTACATTTCGAAGTTCAAAAATAAATTTGAAAAGAAGATAGGTTATGTGATCCATATATTACCCAATAGAATATCATTCAAATTATTTTGACAAAAGGATATCAAGAGAAAATTATAAAGATGTATTGTCAAAGAAATATTCATGATAGTAAAGATTGAAATTGAAAAATTTGGAGATTCTATAATATTAACGAATAAAATTAATTCAAAAAAGAAAGTAATAATAAAATTCTTTGTTTAATAGTATAATAAGGGTGATAAGAAACAAAAAAATTATTAAAAATTAATTTTTCCAAAAAGATTTTTACTACGTTATAAATTCAAAAAATTAAAATATTAAATTTTATTAGGAAATTTATGGAAATTATAGATGAATTAAAAAAAATAGTTGGTGATAATGTTTTGTCAACTCAGGAAGATTTTATTCCATATGTCAAGGATGCTTCTTTTTTTACAGGAACTACTCCTATTGCAGTAGTTTTACCTGGAAATGTAGAGGAAGTTTCGAAGGTACTCAAATTTTGTAATGATAATAATATTCAAGTAACAATTAGAGGCGGTGGTACGTCTTTAACAGGGTCTTCAATATTATCCAGTGAAGGAATTATACTAAGTATGTCAAGATTAGATAAAATACTTGAAATAAACCTTGAAGATAGGTACGTAGTAGCAGAACCTGGAGTTAGGCTTGATTTTTTAAATTCCGAATTAGCAAAATATAAATTTTTTTATCCACCGGATCCAGCAAGTTCGCTTGCTGCTACAGTGGGTGGTTCAATATCTACAAATGCAGGAGGACTTAGGGCTGTAATGTATGGCGCAACAAAAGAATGGGTAATGGGCTTGGAGGTCGTAATTCCAGATGGTTCGATTTTACAATTCGGAGGAAAAGTTCTGAAAAGATCATCTGGATATGATTTAACAGCATTAATGATAGGTGCTGAAGGAACACTTGGTGTTATAACAAAAGCTATTTTAAAAATTGCACCTCTTCCTGAGAAAACGGGAAGAATAATGATCTATTATAAATCTATTGAGCAAGCAGGAAAAGCAATAGCCGAACTTAAAAAAAGTGGTATTACCCCTATAACTGCAGAATTCCTAGATAGAATTTCAATGGATGCAATTACACATACAAAGGGTATAAAATTTTTGGATGGGGCCGAATACCTTTTAATTATAGACATTACATCAACTGAAGAATCTATAGATAAAAAAATACATCTGGCGGAAGATATTTTAAAAAAGACGGATTTATTAGACATTAAAATCACAATTGATCCTGTTGAGATGGATGCTATGTATCAAGCCAGAAAAGGGCTTTATTCATCACAGTTAGGTGAAAGGGAAATACCAGGTGAAATGGTTGTCATAGGGGATATAGTTGTACCAGCTCACAACCTTCCTAATACATTAAGAGAAGCAAAAAAGAAAGTTGAGGAGTATGGATTAAAAGTAGCACTATTTGGCCATATAGGTGATGGAAATGTTCATGCAAGTATCTATGCTAATTTGAAAGATGAAGAAATGATGAAAAGAGTAAATAGTTTTATGATGGATTTCGGAAGAATTGCATTAATTAATGAAGGATCAGTTTCGGCAGAACATGGAATTGGAATTGAAAAATTATCTCTATTTGAAGAGGAATTGAAATATAAAAATACATTAAAAAACATGGACATAATGAAAGGGATAAAAAAATTATTTGATCCCAACAACATTCTAAACAGGGGGAAAATATTTAAATGAACAGTACAAAAGATCTTTTTGAAGAAACAGAAAAGTGCATAAGTTGTGGTTTTTGTGAAGCTGTATGCCCGACACTGCCATCGATGAATTACAGGTCCATTTATGGTGCTAGGGGTAGAGTATTGCTTGCAAGGGAAGTAGTTAAAAATATTAATGAATCAGGGAAAGTTAAACTAAAAATAAATGACCCCTTTTATACTTGTCTCGATTGCTATGCATGCTTTTATGTTTGTCCTGCTGGTGTTAATGCAGGGAAAGTAAGTGAAATGGTAAAAGACCTTGTAACGGAAAAAAAATATGTAAAAAAACAGGAAAAAAATATAGCAAAAATGATTAAGGAATCAATAATGAAATACCAGAATCCACTTGGGATAAAAGAAAAACTTTCTTCCTGGAGCGATGGAATGGAATTCAATAATAATAGTGAAACATTGTTCTATACAGGTGGTATGTATCAGCTAATGGCGTACAGTAAATACCTTTCAAATTTAGAGAAAAAAATAAATCCTGAAATAATTGAAAATGTAGCGGATGCCATTGCTAAAAATATTGGAGCTTTAAAATTTACCTCATTAATGTATGATAAAAATTTAAAAGATAGAATGGACAATATTTTAAAATCAATCGTAGAGTTGCTTAAGTATTCTGGTATTGAATTTGATTATTTGGGTGATGACGAACCATATTCAGGTGCATTTTTATTTGAGCTTGGATACATAGATGAATTTGTAGAATATGGTAAAAAACTGATGGATATATTCAAAAAAAGAAATATTTCTAAAATTATTACAATAGATCCCCATACGTATGAAGTTTTAAAATCAACTTATCCAAAATACATTAAAGATTTTCAATTTGATGTTCATCACTATTTAGAATTTATTAACATTAATAACTTTATTAAATCAAATGAGAAATTAACATTTCATGAACCATGCCATTTTGTTACCCATGAAAAATATGATAAACCCTTAAAGTTTGTTTCAAAAATAGGAGATGTTGTTTTACCTGATAGACATGGTACAAATGTATTTTGCTGTGGAGGGCCTGATGAACTTTTGTATCCAAAATTATCAGAATCTATATCCCAAAAAAGATTCGAACAATTAAAAACTACTGGTGCAGAAAAAATAGTAACAGCTTGTCCTATTTGCTTTGTTAATCTATACAAAGATGAAACTGTTTATGACTTAGCTGAATTGCTAATAAAAAATAAAAAAAGTTTATGATTTTACGAAATCTAAGCCTAAGCGATTTAAAGTCTGCTTTAAAGGCCTTCCAGTTTTAATGTCCAACCCATTTCTTCTCTACCTAATCACCCGAAATTTTAATAACAATTTATGTTAATAAAAAGGATAATTATTTCAGCAATGGTATTTTGATAGAAAGTTTTATTAACTTCATTGTTATTATTAATATCAATGTCTTATATCATACATCAAAAGATAAATGGCAAGGTTTATGCTTATGAGGTTAAAGGAGTCTGGGATCCTAAAATCAAGAATTCTAGACAAAAGAGAAAATATCTTGGAAGGGTTGATCCCAATACTGGCCAAATAATTAAGAAGAGGGAACAACCAAAACCTACCTTTGCTTATGATTATGGTGATGTAAGGCTTATTGAGATATTCTATGAAAGGTCAGGGTTGAAGAAAATAATAGAGAAAATATTTAAGGAAGATGCTGAAAAAATTAAAGTTTTGGTAATATCAAGATTGATTTACCAGCTTCCATTAAAAAGGATAGATAGCTGGTATGAAAGAACATATTTGTCAAAGATGAATTTGAATTTGAGTTCACAGAGGATATCAGAATTACTGAGGATCATGGATATGAAGAGGGGTGAATTTTTCAATTCATGGATTTCAGGAAATGAAAATGCTGTTTATATAGATATAACATCATTATCAAGCAATTCATCGGAACCAATGTATGAATATGGTTATTCAAGGGATCACTCACTATTGCCACAAATAAATCTGGCAATAGTTCTAAATGATGATAAACCATTGTTCTTTCAGATATATCCAGGTAGTGTTCCGGATGTTGTAACACTTGAGAAAACAATAAAAATACTTGAATCCTATGGCCTGAAAATATTGATGATTCTTGATAGGGGATTCTTCTCGCACAGGAATATTGACATTCTTAGCAATAATAGGTACATAATACCAGTACCATTCACAACGGAAATGGCAAAGATGTTGATTTCAGTGGAAAGAAAAAGTATAAAGGATCCGAGGAATGCAAAAAATTACAATGGGAATACAATATTTGTAGTAGGTGGCAAGACAGGTAATGAAAGATATTTTATTTATTATGATCCCATAAGGGAGTCAGAAGAAATAAATAATTTCTATAGTAGATTAATGGAAATGGAGGCAAGAATAATAAATCTAGGGTACAGTGATGCAATGTCCATAATAGATGAGCATTACAAGGGATTAGAAAAATATGTTGAATTAAAAATTGAGAATGGTAAAATAATTGAAACAAAGAGGAAGAGGAATGCAATATCACAGTACATAAACAGGAAAGGAAAAATGATTTTATTAACTAATACTGATATGGATTGGCTTACAGTGCTAGATCTATACAGATCAAGAGACAGAATAGAGAAATCCTTTAAAATAATGAAAGAAGATCTAGATATAATTCCTTTAAGAATACATGACAGATATGGTTTATCTGGCTACATAACATTGCTTTTCTTTTCACTAATAGTAGAATTAAGCATAATGAAAGAGTTGAGGGAATCAAAGCTAGTGGAAAAATACTCTATAAAAGATATACTAATGGAGCTATCAAAAGTAAGGCTCATTGAATTATCAAATAGTGAAAAGATAATAACAGAAATACCTAAAAGGGTAAAAGATATTTTAACAGGTTTAAAGGTATCAATTGATGACCTTGTTATTAAAAATCCAGGAGATTAGGATAGTAATTTAAAAGATTAAAATAACTCAATAAATATATGATATATAGGTCAAATAAAAAAAGGGCTGGGTAGTTAAAATATATTCTATAGATATCGCTTTTCCTATTTATATTGAATCTAAAGCATATAAAAAATCAGTATTTGAATGATAATGCTGAGAATCTTTATTTGAATGGTAGCTCACTAATTTTATACCTTTGGTTCATATCTGCCATCTACGCCTGTCCACCCTCCATCCACAAATATTATTGTTCCTGTAATGAACGAAGCTGCATCCGTGGCAAGGAAAACCGCTGGACCTGCTATTTCTTTGACTGTACCCCATCTCTTAAACACTGATTTATCTGCATAAGCCCTATACCAGTTTGGATCATTCTTTATCTGCTGAGTTAATGGAGTATCTACAACTCCCGGACCTATTGCATTTACTCTTACATTGTACTGACCCATTTCAGCAGCTAATGTTTTTGCTAGCTGTACTATCCCAGCCTTAGTTGCAGCATAAACTCCTTGGCCTGGCTCTACAACAATGCTCCTAATTGATGATAATAGAACTACGCTTCCTCCTTTACCGTTTTTACCCATCTTAGTACCAATTTCCTTTAATAAAATAAAAGTACCCTTTAAATTTAAATTTATCACTTTATCGAATTCTTCATAAGTATAGTTTTCTATTTTTTTCCTAAAGTTAATGCTTGGAACTATATACAAAGCATCAATTCCACCAAATTTTTCAATAGTTTTATTATATAATTCTTTAACCTGTTCAATGGAGGTAATATCTGCCACCTTGCCTTCGGCTATTCCACCATTTTTATTTATTTCATCAACGGTCTGAAAAAGTTCCTTTTCTTTAATATCAACACACATTACTTTTCCTCCATTTGCAGAAAAAGCATAAGCTATCCCTTGGCCTATTCCTTGGGCAGCTCCTGTTACAACAGCCACCTTACCCTTTAAATTAAAAAGATTTTTTAACTCTTCATAATTTGTCATATTTAATGTATTTATTTACAGATATTTAAATTTTTTTAAACTACATTATATCTTATTTAATTTATTAAATTATAAAAAAAATTTAACATGACTTTACATGTATTATGAAATTAATTGACAAGGAATCTTTATATTTTCAGGTTTTTCTTGCAATTCATAGCAAGAAGCCTATATCATTTTTTCAAGGTCTGGAATTTCCATGATTTTTTTCTAGTCTTATTCCTTGAGTCTATTTTCCTTTTTTATCACATTCCCGGAAATGATGTATATTGCCATTATATTTGAAAGATATAAAGGCACATTTACTAGCAAGATCGCCCATATCTCTTTTAATTTATTGTACAATGGTGCAAAGAACAGATATATTAGCAATGAGAAGAACATGTGTACCCTTATCTTCTCTTGTGTAAAATACTATATCGGTGATGCCATGTCCGGGACATTTATTGTCCTTAAACATTGTTCTATTCTTCCCCTCTTCTTATAAAGTTCTATGATTTTTTTTGCATCCATATATGATATTTTTGAAGATTTTTTCTTTTCCTATCCTTCTTATCTTTTCATTCATCTTCTCTTCTTTTATTTCTATACCATTTTCTGCAGATACACGTTCCTGAGATAACTTTTTGCTTTCTCAATCCTTTCATAGCTGTCATCTTTCATTATTCCTTGCATTTATCCATTGACTTTGCAATGAGTTTCATCAGTGCATTATTTGTTTTTTGAAAAGTGAATATCCTTTATAAACTATGATCCTATGCTCTGAGCCATAAATTATCTTCTTGAATTCAATGTACTTGTTTTTTATTTCAAGATCTGGAATATCCCTATGGCTAGATTGCTTAAGCGATTCAATGTATTTCCAGTCTCACTTAAAATAATTAATGGCACCCTAAAAATATACTGTCAAAATGAAATGCAGTATTTGTTTTAGTTTTTCAAAAATTAAAAATCGTGTAAACTCTTGTTCATCAATAAAATAAATTTAAAAGATCACTTAAATTTGATTTTACCAACTAAAATAGTTATAGAAATAATAAAAGATATACCATTTGCAAGTATAATCGGTAATGAGTAAATTTCTATACCATAAATAAACCACAAAAATATGCCTGTAGATATTATTACGTACATAAGAAATGAAACTTCGTTTGCGGATTTTTCTCTCCAAATCTTTAACGCCTGTGGAATGAAAGATGCAGTCGTTAATGCACCTGCAATAAATCCTACAATGACAAAAGAATACATAAGATGGGTTGGAGATAAAAAAGAACTATTTTAAATTTTCATGATCTTATTTTCAATCTGAAATAAATACCTCTATATGTATTAACAAAAAAGCTCATGGGCGTTTTTATGTTTGTTTTATCAGACCACATAAGTTCTGATTTTTCAAATATTGCAGGTAATAGTGAATTTTTTCTCTCCTTAATGTTACTATTATTTGACCTGAGCAATGCCATATTTTTACCTGCTTCAATGCTAAGATTACCTATGTCATTTTTTGATAGCCAGATGGTTTCATAATTTAAAGCATCTATCCAGCTTTTTGCTTTGTCCAGGAGATTATAATGGTCCATAAGGGTTCTTGCAAATATTCTATACCCAAATTTTTCATTAAGTTCGAATGCAAGACTTCCAGGATCTATAAAAGGTGAAATAGGTGAGGTGAAGAAATGAACCCAATCATTATACATATCATGATATTTCTTTGCAAATTGAACATCTTCAAATACATTTTCTTTCTTTTGATGAGTTAACCCTATTGAAAAAAATATGTCCATTTTTCCAGCATTATGTTTCTTTGCATATTCCATATTTTTTTCCAGTGCGAAATTTGTATAATATCTTCCACACCAGGCTCTTACAAATTCATTTGATGATTCGGGAGAGATTTCCATAGCGTACATACCCGTGCTTTTCTCCATATCTTTATAAAATTCCTCTTGTGTAGGGTTAAAGATCTCAAAAAGCATTGGGGAATCTATATTGTTTTCCTTTATTAATTTAAAAAATTCTTCCCTATATTTTGGACCAGCTTGGTATATGTCCCCTGAAACATATATGGGAATACCTAAGCTTTCCTCAACTGACTTTATATCTTCAATAACATTTTTAACAGGTCTGTATGATACGAAATTTCTGTAATAAAAATTTTTATAAGCATATTTGGAACCACCGCATAATACGCAATTATGATGACACCCTTTTTGAATAAATGTCATGGCCGTGCTTGATTTCATCCATGTGGAATATGGTATTGATGGTATGATTTCAAGATTTTTTATACAATTTTTTATGAGCAATTTATAATTGAGCTTCACTTTATCAATATATTTTTCAGGATTAATTACCTTGTTTATCTTTATTTTTCCATTTTCTCTATATACTAAATTTGGAACATTAGATAAATCCCTTTTTTCCTCAATTGCATCAATAAAGTCCTTGAAAAAAGGTTCGGTCGTGTCCCCCAGCATTACGTAATCTATAAACGGTAATTCTTTCATTATTTCATTATGAAAATATGTTGCTGAAAGGCCTCCAAGTATTACAGGTACATCAGGTCTGATTTTTTTTAACATCTTTGCAATATTTATCGCACCATGTACATGTGGTAGCCAGTGCAAATCGATTCCAAAAATTTCTGATTCTAAGGATGATAATTTTTTTTCAACATTCATTTTTTTGTTTATAAGCATTTCTAGAGCTATATTTTCTATCTTTATTTTGTACCCATCCGGACAAAGGTTACTCATTATGCTTAAGAATCCTATAGGATACATTTCAAAAACAGGGGTAGATGGTACAAGATCACTAACAGGGCCATAATTAATTTCTCTCTCCCTGAAATCGTAAATAGTTGGTGCATGAATAAGTATAAGATCATTCACGCGGGATATAATGCAAAAGAGTATATACGCATTTGTTTGAAAAAACATTATAAAGGATGAAAATATAGTCCATGCGTATGAGAGCAAAATTAATTGGAATTTCACTTATGAATATTAATGGAAAAGATGCGAGATATTTGACATTTGAAATTAATGAACCCATCGATAATGCGCATATAGCGCTTAGTCCAGAATTGAAAAACATTGCAAATATGGCTGGACTAAACGAAAACACATTGATGTCTTTGTTTCAATCATTACAGCAGATGCAATCTCAGAAATTTACATTTTCACTGATCATTTATGCAGATGAATATATAGATCTTGGAATTAACTTTTCAGTTGGTAAAACTTATGAATTCATTTTTGAAAATGAAAATATAAAAATAAAAATTGTAGATTAAAAAAATTTATGGAAGTATTTTTGTAATCAACGATACCATTGGTGGATACATAAGTGCTTCAATGAAAACTATGAATGCAAAGACAATTAATGCAACTTTTACCCAATGATTTATTGAATTTTCAGTTAATACCAAACCAAGGATTGTAAAAAGAAGAAGAATTACCCCAAGGGAATATAACATGAATCCAATCACAAGAATTGTGTTATATGCGCTTGAATCTGTGTAGGCAACACTTCCAATTAAAAGACCTATCCAGATAATCAAGAACGATAGGAGTAAAATTAGAATTGGTCTTGTTCCAGAAAACATAGTTTCAACAAAATTCTTTTGTTGTGGATAAAAAGGTGGAAATGCTTGGGGTGGATAGCCCTGAGGTTGCTGTGGTGGATTTTGTGGTGCAGATGGTTGCATTTTTTATCACCATATTGTAAATTAAATTTCAAGTATAAAAATATTTTTGTTAAAGTTTCATAAAATTTTTATAATTTTAATAAAATATTATATAAACAAAAATATTTATACTGCTTTTTCGTTTAAAATTTTAATGATAATAAAAGTTCTTGTGGAAAAGGGAGGTAAAGAAATTATAGAAAAGGATAATTTATATATTGTTTATACAAAAGAAAAGTTTGAAAACAATAAGGCAAACATAGATGTTATGAAAAAAATTGCCAAGCATTTTAAAAAAGATATTAATGATATAAAAATAATAAAAGGATTAAAATCGAGAAATAAAATTATAGAAATTAAATAAATATTTTATCTATTGCTTTTAAAGTTACTTTTTGAGCAATTGAAGCTATTTTTTCAAATGGCTCTTTTACCTTATTTGTGGAAATAGTAAAAACTGTATCACCATCAAACTGAGTATTAAACGGCTTTATTTTATTACCTATGGAAAGATTTACTAATTCTGAAATTTTACAAGCATCTTCCTTATCAAGTTTTGCATTAGTTATAATAATGCCAATCGTAGTGTTATAATAACTTTCAATATCCTTTATGTTTGCTCTCTGGAAGTATTCCAATGTATTCAAAAATTTATCTTCAATTCTTGCGCCTGCAATAATTTCGTTTTTATTGTTGTAAACATCACCGAAAGCATTTACTACAACTATAGATGCAATTTTTAGACCATTTTCTGAATAGTTATCATAACCCTGGCCTGAGGGCATTGAATGATCAATACCCAATACTTTACCAACTGTGGCACCTTTACCAGCACCATGCCTTCCAATGTGTATTTTATGGGATTTATTTTTATAGGCATTAATACCCCAAGATTCATCTGGAAGAATATTATTTTTAACAAAATCAAATATTACAGCTACAGGAACAATCGGTACATTCATATGTCTTATTTTTAGACCTTTTCCATCGTAATACAATGACTTTATTATTCCAAATGCAGCGGAAAAACCGAAAATGCTTCTTCCAGTTATAACAAGTGCATCAATGGAAGTATTTTTTCTATGCAGTGGATGTAAAGATTCAGTGCTCATAGTTCCTGGTGAACCTCCTCTCTGGGAAATACCTGTAATATTTTTTGTTTTAGGAAAAATGGCTGTAAGACCTGATTCTGCCTCATCTGACTCATATTCACCTATTAGAAATTCTTCAAAATCAATTTCTAGTGTTTCATCCATAACCATCACCTTTAAGAAATTACATTTGTTAAGGTGTATTTCCATATGTATTCTTTGTCTTTCAAATTCAATATGTTCAGAAGACTTTCACCCATTAATGTTTTAACTACTGAAGGAGCAACTGCATTTACCCGTACATTGTTTTTAGATAATTCAATTGCAAGATATTTTTTAAGTGATATAATTGCAGCTTTCGTAATACCATATATGGATATGAAGTTCATTGACTTTATGCCAGCTATGGATAATATATTAACAATCGTTCCATCTCTCATTTCTCTTCCAAATTCTTGGGAGCAATAAATAGTAGATATAAGATTTATGTTTATAATTTTTTCAATCAGCATGTCATCGCTTTCAAGGAATGGTTTTGCAATACTAATTCCAGCGTTATTCACAAGTATATCACATTTGCCAAGGTTATCTAATGTTTCCTTTTGAAGCTTTTTACATCCTTCTCTTGTTGAAACATCAGCTTGTACCATTATACCTGAAAAATATTTTTTAGTATCCTCAGGTGTTTGATTTTCATTCTCAATCCTTTTCTTAACATTCACCATCACATTCGCTCCATTTTTAACAAGCTCTAAGGTCATCTCTCTTCCTAAACCTGTTACAACAGCAATTCTATTTGTTATAGAATACATAAAAAACATAACATATTTTTACTTAAAAAATTTTTTAAAGCATCTTTTTTACCTCATTTAAAATATTTTCAAGAATTTCATCTGAATTTCCTTTTAAAACAAAATCAGAAAGTTCATCTATGGGAGTTCTATCTTTATTTATAGTTATTATTTTTGCTCCTCTCTCTTTTGCTTGGAATGGTAAACTTGCTGCAGGTTCTACTGAAAGTGATGTTCCTATCACAAGCATAACATCAGAGGAATATGAATAATAAATGGACTGTAGGTAAACATCTCTGGGCAACATCTCTCCAAATAGCACCGCACTTGTTTTTAGATATGAGTTGCACTTCTTACATCTCGGAATATTATCATTTATTATATCATTTATGTATGGTTCTATCTCATATTCCTCCCCGCAAAGATGGCACTTCAATTTTCTTCCATTGCCATGAAGTTCAAGAACAATATTGCTGCCTGCCTTCTGATGGAGACCGTCAATATTTTGAGTAATTACAGCCTTTATTATACCAAGTTTTTCAAGTTCTGCTAAAACATAATGAGATTTAGCTGGTTTTGCATCTAGAAGAGGTATAAAGAGTTCCCTTGCTGTTTTCCAGAAATCCTTAGGATTTTTTAAAAAATAATCAATTGTAAATTTTTCTGGATCATATTTTGTCCATAGACCATTTTTCCCTCTAAAAGTTGGAATACCAGAACCAGTAGATATACCTGAACCTGTTAATGCTATTGCCAGCTTTGATGAAATCAAAAGATCTGCAACCCCCTTTATTTCATTCATATAAATACTATTCGTAATTTCTTAATAAACTTTTTTAATATTATTCTTCATAATTTTACTTACAATTTTTAAGCTCAAATTTTTTTAATATTTTATAATGAATATAATAAATGTCCAGAAAAAATATTTTTTCTGATAATTTTTGATCAGGAATATTACAAAAATAGGACCTTTTCCATTTCTAAAAACAATGTTCCTATTTATTTCAATTTTTTTTAAAAATTTATAAGAATTTTTCTCTAAAAATAAAATTATCATAATATAAATTTATTATTTTATATCTAAATAATTTTTTTATGATATTAAAAGTATAACGAGATTAATTTAGCATTAATTACTAAAAGTAATAATTAATTAAATAAAATTTTTATAGGTAATTTATTTTAACAATTTGTAATGAAATTAACGATAGAAATTACCCAGGGAGATACACGCAAAGATTACAAAGATATAATAGGGGAAGTAGAATTCATTACTATACCAGACAATCCTTTTGGAAAAGCTGGACCAAGTTCAATCCCTATGGCATACATATTAAAAAAAAGATATAGAGTAAAAGCAATTGGTACAATAAACACAAGGGACAGGAATAAACCAGGCATTATATCTGAAATTTTAGCAGCATTGGAAATGCAACTGGACGGTCTTTTCGTTGTATCAGGTGATCATTCTTCTAAATTCAAAGAGGTAAGGGAAATAGATGTATTTCAATTGCTTTCTTTAATAAAAAAATACAGGTATGAATATGGATCTGATATGCTCATTGGAGCGACAATAAACCTATCCAGGCAAAATGAGATAAGATTTGTGAAAAAGAAAATTGAAAATGGTGCTGATTTCTTTATCTCGCAAGCTATATATGATGAAAATTACGTAAAAAATAATGAATGGATCAAATATTTGGCTGTCCCTGTATATGCTGGATTCATGCCTATATTTTCAAAAAGGATGATTTCATTTTATAAAAAAGGCATAAACATATCTAATGAAATAGAAAAAAGGATGCTTGAGTCAGAGGATCTCTTTCAGGAAAATCTAAAAATATTTTCTTCAATATTGGAGAAAACAAAAGATTATGTTGAAGGATATCATATAATGCCCCTGGGTAATGTGGAATTCATATATGTAATTAAAAGGATGGTGAAAAAGAATGAAAAAAATGCTAGTATCTGGAATTTTTCCAAGGTCAGATGAATTGGTAAAAAAGATAAATAGATTTGAGCAGAAAAAAGAAACATTAGAATCTCTTATGTACACATTTGAAATGGATGAAAGATTTTGGATAGAAAGGCAGAAAGGTCTATCATATGTATCAGAGCCTGCTTTATCATGGAATGATATTTTTAGACCATTTACGCTTAATTTAGAAAATGTTGAAGCAGGGCCATTAACAAGGTATCTAGAAACAAATACGTTCTTTAGAAGACCCATAATAAAAAATCTTCCAGAAAAAAAGGGATCAATATTGGAATGGAAAAATGAATTAGGGCTTCCATTTATTTTCGATAAAAAACTAAAAAACATTTTACCTGGTCCATATTCTTTTCTGAAGGTTTCAGAAATAAAGGCAGAAATAGATAAAGAAATTTTGCTTGATAAACTTGCTGAAATTATTTTTTCGGAAGCAAAAAATTTTGATATTGTAGAATTCAGGGAACCATTTATTCAGGATCTTGAGGATTTGAAAAAAGCTGCTGAAATATATTCTACAGGCTCATTCAATGGGTACGTTTTTACAAATTTATTTTCAAATACATTTCCAGATTTTCCTTTACCATATGCACTGAAAACTGAAAATAATGTTGACATAACAGACGGTATAATTGTAAAAAAGATAGATGTATTTTCAACTAAAGTGGAAGATTTTTCAGAAAAATATGATTTTCCAATAACAACAAATGAAAGCCTTGAATTTTTACCTTTTAAGATTGCAGTATTAAAGGTGGATTTTATGAAAAATTATATGGTGGTGGAATAATGTTCTACAAGCAGGAAATTGGTAGCATAAAAAAGCCAGATTATTTAACAAGAACATATAAGAAAATGGAATTTAATTCTTTGAAGAAAAAAGCTCTTGAGGAAACAATAAAAATGATGGAATCTGCTGGACTCGATAATATAGGTATTGGCGGTGAAATGTATAGATGGGAAATGTATGAACATCCTGTTGATCATCTAGATGGTTTTGTATATTATGGAAAAGTTAGATCATTTGATAATAGGTATTATAAAAAGGCAAGCATTGTAGGGCCAATAAAAAGAAAATCTTCAGCATATATTGAAGAATTTTTGGATGCCCAGCAACTTGCAAATAAGGATCTTAAAATACCCATAACAGGACCATATACTATTTTAGACTGGTCTTTCAACGATTATTATGGTAAAAGAATTGATATAGGCTATGACCTAGCAAAAGTAATAAGAGAAGAAATTATTGATCTTAAAAATAACTGGAAAAGAAATGATGTTTTAAGAATACAGATTGATGAGCCTGCAGCCTCAACGCACCCTGATGAAATACCATTGTTTGTGGAGATATTTAATGAAACAGTCAGGAATCTTAATGATATAAAAATAAGTTCTCACATATGTTATAGCAAGGATTATAGAATCCTTTATCCTGAAATTTTAGAAATGAAAACAACACAATTAGCATTAGAATTTTCTAACAGGGACCCTTTAGAATTGGGTACAGACGATGATTCTAGAAAGGGATTTTCAATAATAAAGGACTTGGTTGATTATGGTGAAAACAGGGAGATCGGCATAGGAGTCATCGATGTACATACTGATTTTATCGAACCCCCAGAACTTGTAAGGGACAGAATACTTTATGTATCAAAATTTTACGACATTGACAAAATAGTTATAAATCCAGACTGTGGTTTAAGAACAAGAAGTAGAGAAATTGCATATAGGAAATTAATTTCAATGGTTGAAGGAACAAAACTGGCTGAAAAAGAAATTGGAAAATAAAAAAATTTATATGGTACTTGGATAACCAAGACCTTTTTCAAGGTTTGTCTTAGTAAGTAACATGAACACTCCTGTGATAATACCGCCGAATATAAATCCCAAGATAATCCACATAATAGAGTCTAGTTGATGTGCTTCCTGAAATCTGTACGCTTTAATGTAACTATAAATTCTGTATGTTTTTAAAAATACTAAAATGTCAAAAACTATAAAGATCAGGTAAACGATGATATATGCGTATAGTTCACCTAAAATAGTTGAAGCATACATTGGAGGTATTGCACCTGAAGCAACATATGAGTTTATGGTTGCTATGTCCCCTGCATCTGATATTAATGCTACAACATATATTATTAGAAGTATTAATGAAAAGATAAACGCTAAAAGTGACATCGTGCCTGCACTTTGGAATCCTTGGTTATATTGTGTTGTTCCTGGATATGGTTGTTGAAAATATGGCTGTGGTCCAGGTGGAGGATAACCAGATGGTTGTGATGGACTTTGAGGCATTTGCTGATATGGAGGCGGCGTATACCCCTGTGAAGGTGGAGGAACTTGGGATGGCTGAGATTGAGCTTGTTGTCCTTGTTGGTAAACTGGCTGCTGTGTTTTATACTGTGCACTAGGTCCAGCTTGCTGCTCGAAATTATATCCACATTTAATACAGAATTTGGCATTGTCATCATTAGGTGTTCCACAATTAGGACAATATTTAGTCAAATTTATTCACCCCCTTTTGATGCTAATCTAATTTGAATAATATAAATGTTTTCATTTTGTTATGAATTAATTATAATCTATACTCACATCTTTTGTTTCAACACCCTTAAAAATCCAAATTATAGAGCCTAGAAGTCCAACCAACCACAAAATCACGTTCATTAAGATAAATTGGTATATATTAAAATTAACTGTGACAATCAAGGCTATTATATATAATGAAATTGGTAATACTCGAACAAGACCTATCATAGTTGTTCTTCTCAGCGTTTTAAAAACCTCAGGTTCAAGATTTGTTCTGGATACCCATGCAAGTTCGCTAAATATCATATTTATAAAAAGTAGTGGCATAAAAATAATTATGTTCTTAAGATATGAATTTAATATAAATATTGCCATTATTGTTAAAAAACCACCCAAAAATGAAAGAAATGTAAACTTTTTCTTTCCCATTTCCAAAATTGGAATAGCAAAAAATGCACCTATTGAGGCGCCCAAACTTGCTATGAATATTATAAGGTTTGTTAATGTAGGAAATATATATGGGCCTATGGCAATTGCCATAAGCCAGAAACTCATATACTGTGAAGTGCCAAGTAAAACAAGTACAATAAATGAAATTTTTAAATCTGGTATTTTTATTTTTTTACCATTTTCTTCAATAAATATATCTTTTTTAATTTCTTCTGCCTCTTTTGTATTACCCTTATCCTTAAGCCAGAGATATGATTCAGGTATCTGTATTCTCGTATAAATCAAAATAAAAAATATTACTGCTGTGATAAATATTAGAGATAATCTCTGTGATTTTTCAGAGCTTAAAAAAGATAAAAGAAAGATCAGAGCTGCAATCAAACTTCCAATGTTAACGAAATTCGGTATAAGTGTTAAAGTTTTTGTTCTTTTTCTGAATGAAAAATTTTCTGACAATAAAGCAAGAGCAGGTGGTTCTTCACCACCAACTGCAAATTGAGAAATTGCAAGACCAAGAAGTAATGTTTGTAAATTCATTGAAGTAGCAATTATTATTATACCTAAAATATAAATAAATAATGTTAAAATGAATATTTTTTTTCTACCTATTTTATCAGAAATTATGCCTAAAATAATATTTCCAATAATCAAGAAAATTGGTCCAATTATCAGTGCAAATGATACATAAAATTTAGGTTCATTCTGCATAAAAGACCAATATATTGCAAGTGGTGCTATAGCTGATACTATACCCCATAATAAAAAACCACCAGATGTTGATATTAAAAGGTATTTTTGTTTTTTACTCAAATTCCATATCATTTAATTCTATATTAAATTCAAATTTAAAAATTTATTGAAATGGTGTATTTCCAGGATAAATTTTCAAAATATCATCGTATTTAAGATATGCTATAAAGAGTATAATACACACAATCACATCTGAAAGTATCAGACCGACAATAGCCCATACAAGTGTTTCATTTTTTGCCTCAAAAAACCTCTGCTGATTTAATAAATTATCAATGGATTTTATTTAATAATATATAACAAGATTGAAAATACCAAAAATCAAGAATACCCTACTTGAAAGAAAAATCATCATAATTGCCCCCAAAACGATCATTATGATTCCAAACATCAAAGACACTATTTTAGCAGCATTATTCAATGATTTTATTGTGTAAAAATCTGGAGGCAAAGGATAAGTTTGTTGAAATCCAATCATGTTTTCTTTTTAATATATATAAACTTTTATTATTTGTTTATTAATTTATTAAATATTTTAAAATTCTTTAAGTACATTTTATTTATAGCATCATTAGGTTCTACTTTCTTACCAATTTTTACCATATCCTTAATTTCCCTATAATTTTTTATTACTCTATCTGAATAGAGTCCTATAAAAGCATCTCCCATTTCAGCACCAGCATCTTTAACTATTAATTGTTTTCTATCTGAAATATCCGAAACTATCTTAGGCCAAATTTTACTTACAGTACCACCCCCAGAAGAATAAATCTTCTCTATGGTGAAATCTAAACTTTCAAGCTCTGAAATTACATATTTTAGCCAATAGCCCATAGCCTCTAAAACTGAAAGATATATGTCCTCAGTTTTAGTGTTCAGGTCTATATAATTTATTGATCCCTTAATATTGTTATTCCATATTGGTGCACGTTCTCCAGAAAAGAATGGGACAGTTATTATATTTGAAGGTCTTTTTAATTTAATTATTTTTTTATCCATTTCTTTTACCTTTATATTGAATGTTTTTTCAAACCAAGAAATTAATGAGCCTGTATTGAACATTGCAGCCTCAATAATATATTTTCCCGGAACAATATGCCTAGTATTAACAAAATTTTTAGAGAATTTTTTGCCACTATGTATAAGATCAAAAACTGCAGTTGTACCATATATTAAAGATGCCTCATTCTCATCAATGATTCCAGATGATAACATCTGAGAATATGCATCTTGTGCACCTGCAAGAACGGTTGCATCTTTTATGTTTAACTTTTCTCCCAAATCATTTTTAATTATGCCTGCCTCCTCATGGCTTTCATAAATTTCAGGAAAAATGTTTCTATCAATCTTAAAGGATTCAATAAAATCTTCATTCCAGTCCTCTTTATTAACATCATAAAATGGTGCAAAAAGCATTGCGGCAGTTTTATCTATTACTCCTTTTCCTGTTAACCTGTATGAAACATATCTTGGCACATCTAGAACTTTCCAGACCTTTCCAAATTTTCTCTTATTTATCATAAATGCATAAATCAATTTATAACCTTCAAATATGGAACTAACTCTGTTTTTTGAAATTGAGAATATAGTTTCATCATCTATAATTTTTTTAACATCCTTAAGAATTAAATCTGCCCTTGTGTCGAGATAGGTCATGGCAGGTATTACCTCTAAACCATTTATTCCTATAAATGATATTGATTCAAAACCAGATATAATGATCTTACTTATTTTATTTTTAAATGAATCATCTACCAATTCCTTAATTATTTCAATAGTTTCTTTATAAAATATTTCAGGATTGACTGTGGATTTCCCATTTAAAACTGATAAATTATGACTTTTATATGCTCTTCTGATGATTTTAAATTCATCTGAAACAAGAACACCCTTTGTTGATGAGGAACCTACATCTATTCCTACATAATTCATATCAATCTTTTATTTTAATTTGAACCTTCATTTCTCTTCCGGAAATAACAGATTCAAAAGCATCTTTTATTTCATTTAAAGAAAATGTTTTTGTAACAAGTTTTTTAAATGGTATTTCCTTTTTCTTTATAATATCCAATGCTTCTTCCATGTCCTCTATTGTATGGTCACTTGATCCAGTGATTATTTTTTCAGAATAATGAATTGAATTGGGATCAAGTTGAAGATAATCTTTAGGATAAGTACCTCCAAAAATTATTATTGTCCCTCCAGATCTTGCAATATCAATACCCAATCCTATTGCATCTCTTCCTCCAACGCTACATATAACTCCATTGAAACCTACACCTGTTAATTTATTTATTTTTTCCCTAAAACTGCCCTCTACCGGATCATAAACCTGCTGGAAGCCAAGGCTCTTAGCAAAATCTCTTCTTTTCTCATTTATTTCAATTAATACAGGTTCAATTTTTCTGATTTTTGCAGCAAATGCCAACAGTATTCCCATAGGCCCAGCACCTATAATAGCTACTTTATCAATTCCTTTTCCAAGTTTTTTAACTGCATGAATTGCAACAGAAAGTGGTTCTGCAAATGCAGCATCATCCATATCTATATCACTAGATAATACATGGGCAAATTTATAAGGTAATTTAAAATATTGTGAATACCCCCTTGCAATATCCTTTTTATTAGTGCACAAATTAATTTGCCCATTTTTACAATATTCACATTCACCACAGTACACAAAGGTCTCATGGACTACAAAATCTCCTATTTCTATTCCTTTAACATTTCTACCTATTTTAACAACCTTACCTGAAACCTCATGACCGCTTAAACCATATGTACTCTTGCCTATAGTAAATTTATCATTGTCGTATGTGGATTCACCCCTAAGACCAAGATAATATCTCACGTCTGTTGGACAAATACCTATTGTGTATGCCTGGACAAGAATTTCATCATCACTGATTTCAGGAATTTCAACATCTTCTACTTTTATGTCTCTAGGTCCATAATAACAGGCTGCAAGCATTATCAATCCCTGCCATGTACAATTTTTACAAGATTTCTTACCTTTTTGCCAGGATCCTTGTCTTGGAATATTGATCTACCTATAGCTCCTCCTGCACCTCCATTTTTTATCACATCCTTCATTATTGTTTCAATATCTCCAAACTTTGGATCTCCTCCGGCTATAATTATAGGTACAGGACAACTTTCAACAATTTTTTTAAAATTTTTACCATAAGAAGTTTTAACAATATCAGCGCCATATTCAGCAGCGGCACGCGCAGCTCTAGCTATTAAAACTGAATCTGTTGAAATTTTATTATTATCATCCAATGGAATATATTCATTGATGTAAGGTATGCCAAATTCATCTGATTCCTTTGCTATTTTACGCATTTTGTTAGCAATTTCCACAGGAATTGGTACAGGTCCAAAATATGTTGTTTTAATAGCATCCGCACCTAGCTTTAATGCATATTCAGCAAATCCTGTTTCGAATGGAATATTCATTATAACCGGTATTCTGGCTTTTATTTGAGATGCATAGATCTTGAAAATGCCTTCATTTATAAGGATAGCATCAACACCATTTTTAATTACTATATCTATAATCCTATAAATATTTTCAATACCACTCAGAAGAGCATCTTCACCACCATGGTCAAGCGCTGAAATAAGTGTTTTTCCATCCTCTTTAATAATTCTAGCCATTCTGATTTGTTTTCCATATTCTGAAATCATGCTTCTTAAATTTTCTTGTATTATTTAAATATTTCAATTTTGTTTTGGTAATATTTAAATATAACTTTATTATGTGAAATAGCTTAGATGGTGAGAGAATGAAAGATATAAATTTGAAAAGTCTAGAAAAAATTGGTGATGTGTTTAGTAATATATATAAGGAAGAAAATGAAATTAAGATATTTAAAAATTTTATTGATGGTAAGTGGGTAGAATCTAAAACGGGAAAATACATGGATATTATTTCGCCAATAAACGATGAACTAGTGGCAAGGGTACAGAGATCAAATCAAGAAGATGTTGAAAATGCAGTGGATTCAGCTTTTAATGCAAGAAGAAAAATAAGGGAAATTGCGGCAATTGAAAGAATTAGAATTTTAAACAAAGCAAGACATTTGATGGAAAACTACAGGGAAGATTTCATAAATGTTCTAATGATAGAAGCAGGAAAAACAAGAGAACTTGCAGAGGGAGAGTTCAATACATCACTTGCCAGAATAAAGCTTACTATGGAAGATGCAAGCAAAATATATGGGGAATATATACCTGGTGATTGGGCAGAAGACAAAGTAAGTAAAGTGGCAATAGTGTTAAGAGAACCTCTGGGTGTTATTGCTTGTATATCATCATTTAATTATCCACTTTTTTCTATGGTATCAAAGGTTGTTCCTGCACTCCTTGCAGGGAATACAGTTGTAGCAAAACCCGCCAGTGATGATCCAACAGTTTCGCTTCTTTTTGCCAAAATATTACAGGAAGCAGGTATTCCGGATGGAACTGTAAATATGGTTACTGGTCTAGGAAGTGAAGTTGGAGATTATTTAGCAAAAAGTAATAAAGTGCAAATGATCACACTTACAGGAAGTACCTCAACCGGAAAGCACGTGGCTGAAATATGTAATATGAAAAAATTGCATTTAGAGCTTGGTGGAAAAGGTGCAGCAATTGTTGCGCAGGATGCAAATATTTCATTAGCTGCTAAAAAAATTCTTGATGGATCATTGAGATATTCTGGTCAGAGGTGCGATTCTATCAACAGGGTTTTAGTGATAGATGATCTTCATGATGCTCTGCTGGACGAAATTTTAAAGATTTTTGATAGTTATAAACTTGGAAATCCTTTTGAAGACGGTGTCAAGCTTACGCCATTAATAAACAAAAAAGCAGCCGAAAAGGTTCATGATCTTGTAAATGATGCTTTAAAGAAGGGTGCTAAACTCCTAAAAGGTGGAAAGCACAATGGATGTTATTTTGAACCAACGCTTCTTGATGATGTTTCGTTAGACTCTAGAATTGCCTGGGAGGAAACCTTTGGACCTGTTGTAGTTATAATAAGGGTAAAAAGTATAGAGGATGCAATAGAAATAGTGAACATGTCAAACTATGGCCTAGATTCCTGTGTTTTCACGAATAACCTTTACACCGCCTGGCGTGTAGCAAAGGCACTTGAAGAGGGAAGCGTTACTATTAACGATTTTCCTTCTCATGGAACCGGCTATTTTCCATTTGGTGGAAACAAAGATTCAGGTTTAGGAAGAGAAGGAATAGGATACAGCCTTGATGAAATGACAAGAATAAAAACAATTCAGATTGATCTTTCACCACTTGGTCCGTCGAAAAAAATCTCAAAATAAAATACTGAGGTGTTAAGTTGGTATATTGGCCTTTAATTCTTGCAGCTTCAATACTCGCAGCTCTAGTAGCAGGTAATAACCTTTCTGTTGCAGTTGGATCACTAGTTGGATCTAATGTGCTCAAAAAAAATTATTCAAAAATACTGGCAATTATAGGTTTTGTTTCAGGAATGCTCATTGGAAGCGAATATATGAAATCTACTACGCTTGCACTTTTTCCACAAAGCAGTTTCATGTTATTTTTAATAATCTCAGGAACGATAATAATTTTCATAATAGCACAGTTAACAAGAGTGCCCATTTCCCTTACAATGGCTCTTGTTGGCATAGGTATAGGCCTTATGTTCCATAACAATACATTTCAAAATGAAAATATTGCTATAAAGATAGTTTTTATGTGGATATTGGCGCCAATTTCCGCAATAATTCTATCATTTTTACTGGGAATTATTTATAAAGGGATTAATTTTAAAAATGTTTGGCATACAACAAGTACAATTAAGGTTTTATTGCTGGTCACATCATTTTTTTCTGCCTATACACTTGGAGAAAATACTCTTGGTCTAATAATTAATATAAGCGGTTTTTCAATAGAAAGTGTTATTTTTATTATTATAGGTACAGCACTTGGTGCATATTTTATAAGTGAAGGGGTTCTAAGAAGGGTAAGTTTTGAAATATATTCATTAAGATATTCAACAGCACTTATTTCAATACTTACATCTGCTCTTCTGGTTGAAATTGCAACACTTTTCAGCATACCTTTATCAAATACACAGACAATGACACTCGGAATTTTGGGCGTGGGTCTATCTTATAAGACTAGATATTTCATATTAAAGCCACTATTGAAAATATTAATTTTCTGGGTAATATCCCCTTTAATAGGTATTACAATTGGATTTATTATATAGCGTTCATTTGTAAATAGTATTCATATAAATTTTCCTCTCTTTTTCTAGATCCTCTTTTGTATAATTTAATACTTTAGCCATTACCTCTAGACATGAATCAATTTTTGAAATACCAGCATCGTCTGAAAATATAGAATAACCTTCCCTTCTCCATAGAATATCATCAATGTGAAAGGCATTTTCATAAAGTATATCATATGCAAACGAGATTTGATCATCATTTTTTAAATCATACATTTTTGCGATTTTATCTTTTTGGGAAAGAACATTTCTTTCATATTTGAAATTGATGAATGGTTCGCCATTAATACCAAGATCCTTCATCACAAGTCTGGATAATTTTATTGCAACCGTTCTATATGTTGTTATTTTTCCACCAACTATATTTATGACATTTTCATTCTTTATTATTTTGTATTCCCTGCTTATCTTACCAAGATCACTACCTTTTCCAAATAGTGGTCTTATACCGGAATATGCGTTTATTACATCATCCCTGGAAATATTCTTTACATATCTTTTCACTGATTCTATCAAATAATTAATCTCATTTTCACTTGGTCTCGGGTTTGCTATATCACCATCATAATATATTTCAGTTGTGCCAATAATTACAACATCCCCCCTGGGGATCACAAATACCTGCCTCTTGTCAACCGGGGATCTTATTGCAATTGCAACATCAACAGGAAAAAGGTCTTTTTTAATGATTATATGATCTCCTTTACTTAGTTTGAGCATTGCTATTAAATCATCTATTTCCTTATACTTATTTTTCATCATTTTAAAAATATTACCTACCCAAGGTCCTGCAGAATTAATTATCATTTTGAAGGGGACAGTAAATTCTTCACCTGTAATTTTATCTTTTACTGTTGCAGAAATTGCTCTATTTCCATCAAAGTTCAATGATGTTAATTCTGCATAATTCATGGCTATTGCACCATTCATTTTTGCTGACATTATATTTTCTAAAACAAGTCTTGAATCATCTACTATACCTTCAGCATAAATATATCCACCCCTCTGTGGTGTATTTGCCAGAGCAGGATAAAGTTTTGAAATTTCATCCCTGGAATACCATTTTGCCTTGATTTTTTTGGAAAAGAATGAATAAACCCATAGACCGAACCTCAATGTTGATTTGGACCAGGAATAATCATCAACGGGTATGAAGAAATCTTCTCTTTTTACAAGATCTGGGTATTCAAGCAAAAAGTCTCTTTCCCTTACAGAATCTTTTACAACAGAAAACTGACCATTTGCAATGTATCTAAGACCACCATGTATCAACTTTGAGGATCTGCTGCTCGTACCGTATGCAAAATCATAAGCATCTATAAGGGCTACTCTAACACCAAGAGTAGATAGAACATTTATTACCCCCGCACCAGTAATACCTCCTCCAATTATTAAGATATCTACTCCATTTTTAATATCATTTATATCATTTTTTCTCGATTCTATTATACTATCATTCATGCATATCAGCATCGGGATAATGTTAAGTAATTTAAAATATTTTTCATGTAAAATAATCTAGTTTTATGATACATCTAAAAAATCACAAAAAGTTTTAAGAAAAGTTATATACCAGAACTCATTTTAATAGTAAGATTTGCTATGGTTACCGTTGAAGTTAATCATCTGAACAAAAATTTTGGGAAACTAAGGGTTTTGAATGACATTAATTTGAAAATAAATAATGGAGAACTTTTTGTTGTAATTGGTCCAAGTGGTTCTGGTAAATCTACATTACTAAGAATTATTGCAGGTCTGGAATCACCAGATTCTGGAAATGTTCTATTTGATGGTTTAGATGTTACAACAATTCCACCAAATAAGAGAGGAATAGGCATGGTTTTTCAGGATTACGCTATTTGGCCACATATGAATGTTGAACAGAACATTAAATTTGTAATCAAAAATAAAAAACCTGAGGAAGAGGAAGAAATTTTAAAGGATGTACTTGAAACTGTTGGATTACTCTCTAAAAGAAAAAATAGGCCATCGGAGCTTTCTGGAGGGGAGTTGCAAAGAGTTGCAATTGCTAGGGCTCTAGCAGTAAAACCAAGATTATTTTTGATGGACGAGCCTCTCAGCAATCTTGATGAAAAAATAAGAAAAGAACTTCTCGTTGAAATTCTTGACATTGTAAAGGAGAATAATTTAACAACCCTATTTGTTACTCATTCACAAGAGGAGGCTTTTGAAATTGGTGATAAAATAGCTGTAATTAATAAGGGTGTAATTGAACAGATGGGGATTTCAGATGAATTGATAAACACACCCTCTTCAAGTTTTGTTGCAAAATTTATAGGGGATAATCTTGTATTGGATGGAAAACTTATTGATATGAAAAGTGATGTAGCAACAATTGAATTGGATAACTTAGGTACAATTAATATAATTCCAAAGAACAGACCTGATCTCAATGAAGGTGAAAGTATTTCATTAATTGTGAGAATGAATGATTTGAAAATTAGCGATGGAAATCAAAACAACTCTTTCAAGGTAAAAATAATTTCAAAAAAAATCATTAAAGATAAAGTAAAGGCATATTTTGAAACACCAAACCTAATTAGAATTGGACTCGAAATTAATTCAAGTTGGAAAGGGGAAAATGGTGAATGGGCTTTTCTTGAAATCCCAGATTATAAATCTTTTATTTTTAAAAGATAGTTATAGGTAAAATTAAAACTTGTTAAACTATAAAATATAAATATTTTAAAAATTATTTTATCCTTTATAACTCACGAGGACAACGCCACTTATAACTAATATTCCACCAATAATTATTGTTAATGTCAAAGGCTCATTTATTAAGAAGTACGCACTTAAAACGGTAAACACAGGTTGGAGATAATAAAATGCACCTGCATTTGTTGCTGAAAGTAATTTTAAACCTTTAAAATTAAATATGGGTGCTAGAAATGTTGCAAATATAACAAGAAAAATAAGTGAAAAAGTTTCGATTGTATTCATTTTTATTATTTCTGTGCTCATTGTTGGGAAAATTGGCATTAGTGATATTGCTCCAAAAATCGTAACAATAGAAATGACTAGATATGGGTCATATTTATAAAGAATAAATTTTGAAATTATTGTATACAAACTCCATAACACAGATGCTATTAAAATAAAAATTATAGCAATTATTTTTGTCATTTCATCTGATCCACTATAAAAAATAAAAACAATCCCAAAAAAAGATATCAGAATGCCAGATATTTTTAGTATGGATAATCTTTCTTTAAATACCACAATAGAAATTAGATAAATAAAAATTGGCTCAGTTGATATCAGTATTGAAGCTAAACCGGCCGATATATCTGATGCTCCAGCATTATAAAAAAATTGATAAATTGTCAACCCTATTAATGTCATTAAAATTATAACCAATAGATCATTTTTTTCAATTTTTTTCCAGTATTTGAGTAGAACTGGAACAAAAAGTATTGATGCAAATATAAATCTAGCTAAGCCAAGGGATAACGGATCAAAAACATTCATGCATATTTTAATGGCTGTATAACCAATACCCCAGATAAATGATGTTAAACCCATAAAAATATATCCAAGCTGTTTATCATTCATTAAAATGGTAATGTTTGTAGTTCAAATAAAATTTATTGCTGAAAGATTGATATGCTTTTTAGAACATACTTTTATTTTGAAAATTTTTATATATTGATTTTGACATTCCATTTATTATGATATATGGTTATGCTGGGAAAATTTTAAGAGTGAACTTAACAAAAAAGATTTCAAAAATAGAAGAATTAAATGAAGAGGATGCAAAGAAATATTTGGGTGGGTCAGCTCTTGGAGCAAAAATTTTACTCGAGGAATTACCTAAAGGCATAGATCCACTTTCAGAACATAACAAAATTATATTTGCCACCGGACCCTTTGTAGGAACAGTAGCACCAGGATCGGGAAGCATTAATGTTTGTTTTAAGTCCCCATTGACCAATATATTTGGTGAATCTAGGGCTGGTAGCGATTTTGGATCTATGTTGAAAAAAGCCGGATATGATGTTCTGATCATAGAAGGGAAGGCTGACAAACCTGTATATCTTGTAATAAACGATAGCAAAATTGAAATAATGGATGCAAGTGAAATTGCAGGTAAAAGTACTAATGAAAAAAATATTTATTTGAAAGATAAGTTAGGTAAAGATTATGAAATAGCATCTATAGGCCCGGCTGGTGAAAAGCAAGTTCTTTTTTCAGTCATTATGTTTAACGGTGACAGGGCAGCTGGCAGATTAGGTGGAGGCGCTGTAATGGGTTCAAAAAACCTATATGCAATTGCAGTTCATGGGAGTAAAAGGATAGAGATTTATAACAAGGATGAATTTTCAAAAATAGCAAGGGAACTGGCGAAAAAGTTGCTAAGCATACCAGGCAATTTAGGATTAAAGGAGGATGGAACAACAGGAGATCTTGGCAAATGTGATAATGCAGGCGACTGGCCCACAAAGAACTGGAGATCTAATTCATGGGGTAAGGGTCAAGAGCTTTATGACAAATTCAAGAAATATAATCTTGTGAGTTCAAAGCCATGCTATACGGGGTGCATACTCCAGTGTGGTAGGGTAGCGAAATCTGATTCAGCGAAATGGAAAACTCCTGTTCATGGTGGAACGGAATATGAATCAATTTCTGCATTTACAGCATTTATTTTAAATGATGATATAGATGCAGCTGTATATGCTACATACTTATGCAACGAATATGGTTTGGATACAATTTCAGCTGGAGCTGTTATTGCTTTTGCTATGGATTGTTATGAGCATGGCATAATAAAAAAGAATGATTATGATCTGGACCTAAACTGGGGAAATATGGATGCAGCAATAAAACTTTTGAAAGATATTACAGAGAGGAATGGACTAGGCAATGTTCTTGCTGATGGAGTATTACGTGCATCAAAGAAACTAGGAAAAGGTTCTGAAGAGTTTGCAATTCAGGTAAAGGGTCTTGAAGGTGCTGCACATGATCCAAGGTCTGGCAAGGCCCTAGCACTTACTTATGGATGTTCAAATGTAGGCATGAGCCATATACATCCTGTTGAAGGAATGGCCTATGATGCTTATAAAGTTGATTTTGGTCTTATACCCTATGGATTAAAAGACCCTAATCAGGTGGATAGATATGATGAGGAAGGTAAAGGTATTGCATCAAAAATTTTACATGATTATGGTATCATACCCGATATGATTGGAATGTGCAAATTCTACATTTATGCAGGCCTTACACCGGACGATCTTGCAAAGGAGCTTTCAGCACTTACAGGCTGGGATATTGATGGTAAGAAATTGCTTAAGATTGGAGAAAGAGGTTACAACGTCCAGAGAATGTTTAATGTGCGCGAAGGCATAAAGAGAAAAGACGATTACTTACCAAAGAGAGTTTTAAGTATTCCGGAGTTTGGAAAATATGCCAATATTCCTGAATGTACAATCAAAGATTTCAATTTAATGTTAAATGAGTATTATGACGCAAGGGGTTGGGATAGTGAAGGTGTACCGAAAATGGAAAAATTGAAAGAACTAGGCCTTGAATGGATAAAAATATAAAAAAATTTAAAATTCGTTTGTTGTAAATTTACCTTCCCAGATATCTTCGAAAAGATTAGTGAGGTTATCTTTAGTAAGCCTTCTTGGATTATATGCAGGAAGATTGTATAGATACTGTCTCTCATTTAAGACATAATCAATCATGCTAAAGAAGATATCTTTACTTTCTTTTGTATTGTATTTTACGGCAGGATTTATTTCAACCGCTTTTAACAGATCAACAATTTTCTTAATAAGGACATCGATTGCTTCCTGAGTGGTGAAATAAAAATAATCTTCATTAGGCTCAAGAGCAATGAGAACTTTTTTCATTCTTTCACCAATGAAATTCCTGTTAAAATCAATAACATGTGGTAACATTAATCCGCATGCCAGGCCATGTGGGATGTTCAGTTTAGGCCCGAAACCCTCAGAAAGGCAATGACCTATAGTAGCTGGGCCACCTACCCAGGGAAGACCAAGAACCCAACCACCCATTGTTGATGCGAGAGAAAGAGCAGTTCTTGCTTCAACGTCATTACCGTTGTTGTAAGATCTAGGCAAATAGTCATAAACGAGCTTTACACCTTCAATAATTGCCCCGTCTGAAACTGGATTATGTAATGAAGATACTAAACCTTCAAGGAGATGTGACATTGCATCTACCCCAGAAGACCTGGTTGCGTTTGGAGGTGTAGTATATGTGTTCTCAGGATCTACCAGCGCTATTGTAGCATAAAGCTTGTTACTTGTGATCCATGTTTTGTATCCATTTTCTATGATCACGAGCGTGTTTGATTGTTCACTTCCAGTACCGGCAGTTGTGGGTATTAGAATTTCAGGCACTGGTCTGTTTTTTACTTTCTCGGATAAAGCATCTGGTGGAAGAGCACAGTAATCAAGAGGTTTTCCTGGATTCGTTTTCATCATGGCCATTAGCTTGCCCATATCCATAGCACTTCCACCTCCAACACCTATTACTGCATCAAAACTTTTTGAATGTGCATAGTTTGCAACATTATTTGCAGTATCCATGTCAGGTTCATGTACAGGTATTTTAAAAATATCTGTGTTAATACCTGTCCCATTTAGACTAGAAGTAACCTTTTCCAGAATGCCTGCTTTTTCAATGTTTTCATCAGTGACAATTACTGCAGATTTCACTTGCATATAAGAATTCAGTATGCTCCCAAGATTTTTTGTTTGTCCACGTCCAAAGACAATCCTTTTTGGATTTTCCCAATCCAAAACTAGATCAGAAATAATTTGGGTTAAATCCTTCGGCATAATTATCAACTCAAGAATTAATGAAAATTACCGTATATTAACGTTTTGTATAACTCTTAAGATACGTTATGCTTTATTGAACACACATAAATTTTTTATAATGCTATATATAAAATAAATAAAATATGAGGGAAATCTTTATATATTGTTATTTGGATCGGATTTATCATGGCAATTAGTAAAAGTCTTTTTAAAGAAATAGGGGCTGTATCAGGAAAGGCCATAGCAATAATTGTTGCAGTTGTTATAATAATTGCAGCAATTGCAGTAGGTGCATATTATTTGACACAGAAACCATCAACAACATCTGCCCCACAGGAAGTTGTGATTTATGCGGATTATAGTGCAAACGTAGCCCAACCATTTTTTAATAACTTTACCGCTGACACAGGAATAAAGGTAGTGGCTGTATATGGGTCTATGGGAGACCTTGTTGGCAAATTAGTTGCATCAAAATCTAGCCCACAGGCAGACGTACTATTTGGAGGGGCGCCTTCCGCATACATAGGAGCTGCAGACCAAGGCGTATTGGCTTCATACGAACCACCAGCGCTTAAGAATTATTCTGCTTATATAAACAATCCGGCGCTCTATGCTTCAAACTGGACATGGTATTCTTTCACATACAACATTCTTGGAATAGTTGTAAACACAAATCTGATTAATCAAAGTATGTATCCGCACTCCTGGTGGGATTTAACAAACCCAGAATATAAGGGGAAAATAGTAATTGAAAACCCATCAACATCAACAACAACAGGTTTGGGATTCTTTTCACTAATTTACCAGATTTATATACAAAAATATGGAATGCCCGCTGCCACAACATATTTTAAACAATATGTAAGTGCTCTTTTGAATAATACTGTTTCACCAATTGCTCCTGATGATGAGCACGCTGAAACAATTGTAGGTGAAGGAACTGGAGGAATCACTGTAGACTGGATAAATGGACCTGTTCTTTATCATGAGCTTGATGGATATCCATTGATACCTATAATGGTTAATCAGAACATACTTGGCCCAACAGCTATGGGTATTGTAGCTGGTGCACCACATCTTTCAGCCGCAGAAACTTTTATCAACTGGGTACTTTCACAACAGGGGCAGTCATTACTACCTAAAATATTTTTGAAACCTTCAATAATGCCTTACAATATAACACCACCACCATACTTCCCAACATTGCAGCAAGAAGAACAATATGCATTCTTGAACTACAGTCAGTCTTGGACAGCGGAGAATGCTCAGAACATAACAGCAATATTCAATCAATATTCAAGTGAAGTAACAGGATGATCGCTAAAACAAAGTTTATTTCAAACCTTTTTACTTTTTTATTTCTTTTATTTTTAGTTATATTCATAGTTTTACCTTTAATTTCTTTTTTCCTAACAGCATTTTCTGGAGTTCCATCAGGCATATTTAATCTAATTCTAGGTAAAAATTATTTATTGACATTAAAATTATCATATTATTATCAAGTTTTTACGAACGTTTATTATCTTAAGGCATTGTTTGATACTGTTATTTTAAGCCTTTCAGTTACAGTTTTATCCTTTATTCTTTCATTACCTATTTCCTATGCATTGGCAAGAACAAATATGCCATTTAAAAGTATAATAAGAGTTTTGCTAGGTATTGGGATTAGCATTCCAGGGTTTATAGTCACATATGATCTAATCATAATTTCTACCAATACAAAATTTATGCCTTTTTCAATTTATTCATATCTCGGCCTTTTAACTGTGATGACATTGTCCACAATACCATTTATGGTAATGTATGTAACACTCGCTTTTGATAATCTTGATTACAGGTTGATTGAAGCAGCATATGTAAATGGTGCTTCAAAATTAAGCACGTTTTTAAAAATAACTCTTCCTTTGCTTATGCCAGGATTTGTTTCTGGGTGGGTAATCGTATTTTTATTAACATCAGGAACATTATCTGTGCCCCTTTTACTTGCACCTCCAACATTTCCATTATTAACTGCTTTGGCATATACTCAGTTATTTTCATTCTTTAATTGGGGAATTGCAACAGCATTACTTTCAGTCTTGCTAATGATTAATCTTATAATTATTTCAACATACACAATCTATCAAAAAAGGCTTTCGTTTTCAACAATAGGTGGAAAGGGATTTCATAGCAAAATAACTAGAAATAAATTAATTGTTGCAATTCTAGCAATATATTCATTTCTTTTTGCATTATTGCCTGTCGTAGAAGTAATTATTCTAGGCCTTTCATCATTTTCTGCGAGATGGGTAATGACACCAATACCGACACAATTCACACTATCTAATTATTCTCAGGCACTTACTTTGTATCCTTTTTCAATATGGGCTACGCTTATAATATCAATTTCTGCTGCTTTACTTGCAGTATTAATCTCATTCGTATCAACATATTTTGTAAAAACAGGATTTATAAAAGGAAAAAGGTTCATAGATCTTTTAATATTAATAATATTCTCTTTATCATCTGTGATGATAGGTCTGACGTATTTGTCTGTTTTTTCAAATTCTTTAACTGGCTTTTTAATAAATTCGGTGCCCATTGCATTATTAATAGGGTATGTATTTGGGAGGCTCGGTTATTCAACTAGAGCACTTGACATTTCAGTTAATTCAATCTCTAAAAGTCTTTTTGAAGCAGCAAAAATAATGGGAAAATCAAGTTTTGAAACTATACGAAAAATAATATTTCCACTCATTATGCCGGGAATAATAGAAGGCTTTCTTTTAGTGTTTATCAGGTCTACGATAGATTATGGCTCAACAATAATGTTAGCTCCACTGGGTTGGTCAACGCTGGCACTAGGATCATTTCAATTCATTTCTACAGGCGAAATACCACAAGGAGCAGTGCTTGGATTTATTATTCTAATCATTAACATACCTGTAATGATATATCTTTACTGGAGAAGAGGAAAAACATTCCATGAAGAGGCATTTATTTACTGATTTTTTCAGTATGAATTAATTACTTTTATTCATAATGCCTTCATTTTTCTCATTTTTTAAATTTAATTCAAATGATTTTATTTATTTTTTGTAATTTATCAACATAAAGTGGGGATTAGAAAAATATTTAAATAATATTTAACAATAAACATCTGGTGAATATTATGGTAATGAAAATTGGAGATGAGGCAGTAGATTTTTCACTCCCAGACCAAAATTTGAAAATTAAAAGACTTTCTGATTTTTATGGAAAAAATATTTTGCTTGCATTTTTTCCAGGGGCATTTACATCTGTCTGTACAAAAGAGATGTGCACTTTCAGGGATTCAATGGCAAAGTTCAATAAATTTAATGCAAAAGTGTTTGGTATAAGTGTAGATCCACCATTTTCATTGAACGCCTTTGCAAAATATAATAATTTAAATTTTGATCTTTTAAGTGATTTTAATAAGGAAGTTTGTAACATATATGCTGGATTACACGAAGATTTTGCGGGTATTAAAGGTCTTAAAGCATCAAAAAGAGCGGTTTTTATCATAGGGAAAGATAAGAAAATTAAGTATGTATGGATAAGTGAAGATCCTGGAAAGGAACCGGATTATAAGGAGATAGAAAATACATTAATGAAATTATAAATAAAAATGAAAATATTATTCTTCATTATTTAAAAAATTTAGGGAATTTTAAATAAAATTTTTCATTAAATTTCAATTCTTTTTAGGAGTAGGTATAAAAGAAAAAAATATAATTTATTAAATCTACCAAGATATTTTATTAAGATTCAAAATTAAATTGATTTGTTTTTCTTGTCTTCCCATAATTTTTCGAAATTTAGTTTAATAATTTCTAATGATTCCTGAAAATTATCCGTTCTTGTTAAAAATGGTATCTTATCTGTCTTATTTTTTATATTTAAATAATTAGGCCCCATTCTATAGGCAGCCAAAATATCAACATCATTTAGTAAAAGAATCAATGATCTGAATTTATTCACATCACCGTGAACATTTTCATTAGCCATATCCAACGTTGTATTTTTTCTTTTTTCTAAAAATTTGTAATCTCCATTTTCATAGATGTCGAAAATTAAAAAGAAATTAGATTCTCCAAAGTGTTTATTTGATAGTGTTGAATCATTTTCCATACCGAAAGAAACTCTTAACTTTCTTAAATTCTCTAGCATTTTTATCAAATCAAGAAATTAGTTCTCTGTAGTGGTCATCTTTTATTACCAAATCATTAAGCTCATTTTCAGTGATATCGTAAGCCTTATCAATCGCATCATCAAGATATTTACTATTTTCATCAAGATTTTTTAATTCACATGTATATTCGATACAACCCATAATCTTTTTTGCAGGATCACCTTCATGTTTCTTAAAACAGTTATCTTTATCTATTATTTTATTTAAATTCTCAATATAAAATGCCGCCTGAACGCCTGAATACTTTAAATCTGTCAGCCTTTTTTTCTTTTCTTTAAGGTAAGCTAATTCTGCCAGAGCAACAATCCTGCTTAATACAAAAGGATGAATACAACCCATATTGTATAGAACATATGCCAATGCATCTTTACCCTTCATTTTAACCACATTATAGGGTAATAAAAAAATGGATTAAAAATTATCGGAAGAAAAATAATATATAAATTTATAATAAAAATTATGATGGTTTGGGCACTTCTTGCTGTGTTTTCTTGGGCAAAACATAAATCTTGTTTCCTATAATAAGATTGTTTGGAATCAGTACCCTAGTTCCATCATCCTTCAGTAATTCTGTGAAAAGAATGGCTACATCTGTTACCACGCCAGTATCACCTAATATTGTCACAAGATCATTTATTTTGAAAGGCCTTGCAATGAGAAGGAAAAGTCCAGCTACAGCCTGGCCCATTACTTGCTGTGTTGCAAAGCCAATTACTATGCCTAAAAAGCCACCTACTGAAACACCCGCAAGACCTCCACCAACCTCTCCCGCAATGGCTGTTATTAGTGCACCTACACCAATGAGCAAGAATACATTTCTGAAAGCCTTAGCAACATCCTCCGAGTATTTTGCTTTAAGCATAACATAGATTAAATCAGCAAATGACTTTATAATCAAGTAACCGAGAATAATTGTCAATGCTACGTTTATGTATATGTAATATGAGCCAATACTAATGCCATATTTTGGAAGAAAAGAAAGTATGAGGAACTGGAGTATCGCTGAAATTATTATAAATAACGCAATGTAACCTATGAATTTACCCATTGCCTTAGCATAGTCCATTCCTTTCTGAGATTTTTTATTTTGTGAAAAATCATTCATAATTATAGTATAAAATACAATAATAAAAATTTATCTTTTGCTTTAACTAGTTAACATAAATACTGATTAAAATGCTATTTTTCATAATTTAGATGAGCATATTTATAGAAATAAGGGATCTTGCATATATTGCTTCAAAATATTTTAAATTAATAATTATTTATCTCTTCTTTGAATATATTTTATATAGATTTATTTTTGCTTATTTAAATTATAATGGAATTTATTTTACTTTTTATTTTGACAATTTCTATTGCCCATTAATTATTAATTTTTGAACTATTTAAAAAGGTCACCATAAAAAATTTTGAATTCATATTTGGTAATTTTATTTTTTTCTTATTAGAAATTCTTTCAAAATTATTGATTTTATAAGAAAAGAATTTATCTGTAAAATTTATTTATAATTTATGCAATTGAATATTTATGGTACATTAATTAAGTTGAAAAAGGGTGATATTACAGAAGAAGATTGTGATGCAATTGTAAATGCAGCAAACTCAAGTCTGATGGGAGGTGGAGGTGTAGACGGTGCAATACATAAAAAAGCTGGGATTAGGCTTCATGAGGAATGTCTAAAAATAAGAAAGGAAAAATACCCTAATGGTCTTCCAACAGGGGAAGCGGTTATTACTACAGGTGGAAATTTAAAGGCAAAGTACGTAATTCATACAGTAGGTCCTATTTGGGAGGGCGGGGGATACAAAGAAAAAGAGCTTTTAAAAAATTGTTTTACTAATTCCATGAAATTAGCATTGCACAAAGGTTTAAAATCCATAGCATTTCCGGCAATAAGTACGGGTGCTTATGGATTTCCAATGGAAATGGCAGCAGAAGTATCAATCCAGGCAATTTATGATTTCTTAAATGAAAATCCAAATAGGCTTAAAGAAATTTGCATTATATTGTTTACTGATGATGCTTATGAAAATTTCGAAAAGGCACTTAAAAAAATTATGATATAAAATCAAGCCTTTGCTTTATATAAATTAACATTATCATTAATTTCAAGGACAAAAATTGGATCATTTCTATGCAATATTCCAGGGTTTACTATAGTTGTTTTCATAAATTTTAAGATTCCAGGATTTTCATGTATGTGTCCACAGACGTGCACATCAGGGTTAAAATTTTCAATAAATGTTCGAATAGCTTTAGAGCCTGCATGTGTACCAAATCTCGTGTAATCAAGTATTCCAAGAGGCGGAACATGAGAAATAGATAACAAAAATTTTTCAGTTTGTGTTTCATTTAATGCTGTTTTTAGAAGTTTAAGTATTTTTGATTCTGGTAGAGAAAAAAAGGAACCATGCTCAGTAGTGTCAGGTATACCTGATACACCAATAATTTTAATATGTTCCAAAGTCAAGGAATTCCCATGTAAAATTTTAATGTTGCTAAAATCTTTAACAATATCCATTTCATTTTCATAATCACTGTTTCCTAGGACAGAAATTACCTGTCCTTCAAATTTATTCAATTCATTAAAAATAGGAAATATGCTCGTCATATCACCCCAAGCAGTAAGATCCCCTGCCAGAATTATTGTATTACATTTTAAAATATGTGATGTATTCACAAGATATGTCGTTGTTTTAATATTTCCATGGAGATCGGATGCTAGACAAAATTTCATTACAAATATATTGTAAAGGTCTATTTTAAAATATATGAAAATTTTTAATACTTGATATTTAATTCGTTAACTATGATAATTTATACAGATGGATTTTTGCCCTTAGACACAGGAATAAATGTATTTTACAGATATTGGAAGGCTGAGAATAGCAATGTACAAGTTATAGGCATTCATGGTTTTGCTGAACATAGCGGGAGGTACGATGAATTAGCTAGAAACCTTGCATCAAATGGATATTCAGTAATCATGTATGACCTTAGAGGTCATGGAAAAACTGCAAACGAAACTGATATAGGATACGTAAAAAATTTTAACTATTTTATAAAAGATACAGAAAATTTCATTAAAAAAATTAATGAAAAATTAAACATAAATGATTTCTTTATATATGGTCATAGTATGGGTGGCTTAATAGTTCTTGAATATATATCTAAAAACAAAGAAAATTTAAGGGGTGCAATAACAAGTGGGCCTGCTACAATGGTAAGTGCAGGATCATTTACAAAATTTTTGATGACATTAATGGTAAAAATTTCACCTAGGACAAGGATTAAATTACCAATAAATCCAGAATTTCTTACACATGAAAGAAATATTTGGGAAGCCTATACAAAGGATCCACTTGTGTTCAAGAATCCAACAGTTAATCTGATTTATGAGATGTATAGATCTTCAAAATCAGTTTGGAAAGATCTAGGAAATATAGAAATACCTATACTTATGCTTCATGGAGGCGCTGATAAAATAGTTCCAAAAGAAGCTACGGAAAAGGCTTTTCCATTGATAGGATCTAAGGATAAAACAAAGAAAATATATGATGGAATGTACCATGAAATACATAATGAAATAGATAGAAAAATAGTATATGATGACATTTCGAGATGGTTAAAAAATCATTAAAAAAATTTATTTTTTGGTTGGTGAATATGAGAAAATTGATCCGGGTACAAAAGATGAATCAGGGTTCATCACCAACCATAGAACAGCACCAATCAAGGAAAGAATACCCATAAATGAAATGGCATAAATCCAGCCAAGATATGTAGCAATAACAGTTGTAAGTATTGGGGCTATAATACCTGCTGAAGTAGCTATGGTGTTCATGAAACCACTGTATGACCCAGAGAACTTGGGTGCCATGTTGGCTGCCAGCGACCATACTGAAATGCCGTGAATACCTTGCATACCTAAACCTAGGGAAAGCCATAACACAGCCTGAAAAGGCGATTCGGAAAATGCACCTAGTATGATGAATATGGCGGATAAAATAAACGCAATTGATGAAGGTATTGCTTTTGCTTTAAAGAGCGTTGATCCTCTTGAAATGGCTCTGTCTATGAAATATCCTCCTATTAGCATGGCAACAATGAATGCGACCCATGGTAATGTCCCTGCCCAGTAAAGTGAAACTTTGCTAAAATGTCTTGAAGTAACAAGGTAAATAGGTAATAGTGTTAAAAATCCATAACCAACGTATGAGGATATGAAATGGGTAAATCCCTAAGGCTAAAATCTTCCCGATGCTAGCAATTTTTTCCAGGGTGCAAATTCCTTTATGTTTTTTCCTCTTTCATTTTCAGGATTTTCATAACTCCTATTGATCTTTATGATTTCTTCTTTTATTGCAAATTTTGATTGTTCTGGCATATCCCTTATTATTGCGAAAAATCCGATCGCAAGTATCAATCCTATTATTCCAAAGACTATGAATATCCATCTCCAGCCATAATTAAGCATAATATATGTTGATAGAATTGTACCTAGTATTGGACCTA
>Ga0080003_1000194_pt1 | contig 43137 bp, 43 predicted proteins | sample JossMetagenome_FD_69206 | JGI IMG/M metagenome (GOLD analysis project Ga0080003, IMG submission 69206) | Hot spring microbial communities from Joseph's Coat, Yellowstone National Park, USA - JC2_E (SPADES assembly) (version 2) | ecosystem: Environmental > Aquatic > Thermal springs > Hot (42-90C)... | reverse complement strand
AGACCTAGAGAAGGAGACACTTTCCCCATGAAACGTAGGGGAGACGCCGGGGGATGAGAACGCCTCTGCGATGCGGGATGGAATACCCGCGGTAGTTCAGGCGTAAGCGTATCGATGAACCGGGAAGCCCCGTCCGTAAGGGCGGGGTAGTTCACGCTTATGAACCCATCCTCCCGCAGGGGAAAGGATGGATGGATGGATGGATGGATGACCCTATCTTGATTGAAAAGTCCCTTTGATCAGTCAGGCGTAAATACGTCGGTTTGAATGATTTGGTCGCCTTAAAATGGAGTTCGAGTTTAGCTTCAAAACTAGGTTAATCTTCGGGCCCGGTACTTTGTCGAGATTACCAGAGGTGGCTAGGGGGTACCACAAGGCGCTGATAGTAACCGGCAAAAAAAGCAGCAAACAAAACGGTTCTCTAGATAAGGTCAGAAGCTATCTATCCTCGGTTGGCGTCGAAAGCTTGGTTTACGATGACGTGAAGCCGAATCCGACAACCGATAGCGCGGATGAGGCCGCAGACCTCGGGCGTCGGGCCGGCGTAGACCTTTTGATTGGACTGGGAGGAGGCAGCGCCATAGATGAGGCAAAAGCGGTGAGCGTGGCCATTCCAGGGAGGCGTCCCATAACAGATTTGAACAAAGGGTGGATACCCCAAACGTCAATCCCCCTTATCGCCATCCCTAGCACGGCGGGCACGGGAACGGAAGCTGACCCCTGGTTCGTGCTTACGGACCTGAAAACGTCCCAGAAGAGAGGTTACGGTTATGGCGTGACCTTTCCCTTGGCGTCCGTAGTAGATCCTGAGTTAACCCTCACCTTGCCGAAGTTTCAAACGGCAGCGACGGGTATGGATACGTTTTATCACGCGCTAGAGGGCTATCTAAATAGGGACGCTAACCCCCTTTCAGATGGCTTGGCCATACACGCGATGGAATTGGTGAAACAAAACCTCAGTGTGGCATGCGAGCACCCAGGGGATATCGAGGCCAGGACGAATCTTTCAGCGGCTAGCGTGATGGCCGGTATGGTCGAGTTCATGCCGGGCGTTAACCTCATACATGCCCTAGCACACCCGATAGGGGCCTACACCGATGCCACTCACGGAGCTTGCCTTTCTGCGGTGGCCGTCGAGTATTTGAAGTTCGTGGCGGATGCAATGCCAGATAGGGCAAGCGTTGTGGCTAATTTGCTCGGAGAGGACCCAAAGCCGGAAAGAGCGGCCGAGGGGCTCAGCAAGCTTCTGCGGGAAGTTGGCATGGATTTCCGGCTTTCCCAGCTCGGCCTCAAGAAGGAACTCATACCAAAAGTAGCTGAAGACGCTCTGTCTTACATGGGTGGTTCAGTTTCGCGCACCCCAAGAGAGGTTTCCGAGCGGGACATAATCGGAATATTGGAGAGGTCGTTCCGAGAGCAGTAGGTGAAAGCTGGGGGATGCTTGTGGACACCCCGGATATAGAGCTTGACATCACTTCTACTCTGGAAAGCGGCCAAACTTTTTGTTGGTTCAAGGGGAAATCTGGTTGTTATCACTCCATAGTATCGGGGAAGGAAGTGCTGGCGTGTCCTGGGGTGGTCCCGGACTGGGATGAAGCTTACGAGCTTTTTAGGCTAGGCGACGATTTAGGGGAGATTTATTCCAGTATCGACAAGGACCCCTTTATCCACTCGGCGATCGACTCGTTGCGCGGGATGAGGTTAGTCAAGACGGAGCCGTGGGAAACAACGGTTTCTTTCATGGTTAGCGTGCACAATACCGTAAGAGAAATAAAGGCTTCCTTGCTCAATTTGAGGCAGGCGTTAGGTTCACCTGCGATCACCAGGGATTTCGCCGACCTGGGCTTTGAACTGAGGGCTTTTCCGACGCCGGCGCAACTGGCGAGTTCGAGCGTTGAGCAACTGGTATCTTTTGGTCTAGGCTTCAGGGCCAAGAACGTTTTGGAGTTGGCCCAGGCAACCGCAAAGGGTGATTACGATCCATATGAGCCCATAAGACTAGGATATGTTAGGGGAAGGGAGTACCTGATGAGGGTAAAGGGCATAGGGCCAAAGGTAGCGGACTGCGTGATGCTGTTTTCTGGAGGTTACATGGAGGCTTTCCCCGTGGACGTCTGGATAAGAAAAGTAGTGGGTAAGGTGTACCTTAAAGACGAAAACGCAAGGGAAGAAAAAGTCAGGGAATTCGGTTCGTCTTACTTCAAGCCTTACGCTGGATACGCGCAAGAGTACATATACGCGTACTCCAGGGGGATCAGGGCGCGCCAGCCAGGCCAGCAACCAGGTCGTTCAGCACAGCCTTTGGGTTAGAAGCCTTAGTGTAGGCCGATGCCAAAAGGACGCCCACGGTGCCCAGCTTGACGGATACTTGCACGTCCCTCCTGTTGGCTATCCCCGCCCCGCAGAGAAGCTTGCTCTTTTTCGTCACCCTCTTGAGGGCATCGACGCTGGCCGTTATTACCTCGGGTTTCGCCGTGGCCACGGAGATCGGCCCCCCTATTAGTTCTGGTGGCTCTACTGCTACGTAGTCTGGTTCAAAAGCGGCCACTGCGGCCACCTCATCTGGGGTCGCGGCACAAACCAATTGCTCAAGTCCATATTTTTTGGCCATTTCGACGACTTTCTGGGCGTAGTCGAGCGGCACCCTGTGCTCCGAGTGGTTGACCATGACGCCGTCGACACCGACGTCGAGAAGGGTGTTGAACGTTATGTGGCCGGTATGACTTCCCTCGAAAAAGGGATCCGCTGATTGGGCAAACACTGGTATTGATACCGACTCCTTTACCATGCGAAGGTCGGCGTGTTGCGGGAGTACAACTACTTCATAACCGGTTTCTTTGGAGACCTCTTCAGCTACCTTGGCCAATTCGACGGCCTTTTTACCGGTCGCTGAAGCGTATGCCTTGAAGTTCAAATAAACCGCAGGAGTACGGGTTTTCATTTTCGCTTATCTCCGTATGCTTGCCAGCTTCTTTTTTAAGGATTCGATCATGGTTACCGGCGTGGGATCGATCCCCCTCAGGACAGCCAGGTAGATTGTCGAGAGGTCTCCCCTGAGGGTTGCGTCCATCATGCGCTGCAGCCTTCCCTCCCCCCTGCCCAGGAGTTCGCGATAACCTCCAGCGTTTCCCTTGATCTCGTCCATGGTGATCGATATGCGCTCCTTGTAGGGAGACTGCCAGTCTTCGTCGCGTATCAGCACTATGTAGAACTGTTTCAGTATCTCGTCCTTTCCATCCCATCCCTCTATCTCGTTGTGATCTAGCTCGGGGAAGAACTCGAACTTGGCGGGGGCTTTGGCGTTTTCGTTGACTTGTGTTTTGAATCTCCTGGCCACGCACTGATATTTCTCGTAGCCGTATACTACGGGCATCTTTCCAAGCATCTCGAGGGCTATCTGCTTGGATTCGTTCTTCTCTGCAGGTACTGAGGGGTCGATCTCGCTGAGCGTCTTTTGGACGTGAGAAGGGAGATCGGTGATTTCTGCCCATTCCTTCTTCCCTATTATCCATTGGTCAAACAGGGCCTTTGCCGTGGATGTTAAAAGGAATGGAAGGGCAGCGCGGGGCTGCAACCCCTTGGGAACGGGGTAAGCCGGTAACGAGTTCGAGCGCAAAAATTCGGTTAGTTGGCCACCGGAGGAAACACCAACTACGTGTGCTCCCTTTTTCAGGGCCAGCTTAGCAGCCGATAGGGTCTCCTCAGTGTTACCCGAATAGGAAACTGCCACCACAATGGTCTTGTTGTCGACGAAGCCCGGCAGGTCGTAATCTCTCCAGACGTATATGGGGACGTCAAGCGAGGGGGAAAGCCAGCCCTGTATGTAATCGCCAGTTATGGCCGAGCCCCCCATTCCAGTTATGACGACCTCTTCGCCGCCCTCGCCTTTCAAGGAGGGCAGGGACTTCAGGTGGTCGTTTAGCGCCTTGGGATAAGAAAGTATGCTCTTGAGTTCCCCGCCCTTGTCCGTCGCGTAAATGGATTTCTCATCGTCTAAAACCGCAGGTTTCGCGTTCATGCGCTTATCGATGGGTGCGATTTACACCTTTGCCTTGGGTAGCTGTATGCAGCGGAGATAGCTCACGTTTGCGCGGTGAAGATGTCCCTGACAGTTGGCGGAAATCCGTTATAAATGGGAGTTTCAAAGGGCGCGGAAAGCCTCGCTTCTCAGAGGCGGGGATGAGGTCAGCATCAGATGGGTTAGCTCTTCGAAGGAAGCTTAGATCTCCCCGAGGGTTCCATGTTTTGCACGCCGGGAATGACCTAAAAAGGGAGGCGAATTAAGCCCTGGTTAGGTGCGCGCAGATGAAAGTGGTGCTGTTTCAGGACAGCGGGGCCAGCATGCGTCCTTTGACCGACGTCGAGAGCACATACGATCTTTACTTCGGCGAGTTGAAGGTCGTCCAAGCGATCTCAATGAAGCTCGGCGGGGTAAGGGTGAGCTTCACCGTTGACGACAAGCCCATTGGCACGATAGATGATGACGTATTACTGGTAAACTCCATGGCTTTGGGGGATGATGGGTGGTTTGGTAATGCCGTTAACCGCATACTGAGGGATGAATGGGATGGCGAGAAAGGCATGGTGGAAGGCAAGAGGCTGGTCTTTGCCCGCGTCAGTAAAGCGGACGTGAAGGCGATATCCCCCTTCTTATCCGGAGAAATAGACGAGCAAAAGGTAGGCGCCATTTGTCAGAAGGTTATGCCGATCAGGACTACGCACACGGTTTACGACGAACTGATGCGGAAGAACCAGCCGAGGGTTCTCCTGAATTTTCCGTGGGAGTTCTTGCAGGCCGGTCTAAAGGATTTGGTTTCGCGGGGGGTTCAAGGTCCCCGCCTCGCGGAAACGGTATATCTAGAGGCTTCTGAGGTAGATGAGAGTTCCGTAGTGTTGGGAAAAACGGCGCTCAGGAGGGCGACCGTCAAGGGCTCAATAATAACCGGCCCTGCCATAGTTGAGGATTCCGAAATCATCAACAGTTATGTGGGCCCACACGCGGTGGTCAGGGGCGCCGTTGTCAGGGGATTCATCGGTGATTACTCTAGGATAGAAGCGGACGTGAAAGGTGGCGTTCGCGTTGGTGCCGGCTCTGCGGTTTTGTCGCCGCTTGAGAAAGACCTCCCGCCTTTGTCTTCTTGGGGTGAACAAGAGGCCGATCGGGATAAGGCCCTGGCCCGCGCGGTTAAGACCTACAGGGAGACCGGCGGGTCGGAAGAGGATGAATCCCGGGTAAAACTGATGCTCGAAAAGGCAGCTCTAAAGTACGGGCGCAAGGCGTAAAAGGGCTGAGACTTGTTCGTTGGCGCGCTTATGGCCGGCCACGAGATCGCTTACTCGAAGGATGTGCTCGCTTGGGCCTCTTCGCTGACCGGCGGTTCGAACCTTCGGGTCGTGCGCCTAGGGAGCGGCCGGCCAGTGTTCAAATACGAGGACGAGGAAAAAAATTCCGTTATAATAAAGTTCTACGGCGAAGACGGTGTCGAAGAGGCGGAGGAGTTCAGAAGGATGCACAAGGAATTCGTTAGCATATCGATGCTTAGGGATTCCGGCCTAGACAGGCCGCCGCATAGGATAGTTAAGGCATTTGGCGAGAGGGCCGACCTCGGCTTTGGTTTGGCCGAAGAGGAGGTGCGCGGTTGGCAGCTCAGTAGGTTGCTAATCGATGCGGCCAAGCAGGGAAGGGATATATCGCGCCCGGTGGGTGCCGTGGGCGAGCTGCTCGCCAAGGTCCACTTTGCGAGGAAGGGAGATAGCAATTGGTGGGTTCCGGATTGGAAGAAGAGGATTAAGGAGGCCCTGTCTCCCAACAAACGCGTTGCGGAGTTGGCTGGGCTTGCCAAGCAATGGGTGGAGTACTTTCCCCTACCGTTACCGATCGTCCCCCTTCATGGGGATCCCAACCCCACTAACCTGATCTGGGAAGGCGACGGGATAACCGCTATAGATCTGCAGATGTTTCACTACGGGTACCCCGTTGAGGACCTAGGCGAGGTGGCTGCAGAGTTGAGGCACTTTTTCGCCCAATACGCCGGAAACCCGTGGCTTTCCGAGCGTTACATAAACCTGCTCTATTCAAGGTACTCTGAGTCAAGCGGCCTCGACTTCGGAGTGCTGACAGATTTCAACCCTTTCTACATGGGGCTCTGGGAGCTCGCCATATCATCCAACCCGTGGTTGCCGCCGGCCAGGAGGGCATGGTTAGTCGAAGAGGCCGAGAGATGCTGGAAATACGGTCTCCAGAGGATCGGGCGGTAGGCTTGGGGTATGGGTCCTTGCCTATGGAGTTCTTTTCGAAGGCGTCTTGGTTAGCTTTGTAGAATTCTTCATCGGTTGACTTATCTCTCATGTCATCCGGTAACATGATGGCGACTTCGTCCTTTATGGGATACCAGCGTTTGCAATTTTCACAGTAGAGTATGCCCTCTATCACCTTTTCCCCATCGGTTCTTATTTTGACGAGTTTGAGCGGGTAGTGGCCGCACATTGGGCAGGCCAAGATTTCCACCAGCTTTTCCCTCAACTTCATCCGGCGTTTAAAGGGGATCGCATATAACCGTTGTGGAGTCGCCGTAGGCCAAACTTAAATGCGTGTGCTGAAACGTCAACCGACATGGTGGGAGATAAACCGGCTATATTGGGAGGCAGGCCCGTGAGGCAAACTCCGATACCCCACGGTCCCGTCATAGGAGATGACGACGTCGAGGCCGTGGTGAGCGTATTGAGGTCGGGCAAGCTTTCATCCTTATCGAACCCGATCGTGGAGGAGTTCGAGGAGGCATTTGCCAAATACGTCGGGACTAAGTACGCCGTGGCCGTTAACTCGGGGACAGCGGCCCTTCACACCGCCCTTCAAGCGATGGGCGTGGGTCCAGGAGATGAAGTGGTCGTTCCCCCGTATACTTTCGTCGCCACTGCTACGTCGGTTCTCCACGCGAACGCAATCCCCATATTTGCTGATGTCCAACTCTCGACGTATAACCTCGATCCGGAGTCGTTTAAGAAAAGAGTGACGGAAAGGACCAAGGTCGTGATACCGGTTCACCTATTCGGACAGCCAGCCGATATGGACCCCATAATGGAAATTGCTAGGGAGAGGGGGCTAATGGTGCTAGAGGATGCGGCTCAGGCGCACGGAGCGGAGTACAAGGGCAGAAAAGTCGGGAAGATCGGTGATGCGGGGATATTTAGTTTTTACGAGAGCAAAAACATGACTACAGGAGAAGGAGGCATGATAGTTACGGATGACGAAAGGATAGCGGAAAGGGCCAAACTTATCAGACAACACGGCGAGCCCTATTGGTATTACTACGTTGAGCTTGGATACAACTACAGGATGTCTGCGATGGAGGCTGCCTTAGGTCTTTCTCAGTTAAAGAAGCTAGACAAGTTCAATGAGGCCAGGATAACCAACGCCTCACGCTACAACCGGGAGCTTTCAAAAATAGATGGGATCATCGTGCCCAGAGCGCCCAACGGCGTGAAGCACGTCTACCACGTTTATGCGCCTCGGTTCTTGGGCGATGAGTTGGGCCTCTCCCCCTCTCTGCTCAGCAAAGCCCTGGCGGCCGAAGGCATAAACCTGAGGCCGATTTACCCGCGGGCCCTTTACTTAGACCCGCTCTTCCAAGAAAAACGCGTAAGGCCAAGGGGTTGCCCCTATACATGTCCTTACTACGGGAAAGAGGTGAGTTATAATCCCGGGCTTTGCCCCAACGTCGAGTTGCTGACGCAGCAAGTGTTTTCGTTACCCATTTCTCCTGCCTTGACTGACCAGGACATCGATGACGTGATCACCGCGGTGAACAAGATACTATCTTGGAGAAAAGAGCTTTCAGGCATGAAATTCGACCAGCGATCGAGGGGGACTCAGGACCTCTAGCAGGCGGGCCTCGTCGCCATCCCAAGCGGCGTACTGAAACTTCCCCCTAAGGGTTGCACCGCCCCAATTACCCCTTGAATCTATCACTACGAGAGATATTTCGGTACTTTGGGGTTCTTGGCGCCTTATCTCCCTGAGGGCTTCTTCAGCGGCGTCGACGGCAGGCATGTCAGCCATCAATTCGACGGCCCTATGCGCCAAGGCAAACCTTATGGCTATTTCACCTATACCCGTGGCTGCGGCGGCCCCTAGCTCGTCGTCGGCGTACGTGCCGGAACCCGGAAGGGGGGTGTCGCCTACCCTACCCGGCATTTTGTAGGCCAAACCGCTAGTGGAAGCGCCAGCCGCGACGTGGCCCGCGGAGTCCATCGCCACTAGGCCCACGGTGTCGTGATTTTGCGGGTTTGCCCAGTACCAAGGGTCTGGCGGCCTGGGCATGGAGCTCAGCGCAGACTCTCTCATTTTTTTCCATTCCTCCATCGTTGACTCGGGTGGTTTTGCCTCTGTATCCCATCCCAGGGCTTTGGCGAACTTCCGGGCGCCCTCGCCAACGATCAGCACGTGTGGGGTCAATTCCATGACCTTCCTTGCCAAGGAAATCGGATGTGTTACACCTGTGACCGCTGCCACGGCACCAGCTCTTTTGTCCCCATTCATGATGGATGCGTCCAACTCAACGACCCCTTCTGTGTTTGGGAGACCAGATATTCCAACGCTTCTCAAGCCCATCGACTCGACCGCCCTTATCCCCTGTTCTACGGCGTCGAGCGCTGAGCCGTTTACCTTGAGGACGGAGGAGGCAACTTTTACGCCCTCTAAGCCGAAATTCCACGTGGCCACCGCAACTGGTTTCGCCATTTCAATCGGCAACATTGGAATGGTAGAAATAAACGTTGGGGTTGGTGAAACGGTGCGTCGGGATTCTCCACCCTCCGTGTCCCATTTGGTTTCCTTCCACGACAGCAACCTGCAGACCCACGTGGCGCTTGGGATTATCACGTCCGGCTTTTCGGAAAGTATCTTTGCCTGATCCCCTATCCCACCTTGAAGTGTAGCAAACGATGCCATGCCTGCCCTTTTGGCGGCCACTATGTCCGTGCTCGTGTCGCCCACGTAAATTGCCTGAGAGGGATCTACGCCGAGCCTTTTGCTGACTTCCATGAGGACATCCGGAGCGGGCTTTTCGTTTCCGACTTCGGCGGCAGAAACCGCGGCGTCCACGAGGTCCGACATCCCGAACCACTCGACGCACTCCCTAAGTATGAGCGGAGACGTGTTGGTGGCGAGGCCTATTTTGAATCCCATTTTTTTGAGCTTTTTGAGGCACTCCGTTGCTCCCGGGAAGGGTTTAACGTAAGATCTCATGTAGCTATTAACGTACGACTCGTCTATGGCTTTAACTTCTTCCGAAAAATCCCTCTTAGTTCCCGTGATTTTTTCAAGTATTTTATCTGGAGTTTGGCCCAGTAGAGCCACCGCGTCATCGATCGTGGCGTCGGTTAAGCCGTACCGCCTCAGTATGTCCAAGTTTTGCCAAATGAACGCCTCTCTCGAGTCGACCAGGGTACCGTCCAAGTCAAATATCACGGCCACTACGGACAAGCGAACCAGAAACCAATGCGCGCCAAGCGATATATGCGTTTTCCTCGCGGGTCGTGCCGAACTGCACCGCTAGGATGAAGGGACTTTCGCGCGCTTGATGCTTAGCGTTGCCCGCTTGATGTGGGGGATGCGCAGCGCATTGCGAGGTCACTGGGCTTTCTCCCCTTGGGCCGCCCGATGTCTTCGTGCGCTTTGCGAATCGTTTGGTAACGATACTTTTTCGGCATAATTTGAATTAAAGGAAACCGGACAGATAAGCGGAAACGGGCCGCCTTTCAGCAATTCGTTGGGGAGCTCAAAAAGCAAGGAAATCAGAAGTGTTTGCGAATGTCGGTAGTGAGCGCGCTTCTGAGTGGAGGAAGGGATAGGAAACCGACCCGCAGCCGCACAACGCTTATCCGCCTTCGCCTTAATCATCTATGCAGGTCAAGGTAGACGAGGAGCTGGTCAGGCATATAGCCTCTCTTTCCAGGATTAAGCTGAGCGACGAAGAGGTGAAGGCGTTAGTTGAACAGTTTAACTCGATACTTTCCTACTTCTCCAAAATACAGTCTGAATCATCGGATCTTCCGATCCCGTCGCCCATGGATCGGTTGGTTGACCTCACCAACGTTTACAGGTGTGACGAGCCTAGGCGTAGCGAGACAGATTTTACGACCTTATTTCCGAACAAGGAGGGTCGTTACATAAAGGCACCAAAAATAGTGTGATGCTCGAATGAAAGTTGCAGACGTGGTGAAGTCGGTAAAGAGCGGGGAGAAGAGCGCCGTTGAAGTCGTTCAGGAGTATTTGGGCGTCATAAAGAGGGTAGACCCCAAGGTTCACGCGTTCCTTTACGTTGATGAAGCTGGCTCACTTTCTCGGGCGAGAGAAATCGATGAGGAAATTAAGTCCGGACGGGATCCCGGTCCGCTGGCCGGCGTGCCGGTGGCCGTGAAAGACAATATAGCCGTCAAGGGCATGCCCTTAACGTGCGCCAGCAGGATTTTAGAGGGTTATGTATCACCCTATGACGCGACCGCGGTTAGCCGCTTGAAAGCCGCTGGAGCTATAGTGATCGGCAAAACAAACCTGGACGAGTTCGCCATGGGTAGTAGCACGGAGTACAGCGCGTTTGGCCCCAGCAAAAACCCCAGGGACCTTTCAAGGGTACCAGGTGGAAGCAGCGGGGGAAGCGGCGCGGCGGTAGCATCGGGCATGGTACCCCTGGCGCTCGGTAGCGACACCGGTGGCTCTGTCCGTTGCCCTGCCAGTTTCACCGGCGTCTACGGTTTAAAGCCGACCTATGGTCTGGTAAGCAGGTACGGCTTGGTCTCCTTCGCGAACAGCATAGAGGTGATCGGCGGCTTTTCCGCGTGGGCCGAGGACCTTTCGCTTCTGTTTTCGGTAATCCGTAACACCGATTCCCCTGACCCCATGGATCAGACGACCGTTTTTTCCTCTCCATTGGCTTTTCCAGGCTTGAGGGGGATCAGGGTTGGTTTGATCAAGGAAACGCTCGCGGAGGGAACGAGCGAGGACGTGATCTCCGTGATCGACCGTCTTATTTCGAAGTTGGTGGAGGCCGGGGCCACCGTCGAAGAGGTCAGTTTGCCCTCTTTGGAGCTGGCTTTACCTTCCTACTATTTGTTGGCATGCGCTGAGGCCAGCAGTAACTTGGCTAGGTACGACGGCATAAGGTATGGCAAACCATGCCCCTTGGAAGCGAGAAATTGGAACGAGGCTTTCTCGGAGGTGAGGGGAACGGGTTTTGGTCCGGAGGTGAAGAGGAGGATCATGATGGGGTCTTTCGTGTTGAGCTCTGGGTATTACGATGCGTATTACCTCAAGGCTGCCGCTGCGCGCAAGAAGATAAGGGAGGAAGTACTCAAGGCTCTGAAGGGTTACCAGCTGCTAATGGCCCCTACAAACCCCGTAGTCGCGCCGAAGCTGGGTGAAAAGACGTCGGATCCGCTCTCAATGTACATGCTGGACCTAGATACCGTACCTTTCAATTTGGCTGGCGTGCCAGCCCTTTCTCTGCCGGCGGGGAAAGGAGCCTATGGCTTGCCAGTTGGGGTTCAGCTGGTGGGCGCTCCGCTTATGGACGACTGGGTCATCGGTGCGGCGAAGGAGCTCGAGGGGATGGGGGCGGTTGAGCTGGCTGGCGAGGTGGCGAGGCTTGAATGAGCACAAGGTCATGATAGGGCTCGAAGTTCACGCCCAGCTGACGTCCCTCAAGAGCAAGCTGTTTTGTTCGTGCCCAGCGGACTACAGGGAACTCCAGCCGAACACCGCCGTTTGCGACGTGTGCCTCGGACTGCCGGGCTCCTTACCTCGTCTCAACGGAAGGGCCGTCGAGGAGGTGCTTAAGATTGCCCTGGCTTTGCACTCCAAGCCCGCGGAAAAAACGCTGTTTTACCGCAAGCACTACTTCTATCCCGATATGGCAAAGAACTTCCAGATATCGCAGTACGACAGGGGAGGGGGAGTGACCATAGCGAGCGGGGGTTACATGGACTTTAACTTGGGTCAAGATGTAAAGCGGGTAAGGATAAGGAGGGTACAGCTGGAGGAAGACGTAGCCAAGATCGTCTATCCATCATCGCTGATGACGAGCGATTACGTGTTGGTTGATTACAATAGGGCGGGAGTGGCGCTCTGCGAGATGGTGACGGAGCCTGATATCTCTTCGCCGAGAGAAGCTAGGCTGTTCATAGAGAAGTACTCCAGCATACTTGAACACTTGGGCGTCACGGACACGGATTTGGAGGGATCGCTCAGGGTCGATGCCAACGTGAGCATCGACGGCGGTGAGAGGGTGGAGCTGAAAAATATAAATTCTCCTAAAGACGTCGAAAAAGCCCTCAATTACGAGGTGCAAAGGCAAGCCATGATCGTAGAGAGGGGTGGCAAGATCGAAATGCAGACGCGCCACTGGGATGAGGTAAACAAAGTTACTGTGGCTCCCAGGTTCAAGGAGGAAGAGGAAGACTATCGCTATTTCCCTGAGCCCGATCTCCCACCGATTAGGATAGATCCAAATACGCTGAAACGCCTCGCGGCTCAGTTGCCCGAGTTACCCGATCAAAGGGCCGAACGGTTTATTCGCCAGTACGGCTTGACGGCCTACCAGGCCTCCGTCCTGGTGTCCGATAAGCACCTGGCCGACTGCTACGAGAGAAGTGTTCAAGCTGGACTCAAGGCGGGCGACGCAGCCGATTGGTTCATGAACGAAGTGCTGGGCGACCTATCAGATGCCAAAAAAGGGACTAAGGATTTGATCGCCTTAACCGACGACGTGATCAAGGTGGTCGAAATGGTACAGCGTAACGAGATCACGGGGAAAATGGGGAAGCGGTTGCTCAAGCAGCTGATAATCGGTGGAAGGTTACCAGAGGAAGTACCAAGGCCGATAAGGGACGAGGAGACCTTGAGGCAGTTGGTAGCAGAGGTGATAAGAGATAACCCGGACGTGTACGAGAAGGCCAAGACTGATCCTAACGCCATAAACTTCTTGATAGGTCAGGTTATGAAGAAGACCAGGGGTACGGCGGATCCACAAAAGATACTCGATTTTGTCAGGGCAGCGCTGTCGGCGGTCTAAAACGTGAGGTTATCCGCGACGCTACGTGAGCTGGCTTTTTCCATTGGTGAGCTAAAGCGGGTTAATTCCCAGCCATGCGGTCAGTTTTTGGGTTTTTACGCTTTGGAGTTTCGGAGTCGTGCTCAGTTGCAAGCGCAACCGAGGTCTAGCGATAACTCCGCTCGTATTTGGCGTGGTAAATTTTTGCCTGGATGTTGGCCGTCTGCCTTTCAAGTCACAGGCGGGCTCCCCAATGAGAAATAATGCGACATCAGCTAGCGTTTACCGAATAGCTTTTACGCCACCAGTTGCTGTGAGTTTGAGCGCTGAATTGTCAGCTTCGGCTGATGCAGATGACTTGAACGTACCTCAAGAGGTCAAGGCCGCTGCCAACCTTGGCGCGGAGAGCCTGCTTTACGCCGCCGAATCGGATTTGAACGACGACGGTGAGTATGGGTCAAGGTGGCTTCTGGTCACGCCCAGCAGGATCGTAGTGGTCGGAAAAAGCGTCAGGCAGTTTGACCTCAGGGAACTCAAGTCGATCGAGGCGGTGGATCACCTCGGGATCGGCGAACTAATAGCGGATCTAGGCGACAAAAAAGTCCGGGTTATTTCGTACTCTAAGAGCAAGGCAGAGGATTTTAGGAAGGCCGCCATTTTGGTTTCGGAATTGATGGACCTTAAGGGGACTGTACTGAACTTGAAGGTCGAAAAGCCCAAGACGAAAACCGGCAACACTTACGCCTGGCTTTTCGGTTTTCTCCGTCCCTACAAGTGGAAGTTGGCGCTCGCTCTCATTTTCTCCGTATTGGGGATAATCGCGAGCTTGTTGCCTCCTTACCTAATCGAGTTGATGATAAACGACGTTTTCACTGCCCGCAAGACATACATGTTCGTGCCACTCGTGTTGGCCGCGCTGGGGGCGTACGGGCTTGGCACGGCACTTGGGGTGGGTTCGAGCTATTTTCTCAACTGGTTGGGTCAAAGGATAATATACGATATGCGCAACTCGGTTTACTCGCAAATACAGAGGCTTTCCATGGATTTCTATGATAGGATGAGTTCTGGCAGGGTGTTATCTCGTGTGGTTGACGACGTGAGTAGGGTGCAGTGGTTTCTGGTTTGGGGCATACAAAGCCTTGTGGTCAACATCTTGACGCTGGTAGGTATAGGTTTGATAATCTTCATCATGAATTGGCGCCTGGCTCTTTTCGTTTTGCTACCGGTACCCGTAATCGTTTTCGGCATACCCTTGTATCGCAAGAGGGCCCATGCCCTGTACCACAGGGCTTGGAGGAAGTGGGCCGACGTCGACACTCTTCTCGTGGACACCATACCGGGCGTCATCGTGGTTAAGTCCTTCTCGCAAGAGGAAAGGGAGATAAACAGGTTAAAGGAGAGGATGGAAGCCGTAGTCCAGTCGAACATGGACACGGTAGTTTTGAACCTCAAGTTCTTCCCCCTTCTCGGCTTTGCGACTAGCGTGGGGGCGGTGGCGATCTGGTTCTTCGGCGGAAGTCAAGTGTTGGCCGGTACGCTTTCACTTGGTGCCTTGGTCGCCTTCACCATGTACATGGGGCAGTTTTATGGGCCGATAAACTCTTTGACCAACCTGTTCCAGCCGATGCAACAGGCCGTGACCTCAGCGGAAAGGGTGATGGAGATCATGAACGAGGAACCGAGGGTTAAGGACGCGGATGATGCCATCGACCTCAACATCAAGGGGGACATAAAGTTTTCGGGGGTATCCTTCGGTTATGAGCCCTATTTGCCCGTGGTGTATAACATCAGCTTTCACGTGCCAGCGGGCACAACTCTCGGCGTGGTTGGCCCTTCGGGGGCCGGCAAGACCACGCTGACGAAGTTGCTGATGAGGTTCTACGATCCCCAATCGGGAGCCATATATGTAGATGGCGTGGACCTGAGAAAGATAAAGCGCTCCTCTTGGAGGAGGCAGGTCGGAATCGTTCTGCAGGATCCCTTCCTGTTCGATGGCAGCGTTGCGTATAACATATCTTACGGATTGGGCACGGTAGCCTCTGAAAGGATTATAGCGGCCGCCAAGGCTGCTGCCGTGCATGACTTCGTAATGAACATGCCCTTGGCTTACGATTCTTGGGTCGGCGAGAGGGGGTCCATGCTTTCGGGAGGAGAGAGGCAAAGGGTGGCCATAGCGAGGGCCATAATAACCGATCCAAAGATATTGATAATGGACGAGGCGACGTCTTCTGTAGACTCCATAACGGAGAAGCAGATCCAGCGCGCCGTGGACAACTTGGTCAAGGACAGGACTACCATAATAATCGCTCACAGACTCTCAACGATAAAGCACGCCCATAACATAATCGTGATGAACCACGGCACGATAGTGGAAAGCGGGACGCACGAGGAACTGATGAAGAAGAACGGTTTGTACGCCCAGATGTACAGGGTGCAATATGAGGAGGAGGAAAAAGAAGCCCAGAAGGCGTTAAGCGTTGCCGATAGATGATTTCCTCAGAGAGTTGAACCTGGTCGACGAGTCCGTCGTGAAGGTAAGCCGGGAGCCTGAGTCGGCTTTCCTCACTCTGATCGTCAACGGAAAGCGTTACGAGGAGGTCACGCCAAGGTTGCCTTTCCCCTTGACCAACCCAGATTTTGTAATATTTTCCAGGTTCCTTGGCGGTGAGTGGGTCGACCTGTTCATGATCAGAGATAAGAAAAAGCTCGACCCCGGCTCGTTATCAAGCCTCAATAGCCTGCTTTCTGAGCTGTACTTCATACCGGTGATAAAGAAGGTCAAGAACCTTTCCACTACCGGTGATGAGTTCGTTTGGGACGTGATTACCGACAGGGGTGCGAGAAAGTTCAGCACTAGGGGAAGGAGGAATATAATCAACGATAGAGACCGCTTGATACTCATAGACGTAGACAACAACGTTTACGTGATTAACGACCCGCGTTCGTTGGACAAGGAAAGCCGTTCGTTCATAGAAAGGTTCCTTTGATGGGTGAGAGCGTTTCTCGACCCACTTCGCGACCCCTTCAAAGTGATGGAGGCCTGCGCGCCAACGGAAGTGGGATGAGGCGAGAGGGCGAGGTGGGGCTGCGCCCTCCGCAGTGGGACGGCGCTGAGCGCTCATCCGATCGATTTTTCGGTTCGTGCCGAATTGGGAAGGCTTTGAAAATCATTTCTTTCCATGTTTTCTGATGTGGCGTCGATTTACTGTCTGCTCCGTCCAGCGATAGGGCTACCTGAATTGAATTTAGTTCGTTTCCCTTTCGAGCCTGAGCGAATCAACGGCAGCGGCTGGGGGGCCCTTCTTGCTATAGAACCGTGGACGTGGCTTGTAGACGCGCAGCATTTGGGTTCGGCCCAAACCATCTGGTGGAGTTGACTGGTGAGGTCAAGCCCCTAGGAATTGGACTTGGCGATTGTATCGACCTTTGGGCCCGAGGCTGTGCGCCAGGCTTATTCTACGAGTGCGGCCACCGGGATTTGAACCCGGGTCAACAGCTTGGAAGGCTGCCGTCCTAGCCCAGGCTAGACGATGGCCGCCTTTTGTAAACTGCCTACGGGTTTTAAACTTTGTTGGTCGGCGGGTCGAGCACTTCTCGATCAGAGCTGACCAAACCAACCAGATCTAGCCTTTTTGGGCCGGGAGGAGGTCAAGGCCTTTCATGGCTCTGTGGAGACCTCTGTGGAGACTTGGGGTTGGGGGTCATTACTCTCCATATCTTTGCAACGAAGAAACGGCTCAAAGGGGTTTTGCTGGCTCATTCCCCGAATACGTGCAATGCAACGTTTATTAACAAGTTGAGGGATACAAACCGAGCTTCGGTGAAAGCGCTCTTCGAGGACATGTGCCCTAACTGCGGCGGGGAAATAACGGACGATAGATTGCGGTATGGTCTGCCCTGCGAGAAGTGCCTGCCCAACGCTGATAACCTAAAGAAACTTCATGGGGTGCTTTCCATGAAGGAATTCCATAGGGCCATCGCCGACGCGTTGCGCGAAGTGGGGACGTTGAGCGGTTACGAAGAGGTCGTAAAAATGGACGAGGCTTCATCATCATTTTCGTCGTTTTTTGAATCGATAACCGGCGAGAAGCCGTGGAGAGAACAGGAATTGTGGGCAGTCAGGGTGCTTAACGGGGAAAGCTTTGCGCTCATAGCCCCACCCGGAGTTGGAAAAAGCGTGTTTTCTGAGGTCATGGCTCTGTTCATGGCTTCCCGCGGCAAAAGGGTGATTTACGTCACACCCACGACGCTTCTGGCTTCCCAAGTATCCTCGAAGCTCAGGGTTTTTTCAAAGGAGTTGGGTATAAAGGTGGGAGAGATTTCTTCATCGGTGTCTAAAAAAGATTCGGGGAAGCCGAGCGACGACGTAGTAGTATTGACGTCCGCGGGGTTGCGCGTCCACTTCGGTGAGCTGAGCGCGTTCAGGTTTGATATCGCCTTCGTCGACGACGTAGATGCCGTTCTTAGGTCTTCTAAGAACGTGGAAAGGTTGTTGATGCTGTTGGGTTATACGCGCGATGAGCTTGATACAGCCATGAAGTACGCATTCAAGCGCATTTCCGCGTTCAGGTTAGCTAGGAGGGATCCCGAAGCGTCCAGGAATGCCCTGAGGGAAGCCGAGGAACTGCGGAGGCAACTCCCGAGGAGAAGCGCTCAGGTCGTGTTGAGCAGCGCCACGGCCAAGCCAAAGGGCAAGGGGGCCCTATTGCTCGGTTCTTTGCTAGGTATGGAAGTAGAGGGCGGATTGGGTGGGACGAGAAACGTAGTCGACGTTAAGCTCAGAGGAGACCTCGTGGTCACGACCATCGAAGAAGTGAAGAGATTGGGTCCAGGTGGGCTCGTGTTCGTTTCTCATGATTTGGGTTCCGGTTTTGCCAAACAGCTGACGGATTCTGCTTTGGCTGCCGGTCTGAAGGTCGGTTATGCCGAGGGCAGGAAATCGGTAAAACTGATGTCTCGGTTTGAGAAAGGCGAAGTGCATGCCCTCATCGGGATGGCCTCTTACTACGGACCGTTGGTTAGGGGTCTGGACTTGCCCGTAGCCGTCAGGTACGCGTTGTTCGTTGGCGTACCAAAGTTCATGTTTAAAATAAGTGGGGATGAGACAAACCCCTTCCGCATATCCCAGATACTCTGGGAATTGGGGTCGGCCTTGGATGATCAAAAGGCGAAGAAGTTGGCCTCCGAGATACGCAGGATGCTCAGGCCCCTAAGTCAGGAGGAGTTTAGGCGGGTCGAAAACTTGGTTAAAGCGAACGAATATTCCATAGACAGCGATGAGCAGGTCAAGGACAAAGGTGAAGGCGGGGATTACTTGAGGCAACTGTTATCCAAGATAAAGGAAGCCAAAGAAGAATTGTCATCCTTATTCTCGAAGCCCGGGGCGATCGACGCGTTGAAGAGAAGCCCACGTCTTCTCATAAAGGAGAAGGGAGGTTCTCTTTACTTGGTGGTTCCTGACCTGATGACTTACCTGCAGGCCTCTGGTCGCACTTCCAGGATAGGGAAGGAGGGCTTCACCACCGGGATATCGGAGGTCGTCATAGACGACGAGGCGGCGATGGCCGCCCTCGAAAGACAGGCCAAACTCTATTTCCAAGACGTTCAGTGGAGAGAGGTAAACGACGTCGACTGGAACGCACTGCTATCGAGGATGGCGCAGGAGAGGAACGGTGGGTTAGGGGTGAAGCCCGAAAGCCCTTTCCTAATGATAGTTGAATCACCAAACAAGGCGAGGACGATATCTTCATTTTTCGGTAAGTCCACGAGGAAGACCTCTGGTGAGGTCGTGGCTTATGAGGTTAACATCAACAGGCATCCCGTCACCATAGTAGCCACGGGCGGGCACTTGCTCGACCTCCCCACGCCAGGCCAAGGTGAGTTCGGGGTTAAGCTAATCAACGGGGAGTACTTCCCCTCGTTCACGACCATAAAGAAGTGCATGTCTTGCGGCCTCACCTTCACCGAGGGCAATGTTTGCCCCGCGTGTGGCTCTACCTACATCAGGGATTCAGCTGGCACCATAAAGGTGCTGAGGAAGTTAGCGCTGGAGGCGGATAGGGTCTACATATGCACCGATCCCGACGTAGAGGGTGAAAAGATCGCCTGGGACCTGTACATGGTCCTTTCCCCGTTCAACCCGAACATCGTGCGTGCTGCCTTTCATGAAATCACGAAGACAGCCGTGCTGGAAGCTCTCGCCGATCCGAGGTCAGTCGATGAAAGGCTAACCGAGGCGCAGGCGGTTCGGAGGGTCGACGATCGCTGGGTCGCATTCTATGTCGGGAAAACGCTGAGAGAGATCCAGGAGAAGGGGTTCCCAGTCGCCACGGGCAGGGTTCAAGGTCCGGCCCTTGATTGGATAGTTAGAAGGTACCAAGAAAGGGAGCTCTACACGCACTCTTACCTAACGCTCAACCTGAAACCGAATGGAATAAGAATTGTACTAGAGCTTCCAAAAGAACTGGATAAAAAGACTTGCACCGCGGCCTTCCAGGGAGCAGAGGCAACCGTGATCACTACCGAAGAAAAGGAAGAAGAGTCGGAGCCGATGCCTCCCTTTACCACCGACGAATTGCTCCAGGCTGCGGCGTTCACCCTAAAAATGGGGGTAACTGAGACCATGCGCACGGCCCAAGAGTTGTTCGAAGCCGGCCTCATCACTTATCACAGGACGAGCAGTATCCACGTATCCACCACTGGTATGAATGTGGCGAAGGCCTACATCGATGGCAGATGGGGTGAAGAGGGGAAGTCGTTGTATCAGCCCCGGGGATGGGGACCGGAAGGGGCGCATGAAGCTATAAGGCCAACGAGACCGATGGGCGAAGAAGAGCTCAAGAACGCCGTTGAGGAAGGGATAATCAGGTTGCCCTTCGAGCTTCGCTGGCCTCACTACGCCTTATATTCTCTCATATTCAAGAGGTTCATCCAAAGCCAGATGGCCCCCGCGAGGTACGTCAAGCAGAAGTTCAGAATTCTCATCAAACCGAAGTGGTCTAGGGGAGCCATGGAGTCATCGGGTGAGTTACTGACGTCGGTGATAAGCAAGGGTTGGATGGCCTTGGGGGAAATAAAAACTAAGGATCCCCTGAGCGTGGGTACCTCGATGACGTGTGAGGTGACCGGCTTTAGGAGGGGGAGCGAGCCGGGCAAGGGCATACTGACCGAGGGTGCCCTGGTGGCCATGATGAAAAAGAAGGGGATAGGAAAACCATCCACTTACGCCTCGACGGTTGAGAGGCTGAAAAAACACGGTTACGTGATATCTAGGGGAAAACTGAGTTACCTCATACCCACGGCTCGCGGCATCGCCTTAGACGGTGTTCTCAATAAGGCGTTTCCGGAGTTGGTTAGCGACGAGATGACGAGGAAACTCGTAGAGACCATGGACGGTGTAGAATCGGGAATGTATAACTATCAAGAAGTCTTATCGAAAATACACGAAGAGATTTTGCGCGCTTGCGATCAAGCGAAAGTGCTGTTGGCGAGTTTTGGCGGGAGCTCTTGAAGTGTTGGGGCATCTTCCCATGTTTAGGTCTTGCTTACCCTAGGGAGTGTGGTTTTTCTTTCGTTTCATCGTCGTACGCTGACGTGCAGGTAAGCGCTAGCGGCCAGCCCAAGCGCGTGTGTTGCCAGCGCTGCCCCCATCCCTATTGCGGCCATCTCTCCTCCTTTGTGGCTAGGTGTCACGCCGCTAACTATCCCCACGAGAAACCCGACCACGAAGAGAGAGGCGGCTGAAGCCAGGTAAGACGAAAGTAGCGCGATCGTCCCACCAAGCCCAACGGCGTAAGGAAGCACTGGAGGGAACACGCCTATCAGATAGGAAGCCGAGGTCGTGGCGGCGCTCAGTAACGCGCTCTGGTGAGATTTTTCGGCCTTGGAATCTGTTAAAGCGTTCGATTCCTTAGCTTCTTCCTCGGATTTTGTGGATACATAGGCCCCCGCTCCCATGGACAGGGTCCCGGAAGCCCCAACTATTAAGCCCGCCACCGCTACGATCAAGGGTTTTGCTAGGACGCCCGCGAACCCGGAAACCGCGGCCAATACTTCCACGAGCGCGTCGCTTATCCCGTATATCACATCTCTTACGCGATCTGGGTTAACCCGAAGTTCTTCGTTTATGAGCGCGAGTTCGTGCTCCTTTTCGTCGTCTATGACTTTTTCAAGTAGGGCCTTCTCATCTTCATCCAATAGACCCGGCGTATTCCACAGCTCCGTGTATTCTTTTATAGCACTCACCTCGTGAAGCTCCAACAACTTTATGGATAAGGACAGCCCGAAAAATTTCCTGAAGAGGACGTAGGTCTTGGCCTTGGTCTTTTCTATTAGGCCCGGTTCTTTGATATTTCTGCCCCTTTTTTCAGCTATCTTTTTCCAAAACGCGGCGTGGGCAATTTCTACGGCGGCCAACCTTTTGAGGAGGAGGGCGGTGGGCGCGTCTTTTTCCTTTTTCGCCATTTCTGCATAGGTAAGTGCGTCCACGTTTTCGTGGGAGTACTCCTTTTCCGGTTTGAAATTCATATGGGAGAAAGGTCAGCGCTAATAAGTGTGGGGTACGGATGCAGGAGGGGATCGGAACTGACCCCCTCCCCGCCGCAAGGGGCGAGTTTTGTCATTCGCTTCATCAGGTTCATCACGCGTTGAAGCCAGGTTCTGCACAAGAGCGGGGGACATCCCTGAGCGAGGCAATGCAACTTCAACGCTTCGACGGGTCGATAGTGGGCTCTAGGGTTGGAATCTCGGCGACCCAAGGAAATCTATTCCCCTATTTTTTATATCGGAAGAACATCGGGGAACTTGAAAGGGTATGCTTGATTTGCTTCCACAATGTTAGGACGAAATCCTTAGCCTCAAAGCCTTAGCGCAGTGCAGGCGCATTAGTCCGTAGATGTACAGTGATAAATGGAGCGCGGAGGATCCCTCGATCTAGGGCCTTTTCTTCTTTCTCCCTCCCTCTCTTCCCGCCTGCCCGTTAGGCGGGAACGGTGAACGCTGACTTTTTCGGCTTACGGAGACCATTCATTTTCCTCCTGATCCCTTACCGAAACTGCCCCTCCGGTGGCCTGTTTGAAAATCCATCTCCCCCTGACCCTGAGCGCAACTACGGCCCTGCGCTCGTAAAGGGCAAAGGGAGCCAAAAACGCCGACAGTTTCTCTATTTGGTCTTTTTCTACGCGTGCGTAAGCGTGACCCTTGTTCTTTGTCCTGTACTTCACCTCGAAGGCCACGAGCTGGCTCCCCTTGACAGCCACAACGTCCGGCAAAGGCTCGGCGGAGCTGGCTGACGTGGGTATTCTCCAGGCAGCCCATCCCCTGTCGCGCAACATGGATACCAGTTCCCTTTCTGCCCTATATCCCTTTGCCCTGCATTTTGACGGAGATCCGGACAACGAGTCCCTACCTCGGAAAGTCTATTGCGGCATAACCGACCATGGCATCGACCTCTTCCTCATTTCCGCCCGCGACGTCGTAGCTCGTGGCGTACTTCAGGAGCTTGCCCTCCGTGACCCCCAGTCTACTTAGGGCGACTAGCAAAGCTGCAACCGGGCCCGAGCCACACATGGTATAACCATTGCGGTTAACCGTGTCCAAAAGTTCTTCCGCCTTCATGGCCGTTATCAGCCCGATAAGCTTCTGGTCGACTTCATAAACCCACCTCTTCGCCTGGGCGGGGTCTAAACCGGCAGGGGTGTAACCGTAGTTTAGGCCGTAGTGCGTCATGTCCGTGGTGGCTATCAAGATGACGTCTTTTCCGCTTCCCTTCACGCTAGATGCGATCGCTTCTCCTAGCGATCTCACGACCGCATGGGTATAGCTTCCCATGGATACGGGGACTAGTTTGAACTTATCGCCTAGGACGCTCTGAAGGAATGGTATTTGTACCTCGATCGAGTGCTCTCCCTCTTGGGCTAAGGGATTCGTATCCACGTTTCCGTTAACTCTATCGATTATGGAATTGGCCATGGCCGAATCTACATCGACTATCCCGAACGGGGTTTCCCATTTTCCCTCTTTCATCACGTAAGTCCCGGGGTAACCCAAGTGATTGGGACCGAGGATCACAACAGTATCTGGGGCCCCTTGGGTTGAAAGTTCAGCATAGGCGTGTGCCGCTATAGGACCGGAGTAAGAGTAGCCAGCGTGGGGAACCACAAACCCCAATATCTTGATCTCATCCTTCCCCTTTACCGGGGATAGGGGGTACCCCGGTCCCATTTTTGACACGGCTGCTGCGTGAATCGCGCGTCTGAGTTCTGGGCCGCTCATCGGGTAAAAGCCTACGGCAGAAGGTCTCCTGACGTACATAAGTAAGTAATCAGCTACGCTTTTAACCTTGTGCAGCAGGTTTCAAACGTATGGAGCAGAGCGCTCTAGTGGAAAAGGAGTCGGGCCCAAAGGGAAAGACCGTGGTTAGAATATTGGTGGGCTTCAGCGCGAACGATGTAGAGGTTTATCGGGTCGAGGAGAACATGCTGGACGTCGCGATCGATAGCCGGTATAGGACTCGCTTTTGGTTCCCCTTCTCGCTCGGTGATAAAAAGGTTTCCTTCTTCGTGAATAACCGCGCCGTCGAGATCGATTTGTATTCGATCCGGTCAGCTTAGGTAGCTTGTTTAAGCGCCAGCTCATCGGATGGAACGTCGGAGAATTCTGAGCGGCATCAAATGCGCTCTCTCTTCCCTTCTACAAAGGCTCGCAGAACTTCAGGGGTGCGAAAAGGGGCGCGACAGCTCGAAGCACCTTGCTGGCATCGGGTTGATTCAACGCGTGATGGTGGCGATAATAAGTACACCCAAGGGATAGTTTTGGTAATGTGGAGGTTTCGCGGAGCAAGCGCTTATAAATGGCGGCCATTTTTTAGGAGCAGATGTCGAAGGAGGGTCTTACTTATGATTTGGGCCTTATAGGGGAGGTCGGCTTATCGTTGGTACTGGTACTCGCGGTGATCTTACTCAAGTACGTGTGGAAGGTGGGAGTTTTACCGTTTTACGCCTCACTGGGGTTCCTGGTTTTGATAGTCGCGCTGGCAGTTATACTCCAAGTCGGAAAAAGGCAGCCGGCTAAAAGCTAAGGCAGCGTGAACGAGGAGAAGAGGTAGTCGTGAACAAGCGGACCGCAAGGCGCGCAGGCATTTCTCTTTTAGCGCTTTTCGCGCTCATATTTTTCCTAGTCTACACTCAGATTTCTCAAGAAGCTGACGTTGCGGCGTTTAAGTTGGTCAACGAAGCCTGGCACGTTCAAGCCCTTGACCCCTTATTTGAGTACGCCTCGCTTTACGGGAGGGCATACCTTTGGGTACCCGTAGTCTTCTTCGCGTGGGTGCTTGGAGGGAGAAAGTACAAAAAGGGCGCTTTGACCATGGTCTTGGCCTTTCTCTTGATAATAGCCGTAGGGGAGGCCCTAAAGGCGCTCTACTTTAGGCCAAGGCCCTTCGAAGAAGTTAGTTCAGCAATAGTTCTTTTGCACAAGCCTAGCGATTCATCTTTCCCCTCCGGACACGCCATGATAGTTTTCGGGGGAGCCACGATAGCGCTCCTTTTTTTCGAGAAGAAGTATTCCGTGCCATTGTTGCTCGAAGCTGCCCTAGTTTCCTATTCGCGCGTTTACGTGGGCCTACACTACCCCACCGACGTCGTGGCGGGGGCGGCGCTGGGATCGGGTATCGCACTTTTAACGTATGCAGTCTTCTACGGTACCACCTTCTTTGATCGCGCTTACGCGGGCATTGAAACGATTTATGACCGGCTGCTAGGCGAACTCCTCAAACGCGACCGATTGAGGTGCCCGCGCGCCGAAGGATATTTGGCTTGGGCTCCCAGGAAACGGGCACCCGTCATGCCTTAAATTCTAAATTTGCGAATGTTATTGCAAGACCCGAAGGATGTTACGTCAGGAGTTGTTTTCACTCAAGCCCGCGTCGCGAGGGCGTATACCCCATCGAACAGGCTCGAAAGCGGTTCGGCGGGATAAACCTCACGCCGTTAACCGCACGCCGACCTTCCCTCGCTGCCAAATGCGTGCCTTTCGTGTCCGAATTTCGCTCAAGGGCATAGCGTTTTAACTTTATGGGGGTTAAGGGGGCGAAAGTCCCCTTCCGTGAGGTGGGGGATGGACAGCCCCCTTACAGAAACGTTTTTGCGTCACAAAAAGAGATATCTGTGCCTCCAAACCTAGAGAAGGAGGGACTTTCCCTATGGAACGTAGGGGAGACGCCCGGGGATGAGAACGCCTCTGCGATGATGGAATACTTCGCAAGTATTCCAGGCGTAAGCGCGTCGATGAACCGGGAAGCCCCGTCCGTAAGGGCGGGGTAGTTCACTGGATTGCAGGAATTAAGAAGTGGGCCCGCTGGGGATCGAACCCAGGACCTCCACTGTGTGAGAGTGGCGTCCCAACCACTAGACCACGGGCCCTCGCTTGCAAAAAGCTTCGTTTTAAAGTCTTTTGTTTTTCCTCGGGGTCTTCTTGGGCTACGCCACTCCGCCAAATCTAAGTGGCTCAAGACGTCGTCCGCGCCATTCAGGATAGAGGTCGTTATCGATCCCCAGAAGCGTGAGAGCCCTGCCAACCACGAAGTCGACCAGGTCATTCACCGTTTTTGGTTTACCGTAGAAGGCTGGGCTGGCCGGCATCACTATACCACCGGATAGGATGACCTTTTTCATGTTTTCCACGTCCATTAGGGAAAGTGGCGTTTCCCTCAACACCAACACGAGCTTTCTCCGTTCTTTCAGCGTGACCTCGGCCGCTCTTGAAACCAAGTTGTCCGAAAAACCGTTAGCGATGGCCGATAGCGTCCTGGTGCTGCAGGGAACGATCAACATACCCTCGGTTTTGAAAGAACCACTGGCTATCGGGGCATTTACCTCCTCTTCCTTGTAGTACTTTGAGACCTTAGATGCCAGCTGTTCTTCCCCTTTACCTATCTCCTGGTTTATGACCAGCAAGGAGGCTTTCGTGAGCACGAGGTGAACCTCGTAATCATTCCTCGAGCTGAAGTATTCAAGGGTCCTTTCGAGGTAAGGCATACCGCTGGCACCGGTACCAGCTATGATTATTCTTTTCACGGGTACAAGGATTGGAAGGAATAAAAAGGCTCCCATACCGCGGAACGGAGTGTTTTCAGGAGCGGCTTCAACGGTTGGCGGCGTTGGTAGCGGGTCTAGGCTTGCTCCTGAAGGAGCTTGTCCACTGCCTCGTTCACCCTTCTGGAGGCAAGCTTCAGGTCGCTCGCCATGAGGGTACTCCTCCCCGCATGCTTCGCGAGCACCCCTCCCTCTCTTCCGATGTATCTTATGACCTCTTCTGCTAATTTCGAGGCCATATTTACTGCCTCGGACGAAACGCGCATTCCGCTCTCCTGTTTCAGCATCCTTTCGACGACCGCCTTCGGGAGCTCTCCCATATATTCCTCTAAAAATCCTTTTTAGGTGCATCTGTTTTGATAATGTAATTGAGCGAGCTTAACACCCACAAGATAAAGAGGATAGCAAACCTGATAGTTTCGGAGTACCCGGATAAGTTCAGTTCGGACTTCGAAAAAAACAAGAGGAGCCTGGACGAGCTCCTAGTTTTCCCTTCAAAGCAGCTCAGGAACAAGGTGGCTGGTTACATAACTAGGATCGCCAAGAGGGCTGAGGGATCTCCAACTGGAGCCCAGGTGGAGGAAGTCGCTCAGATAGAACTTGAGCAGCCCGAAGCCGAAAAAGTTCAGGAAAACGAGGTAGCGAAAAAGGAGGGAAGCGAGGAGGGCGGTACTTCGGAGAGCGGCAAGGAGCAAAAGACCGAGAAGGAACCCGAGAAGAAGACCAGGAGGGTTCGCAAAAAGAAAGCGTCAGCTGAGACCAAGGCCGAAACAGGCGCTGAAGCAAGTCCCAGTGAACCCCAACCCCAGGCAAGCGAGGGCTCGCCGGAAGGGCAACAGCAGGGCCAGACGAGCGCCGGGATGATGTAAGCTGACCTGCTCTGAGCCTATGATTAGATGCGCCTTCTCTGACCGGCAATAGCAAGTATTTGTGCCCCCTCGCCACCGGCGAGCACCTTGATAAAAATTTTTTCACCGTTTCCCATAAGGCTCGGGAATTTACCAGAAGTAGTACTGGGTTACGTTAATTTGGCTGACGTGCATCCGCACGAGGAGGCAGACCCCAAAGTCCTTGAGGCCACTAGGAGATACATAACTAACGGAAAGATTATCAAGGACCCAATAATCGTGGATTGGAAGAGCGGCGTAATACTGGATGGGACGCATAGGTACGCGGTGGCCTCCGAGCTTGGCCTACAAAGAGTGCCTGCTGCCTGTGTGGATTACATGGACGGAAGGATAAAGGTGAAGGGATGGGTTTTGGCGGTAATGGGAGGGACCGAAGTACTGAATTCTCTATTAAGTCGGTGGGAACGGGTGGAGCGGCCTATACCAGGCCGCATAAACCTGCTATACGAGGGCAAATATTTCGCTAGCGAAGCCGGGAACCCAAGGGATCTCTTAAGGCAGGCCCAAGATATAAAGACGGACATAGAACGCAGCGGTGGGATAAACCTCAGGGAGCCCTTCCCGAACCGTAACTTACCGACCATATTTTTACCTTACCCAAACAAATGGGAAGTAATCTCTTCCGGCCTCAATAAGGAGCTTTACCCTCCAAAGTCTACCCGGCACGTAATACCCGGAAGGCCAATCAACCTGAACTTCTCCCTTGAGGGAGACGAAGACATCAGAAAAATGCTCTTTAACAGGAAGTTCAGGTTAATGCCCCCTAGGTCCAGGGTAGGCAGGAAGGTGTTCGAGGAAGAGGTTTTGTTTTTTGAAAGCGCGCTTCCGCGCTCTCGGAGGCGCCGAGTAGACAACCCGACCGACCCCCCTCACGCGGACTACCACACCCCTGGTTGGGGCTTCTTCGTTAACGGGCGAGCTTACCATCAAAGCAGTGCGGGAAGTACCCCTAGTTGCTCGTGGCGGAAGCGCAGTCATACCCGGTCACCTCGCCTGCGTCTCAGGGGCAAGGCCTCGTCATCCCCGCTGTGCCCAAGGCACCAGACATCGTTAACGCCCCTACAGCGCCTATCGCGAGGGGCCTATCCGCCCCTCCCTCACGGAAGGGGCTTCCGCTTCCTCAACCCCGATGGTAAAGCGAACGACAAACCTCGTCCTTCGTGGCGGGGAGGAGGTCGGTTTGAAATGCCATCGCACTATTGAGCGGGAGGGAAAGGCTTGCGATGAGCGCACGAACTACGGGCGCCGACCTTAAGGAGTCAGCCTCCGTGGGCTATGGGCACTACGGTCAGCGTGTCGCCTTCATTGAGCTTGGCCTCACTGCCACCTTTTATTTCGGAGTCTACACCGTTTATCAGAAACAATAAGTCAGCGCGTGGCGAACCGTCTCTAAGGAGTTGCTTGAAGCTCATGTCCAATAACTCGCCGAGCGTTATTTTCACTGCCACCTTTTATTTCGGAGTCTACACCGTTTATCAGAAACAATAAGTCAGCGCGTGGCGAACCGTCTCTAAGGAGTTGCTTGAAGCTCATGTCCAATAACTCGCCGAGCGTTATTTCCTCTTTAACCTCTAATTCAACGCTCGGTCCGTATTCCCTTTTCAGAGGGCCGGTAAAAACCACTTTTACCCTTACCGTCAAATCCAGCACCCTACCGGAATTGGCGAACTGCCCGAGTCTGAAGACCCGGGCTCGTCCTTATGCATAGCCTCGCGAAGGATTAAGAGTTTAACTACAGCGGTGACCTGTTTCAGGACTTGTTCGACGTCTCTCTCCTCGTTTTGGTGTTTGCATCCAGCGCAAACCCACGCGCGCGGCAAACGAGGAACCCCCTGCGATAACGACTTTTTGGCCAGCCCATTGAACCATGAGCGCATTTGAGCCGCCGAGTATTCGTTGCGGCTTTCGGATTGACGGTTGCTTGAGAAGTTAAAACGGCTTCTTCCATGAGAGGGCCAACCGTTCAAATTAACGGATCCCTGGCGCATTTTTTGGCTTGCTCAATGCCGCTTAAGACTTGTGCGAACTCTTCGGCCTCGTGTACGCTTCTCCAGTTCTGCCTTGGTTTCCGTGGTCTCCCATGGAAAAACAATCCACTTATCCGTTACGGAGGCGTAGAAGTCAGGTTCGAACTCGCTCCAGGGTTTTTTGAGCAGGGCAGCAGTCCTAACCCCAGCTGCCTCGGAAGAAAGTTGATCGCGGACGAAAATCATGGTTTTTCCAGAATCTATTATGTCATCTACAATCAGTACGTTCTTGTTTTTGAAATTTCCATCCGGTTTTTGAACAACTCTTATTTCGTCTCTTTCGTTGATCCCGGTGTAGTATTTTACTCCGTAGACGTAAAAATCCCTTACCAATAGCATGTCTGAGATAATCCTAGCCGGTATTATTCCCCCTCTGGATATGCCTACTACCGCATCTGCTTTCCAGGAGCTGGACTTGACCGCGTTGGCCACCTTGGATGATAGCAGCATTACGTCTTCCCAGTTTAACTGCTCCAGTTTAACCCTCGTCTCTCCGTAGGCAGTTTCCATATCTTCTATGCCATTGGCCATATAACGCTTTCGTGGCGCGCCAGGCTTAAGGCGTGAAGCGCCGCGTAAGTTGATGAAACCAGAAAAGCGGTTCGTCTACGTTTTTATGGTGTCCGGTTGTCTGTTATCGCTGTCGTTCAGGGGAGTTCTTGTGTCCAACGCCGATTGCATAAAGGCTCGCGACTGGTCCCAATTGACTTCATTATCGACGTTTGGTGACGCTTCCTATTTGTTGATGATCGGGCCACCGCCGTACCCTGCTTTCGATGGAAAAGAGGCATTTGGTATGAGCGGTTTCAGCCCGGCTGCGCCTACAGGCTGTTCAGATGAGTTTAAGACTGCGATGAGCCGCACCTTTGCAGCTGCTCAGGAGTTTTTACTTGCTGCCAGCGAACTACCCCACCCTCGGGAACGGGGCTTCCCGGTTCAACGACGCGCTTGTTCGGGGAATGCATCGGGTGTTCCGCAGGCGGGGAGGCGTTCTCGTACCCGGGCGTCTTACCCTTCCCTTCCCCCCTTCCCCCCTTCCTCCCTCTCCCGCTTTTCGTTGAAAGCCCAACCATCACCGCGGTGGCTTAGGCACCGGTTGCCGATCAAATCGCCCACAAAAGCCTCCCTCGAAGGGCTGACCATCCCCTCCATCGCAAAGGACTTTCACCCGGACGTTAGAACGGTATCTTAAGAAGAGAAGTGGACTGGGCGGGGTTTGAACCCGCGACCTCTCGGATGCGAACCGAGCGCTCTCTGGCCGCACATGCGGTCTTCCAGGCTGAGCTACCAGCCCAAGCAAGACGTGAGGATCGCTTTTAAGTTTTCGGGGTTTAAGAGGGCAGTAGTCCCCTTGCCCTTTAGGGCTGGGAGAAGTTCAGTTCGGCAATTGCTAGCGCTCAGACCAACCTCGACTCGAGTTTCCTGTAGAGAGCGGGAAAAGAAAAAGGCTTGAGCCTTATGAACTTGGCGGTTTCGCTTGATATCCTGACCCTTAGTTCCTTGACCTTGTCTGAGAACTTCTCGCCATCTAGCACGAGGGTCGAGTCACCCTGCGTTGATATCCTAACCTCAGAATTACCTATTACGAAGGGTCTTATACCCCAAAAGAACGGGGCTATTGGAACGACGATCATCGCTGCTAGGGAGGGGTCGACCAAGGGCCCGCCGGCTGAAAACGCATAGGCCGACGAACCAGTTGGGGTTGCAAGTATTATCCCGTCGGCCCGAGCCCTGAAGAGGTACTGTCCATCGACCCTCAGGGTTAAGAAGGAGCTTTTTCCCACTTCGGTGGATTTGAGTACCACTTCGTTGAGCACGGTTTTTCCTAAAGAAGGGCTCAAGAGGCTCCTCTCCTCCACGAAGAAATCCCCAGATAATATCTTGGGAAGCCACTCGTCCAGTTCGTTTGGCTCTAGTTCCGAAAGCGCTCCCAATCCTCCATAGTTAACGGAAATCAGGGGAATCGAGTTATTACAAATCTGCATCCTGGTGTGCAGAAGGGTCCCGTCGCCCCCGAGGGAAATAATTATGGCGTTTTCATCTGAGCTCGATTTTCCAACGCCCCTTGGTCCGTTGGGGCTGATGCGCACTACGTCGATCCCCTGGCTAGAGGCATAATCCGCGATCTTTTGTTCTGCGGCTTCCGCGCCGGAAGTTGCCGGTCTGTGAGATAGGTAGACTCTCTCGACCTTTTTCCCCCAACGGTGATAATTGGTCATACGGTTGATCAGGAAGCCCTTAAAAAATCATCCTTTTCCTCGCGGGGATTCCGGCCTTCTCTTGGAGTATCTCACGAACAACCTAAAGTTGTCCTTTCCTTCCATTTCCTCTATTATGCGTTTCCTTATGGCTTGCGGCAAGTTCTTGACCCCAACCCTTTTTTCAAAATCTTCGAATGATTGGAACGGGGAGAGTTTCCTCTCGTCCAGGGCTTTCCACATCATTTTCTTCCCTATGCCCGGGATAAGCTCCAATTGGTGCAGACGGGTCGTTAACGGAGCGGAGTTGTTGAGAAAGTTCACGAAGTCCTTCTCTCTCTCCTTAATTATCGCGTCTAGAGCGCTCTCTAGCTCCTTCTTTGCCGTGGGGGTCAAGTCGTCAAATGAGATTATCCCATCGATCCTGATGTAGTTGTAACCCACGTCGGGTCCTATGTATATCCTTTCGCCAGGCTTGACTTGCCCGAGGGCGGGTCCCGGGGTCGCTTCGAATAAAGTGAAGTAAAACGTGCCCAATCCTTGAATGACGGGTGAATTGGATTGCCTATGGGAATAGGGGTTACCATAGGGCAGGTAATCCAGGATTACCGCGTATTCCTCATTTATCCTAAAGTACCCCCGCCTTCCCCTATCCCTATCGCTCACCGTGTTCACCCTTCGTTTTCCTTGGGTTTTGGCTTCTCCTCTTCGGATGCGTTCAAATAGGTCTCCAATACGGAGAAAATTTCCCCAAGTTTTTCCAAGGGACTTATGGCCTGTTCGTGCGCCAAAAAGGGTAGGAGCTCATCTCTGCTCTTGGGTAGGGCGTTGGCTATAGACACGGCTGTGGACACGCTTACGCCCTTTGCCGTAAGGGCTTCTACCAGCTCCCTGGACTTATCGGCCGGGAGCTTTGAAAACTTGCTCAGGTACTCCTGAACGACGGCGTCTTCATAATTGGCGGTTATGGCCAGCCGGTTGTAGTAGTCACTGGCTTCCGGTATGGTGATTTCTTTTTTATCGAGGATCTTCAAGCGGATCGCCTAAGCAAACGGCTGCATGTGAACAGGTGAAACCGTCAACTTGGCCATCCTGCTTTGCAACGGTATGCCCACCACGTAGCACCTTCCCCTCTTTTCGAGGACCTCGCCGACCTTGCCTTGATACCTCGTGTGCGGCATCCCTTCATACACGCCTGGCCATATATCTATGACGACCCGCTGGCCCTTTTCATAGCTGGCTAGCCACCTCCTTGCCGGGGGGAAACCGGCCTTATCCGCCTTTCTCCCCAGCAGGCTCCTACCTTTTTTTCTATATCCCTTGGCTTTCAAATGGGACCTCTACCTCCATTACATCTAAGAACTTACATTTAAGCGATTTTCCTATCTTACTAGATAAACTGGGTACGGTCCTTCCATCATCGCCGCTGATCAACTCTTTTATGTAGGTGCCACCTTCAGCGGTTACCCTGAACTTTAACTCCCTTGGTCCAATCCTTTCAACCCTTAGTTCGTAAACCCTCTTCTTTCTGACCAAATCTGCCCTTCTTCTGCTAACCCTCTTCGGCGTGCGCTGGGTTATGTCGACGCCGTTAAAGGAAGAGTTCAGCACCACTATGTCTTCGTCGGTCAGATCTTGGGCGCTTTCTATTTCTCCCTCATAGGTTTTCCTACTTTTTTCCTCGGATTTGACCATGTCCACGTATTCTTTACCCACTAGGGTCAACCCCCTTACCTCGACCTTCCCGTCGGAGTGCTGCTTTATCTTTTCCTCGACGCCGTTCAAGTCGGGCGTCCTGATCTTCGGGGAGAGTAGTTCCATCACAAACGGCCTGCCGGTGCCAAGCATCCTCGCATCTACATCTTCCCTGCCTGCGGCGTGGAATTTATCGCCTTCTGCCCGTGCCAAGGGCACAAGGACCGACGCTATTTCCTCTTCGACTGAGGTGGGATACTTCTTACCCGTATAATTGCAGTGGGGGCAACCCTTTCCGTGGCAGTAACTGCACAACCACTTGGACTGGGGGATCCCCCTTTCGAGTTTTAGGTAGCGCCCGTAGACGTATATGGGTGAAATGTTCAGGGTAACGGTCATGGACAAAGGATGAACTTCCACTATGACATCTGGAGACTTTAGCTCCACTTCTTTGCCCGTGGCTGAAGAGATCGCCTTGCCTACCTCCCTGTTTATTTCCCACTTCACCGATTCATAACCACCTAGTCCGTTTTCGACAGCTAGTTCCTCCTCTTTCCTCATTAATTCGTCCGCGCCAACGGTGGCCACCAAGAAGTTTTTCCATTCCACATCAGAGAGAGCAGAAAGCGCGGCACTGACTGCTTCCCCAAGCTTGTCCAAGACCCCCTCGCATATTTCGCACCTCTTTGGCTCCTCAGTGACTTCCTTCCCCTCGAATACGAGCGCGTTGGCCGCCGGTTTAAACGCACCGTTTACCCATATCGCCCTAAGGTCTGCCTCCCCTCCCTCGTTTATTTTGCTGTGGGCTTCTAAGGTCAGCACCGTTTTCAGGGCGCGGCCGCGCTCCTCGTTCTTCAAGCCCCTTCCATACCTGGCAAACATGCGGCCAAGGCAGTGGTCGCATAGGGCGTGTTCCCTCAATAACTTCAGGGCCTTTTCCTCTATCGACATCTTCGCGCCCCGCCGAGTAAGCTGGCCAGCCTCTTGTTTCTTCTAGCGTTTTTCATGGCTTTCTTGAGGGCCTCGTATTGTCTAAGTAATTCTTTCACATCTTCGGGGCGAGTGCCTGAGCCTTTGGCTATGCGCCTTACGCGCTGTGAATCGAGTATAGAGGGGTCTTCTCTTTCCTTCTTGTTCATGGATTGAATTATGACCTCCCACTTCTTCAGGTTTTCTTCCCCTTTTTCCTTCACCTCTTCATCGATTTGCACCCCACCCAGCGGCAGACGTTCAAGTACTTTGTTCAGCGGCCCCATTTTTTTGAAGGCCCTGATTTGGTTGAGCATGTCATCTAAAGTCATGTGACCACTAGCCATCCTTTCCAAGGATTCCTTTTCCTCCTTTTCGGCTAGCTGCATGGCGTTGACCAGGGACTTCAGGTCTCCCATTCCGAGAAGGCGGCTGACAAAGCCCGCTGCGTCGAACTCCTCTAGGTCCTCTAACCCCTCACCTACACCGATGAAAGATATGGGGACTTTGAGGTACGCCACCGCCGAGAGCGCTCCCCCTCCCTTCCCTGAGCCATCCAGTTTAGTAACGATCACGGAACCGACCTTCACCCTTGACGAGAACGCTGCGGCTTGCGAGGATGCGCTCTGACCTAGGTTGGCATCTATCACCAAGATTACCTGATCGGGCTTCACGAACTCGGATACCTCTTCGATTTCTTTCATTAAGCTCGTCTCGTCTCTGTGCCTACCAGCCGTATCGATGAGGATGAGCTTGGCTCCCGCCTCCCTTAACCTCTTTATCCCCTCTTCGAAGGCTCTTTTGGGGGGCAAAGATGGATCGGCAAAGAATGGGACATCGATCTTAGATGCTAGTTGACCCAGCTGTTCCGCCGCACCGAGCCTATAGTTGTCCAAGGAGATCACCCCGACCTGATAACCTTGCCTCTTATAGTAAAGGGCAAGCTTGGCGGTCGTGGTGGTTTTGCCGCTTCCCTCTATGCCCACGAGCATTAGTTTAGTTTCCTCACCCCTCTTGGGCTTGTTGAGATATGGGGAATTACCCCCCAGCAGCTCCACAAGCTCGTCGTAGATCAGTTTCAAGACCAGGTCTTTCCTTGTGTACCCGGCCGGCGGTTCCTCGTCCTTAGCTCTCTCCTTGATCCTTGTTGAGAGAGAGGCTACGAGGGGTAACGATACGTCGGCGAGAAGAAGGGCCTTTTCTACTTGCTTTATGGCTTCGTTTATCACTTTTTCGTCAACGGCTCCGGCTCCACGTATTTTATCCAGAGCCGACTGCAATGACGATTTTAACGAATCCAGCATCGGTTTTCTACCCCTCTCCACTCATAAGGTTCTTCATAAAAATCGGCCAGCTTTTCGATCATAGGGGCGGACGCTCATTTAGTCCTTATGATTTTAGGTCTTCCCATTATAAGCCAATACTCTACTTCGACGCCTGGTTGCAGTCTAGCTGCCAAATCCGGCTCTATGCCCTCGCTTACCTCAAAGGTGTGGAAGTCCTCCAAGTCCATCAGTTGAAAAGTGTTGCCGGCCTTTGAAATTATCTGGGCGCTCCTCCTCTCTACGATGGGGACTTGCACGGAGGCGTCGACCGGGGCTACAAGGGTCCTCTTGTTTTGAGTGAAGAGACCTATACCAACCACCCTGGCCTTGGCGCCCCCATGCTTTCCTGGTTTGCTGTGCTCGACCTCGACGATCCTGCAAGGTTCATCATCTAATATTATGTAGTTACCCTCCTTTAAAGTGCCCAACTCCACTGGCTTGCTCATTTCTTGAAAGTATTGTCATGGCTTATAAATCTATTTTGTACAGGGTAAACCCTGCCTGGCGCGGATTTCTTTGGAATTATGCGGACGTTGCCAGCTCGACTTGAACAGGGTAAGCAGGGTTCCAGTCGCTTAAATTATGGCGTCGGTGTTTTTTGTCTCGCTTCCGGCGCGTACGTTTGTGCTGAATGGCGGGGCGTGTAGCGGCTGGGGGAAGGGAAATAGACCGGGCTGATGAAAGTTCCGCCTTTGGGCCTCGCGCTAGCAGCGCACAGCGGGCTTGAATAACGATAAACCTATAACTGCAACGCAGAATAACACGATAGAGTTGGGCATAAGACCGGCCAGGTGCTATAGGGCGTTCATAACGCCACCTTATACAAGAAAAGAGTACATAAAGGGGGTGCCGGGATCAAAGATAACCAAGTTTACCATGGGCAACCCGAACGGCGACTTCGATACGGTGTTCAGGCTAGTGGTGAGGGAAGGCGGTCAAATCAGGCACAATGCCCTGGAGGCCGCGAGGAACGCCGCACATAAGATACTGGCGGATGCGTTAACGGAGCAGGGATTTGACCTAAGGATAACGAAGTACCCACATCACGTAATAAGGGAGAATAAAATGATGGCGTTTGCCGGAGCGGACCGTCTTCAAGACGGTATGCGCTTGTCCTTTGGAAAACCGGCGGGGCTTGCCGTAAGGGTGAACTCCGGTGACAGCGTGTTGCTGGTCCGTGCCAACAAGAGTTCGGAGGAGGTCGTCAAGAGGGCTTTAAGGTTGGCCGGTAAGAAGCTCCCCCTGGGCACGGCCGTACTCGTGGAGGAGGGGCAAAGGGCAGAAAAAAGCGATGTTTGATTACGACTTTGACTTAGACGGCGTCTTGCGCTGGTTAAGGCAAAACGGTTCCAAGAGGGTTTTGATCGAAGCGCCAGACGGACTAAAGGGAGCAGTCATCGAGAGGGTTTTTCCGAAGCTCCGCGAAAACGGATACACGGTATTCTTGTCGTCGAAGCCTTATCACGGTGCCTGCGAAGTGGGCGACGAAGAGGGCCGCGCCCTCGGGGTAGACCACGTCGTACATTTCGGGCATAATCAGATGGTGGCAAGGGCCCTCCCCACGCTTTACGTGCCGGCGTATTCTCGTTTCGATCCCTCACCCTCCTTCCCTCAATTGGACGCGCTCCTTGGGGATACCGGCAAGAGGATTGGTATTGCCGCCTCGGTTCAATACCTTCCCTCATTGGACGCCATAGAGGCGCACCTTCGCGAAAGGAGTTATGAAGTGATCAGGGGCAAGGGCAACAGGGCCGCCGAGCGCGCGCAGATCCTCGGTTGTGATTATATCGCCTTGACCTCCTTGCGCGGGCAGGTAGACCTATTTTTGTTGGTGGCCTCTGGCGACTTCCATCCCCTCGGTGCGCTACTCGCTCTAGAGCGGCCGATTTTACAGCTGGACCCGTATTCGATGTCTTGGCACCGCCTCGATGTGGGTTCCGTTAAGCCTTGGCTGGTTAAAGAGGGCTACGCCTGGTTGAAACTGCTAGACGCAAAAAGGGTTGGTGTTGTTGTGGGGACCGAGCCGGGACAGAAATTCCTTTGGGAGGCCGAAGCGGCCGCCAAAGCAATTAGGGCTATGGGTAAGGAGGTGGCGCTGATATCTGCGTCTTTTCTGGATGCGGCCGGGCTATCAGCCCTACCGTTCGACGTTTTGGTATTGGCGGCCTGTCCCAGGTTGCCATACGATGACTCTGAGGCTTTCGGCAGGCCGGTGGTGTCGGTCTTCTCCGTTTTGAGGGGAGGACCTGGCGGCCTGACGAGCTGGTTAAGGGGAGAAAAGTTTGAATCGGCCGTGCCCTTAGGTGAATTGGAGAAGAGAGGTGCGGTGAAAGGAATCGAAGAGCAGGGAGCTGTGGGTAATCCAATCTCTGAGAGCAACCCTTCCGATGCTCGAAACCGCCTTAAGTGCCCCTTCCAGGGAGTCGAACCTCTTGGGTTCGTTGGACAGCGCACGCCTGACGTTTTCCCTCACGTGCCATACCCCTACGGGTAATATGTAACCTTCCCTGGCCTCCCTAAGGATGACCACTCTCGCCTGTCTTTTCAGGCGCATGAGAGCCTCGGCCACGGCAAGCCTGGCGGCGTAGTAGCAACCGCCTATTTCAGCGTAAGTTTTCCTGCCGCGGTACCCCTCGTGCGATGAGTAAATCTCAATAGAGCTACCGAAGGCGTTCCAGGTGCTTCCTGGGTACCAAGCCTCCACCAGTTCGTACTCCCACTTGCCGGGCATGAGCAAAACCATGTAGGTGTTGTCCATGCTTTCGGATGTGTAAAGCCGATATTCCGAGATCTCTGGGAATTCCCTTATCTTTTCGAGCATGGCCTTAGAAGTGGTGTCATCAACTGCCGTTATCGCCCACCGAGTTGGCACCAGCTTCCTTTCTGCCTTTGTTCCCAATAGACCCGCGCTCAGCACTTTCTGAATGCGATAAACGCTGAGGCCTGCCCCGTAAAGCTCGACAATCCCCTCCTGAGCCTTGAGGTCGGTGTCGTAGGCTACTCTCTCGGCCAATGTGTCCCCCCTGGCGCTGTAAACCTTCATGTCTTTTACCTCGGCGCTTGGACCCATTGGTTGCACGTCCTCATCCACCACCAGCGTCCCCGAAGGCTTCTTCTCGAATAGTACCTCAACATCGGCCGGGGTGGAGGAAAGGGCAAGTTCTTGAACGTTTTCAAGCATCCGGTTGCCGCCTCCGTGGATGTTTACCTTGAACTTCCCCCTTATCAAAGAAGAGCGAAGAGCAATTAGATCGAATATGCTTATGTTATGCCACTGGTCGGGAGAATCGTAAAAAGATGGATCATCGGTAGTGGACACTAGAAGGGGGCCCGCGTAGACGTTCGGGTAGCCGTACCTCCCGATGAACACACCAGGAGGGGAAGCCCCGTTGAAATCAAGATCGCTAATCAGTTCTACTGATTTGGCCAGCGCCGACCCGCGAGCGAGGATCGGGCAATAGGACCTACCACAGAGCATCTTGGTTCCTCTGCACAGCAAACACTGAGGTGAGGCCTTTGCAAAGGTGATCCTCAGGTCGGCCTGACCCATACTCTCTCAATTATAGGAAGATGGAGCGTTTAACTTTAACTGGTAGGGGTTAACGGGCGAAAGTCCCCTTCCGTAAGGAAGGGGTAGTTCACCGGATTTCATAACCCTTGTTGCCGTTTTCCAAGCCCACGGTTCAGTCGTAAACCAAAGACAATACCACACCGAGTCCCCTTGCCCTTCCCTCTCTGAAGATGAATGTATCTCCTACGCGTAGGAACTCCGGTCTTATGGTAAATCTCATTTCTACGTCATCCACGTCTCCGCTCCTCAGTGACTCCTTATTCATCTTGACTATTTTGCAGGCTTGCCTGATCGTATGCACGTGGACGACGGGCGTGTACCCTACCCTTATGGTCGTGGGATGGTGAAGAACCCTGATCCTCGCTTTGAAATCCCAGCATGCCCTGGGAGATAGCGCTGGATCGGCGATGATCATGCCCTTCCTCACTTCTTCATAGTTAACACCGGCCAGGGCGAAGGCTGCATCGCTGCCAGCGTAGACTTCGTCGGCGAAAACCCTGTTAGTCTGTATGGATTTCACGCGCACCTTCTTGAAGCTCCCATCCTGAAACGGCCCTATTTCTAGCAGGCTTTCGCTTTTTACCTTACCTTGTTCTACCAGGCCGCTTACCACGAGTCCAACCCCGGTGACGTTGAACTTTTCGTCGATGTAGGCCATGAACGGATAACTCCCTCTTTCTACCCATTTTATTCTGGGCGGCAGCAGCTCTAGGAACCTTTTCAGGAGGTCTATCCCCCTTCCGTCGACGTTGGAGACCATGAACAACGGGGTAACCCTCGAATACGGCATGTTTTTAGCCGCCACCACGACGTCCCCTTCACTCCTCACCATGAAGGGGATCTTGCTTATACCCGGAAGCTTGAGGTAACGCTCTACCTCCGCTAAGGTCCTCGCCGTTACCTCCGCTGGGGACAAATCTATTTTGGTTATGACCACGAATACCGGAAGGTTGAGGGCTAGCGCTATGCCTAAGTGCTCCTTGAAGGTCCCCACCGTTCCCGCGTTCGCTGCCACGATCACGGCCGCATAGTCCGGAGAATGGCCCATCAAGCCCGCCAGCGTGGTTTTTATGTAGCGCTCGTGGCCTGCCAGGTCTATTAAGAATATGAGCTTGCGCGATTTGAGGAAGATTTCGGCCTCGTCGTAGTGAGCAAGTGTCCCGTTGACGATCCTCCCCTCATCATCAAATCCAAGGGCGTGTACGGTTACCGAAGACGTCCGCCTACTCTTGATTTCGTGCATATAACGAGCAACTTTTTCCATGGCCTTCCCATTGCCGTCGTCCAATTCGTTGGAGATGAGCACACCTTTCAACGTGGACTTACCCGCGTCCACGTTGCCCAGCAAAGCCACATTGACCGACGCTGGCTCTTCTCCCTTTTTTCTTCTAGTTATGTGGAGTTCTAAGACTTCCCCGTTGGCCCCTTTTTCTACGTTGACTACTTTGTAGTTTGCTCCGATGAAGTCGCATATGTTCTTCAGGTTTTCTAGGCTTGCCTGAAGGGCTTCGGGTGTAAGCCCAACTGGCTCTCCTTCGTCCGATAGACCGAGTTCGTAGAACGCCTCCCCTCCACCCTCGTTGAGCCTGTAAAGCATTTGTGTTGCTAGCTCGAGAAACCGGTCGCGGTCGGCCGGGGAAATCCTGAGCTTAAATTCCACGTTGCCCTCTTCGCTTTCCCTGTTCATTCCTCAACCTCCTTTATACAGGGGCCCTTAACTTTTTCTTTGATAAAACGAACGACAAACCTCGCCCTTCAGGGGGGTAAAAGTTTAGGACAAAAAGACTATTTCCGTTTAATATGCTCTTTTCTGGTCAACTCTCTGAAGATGAGGAGCGGGAGCCGATCTCTCCCGCAATGCCGGAGGAGGGTATCCACGAAGTCGAATTCAAAAATGAGAGGACAAGTGTAGTCCGTCTTCTTCCAAACGGTTTCCAGGAAAGGAAACTGGGAAGGCTAGCGAACGCCTCTTCGGGGTTGTTCAACGAGATCAACTACGAGAGGAGACAACAGTTCTTTAACGGGGAGAAAGTGGGGTTTAAGGAAACGTGGGACAAATACTACGAGAAGTACAAGGGTGCGCTCGGCGTTAACGCCCAAGCGGTCATGCAGAAGAACAACGAAGCGTGGAGCTCCTTCTTCTCTTTGCTGAAACTGAAGAAAGATGGAAAACTTCCGCCTTACGTGAATCACGTCAGTCCGCCGCGTTACTGGAAGGACAGAGAAACCAAGAAGAGAAAACTCCTTCTAGTCGTTAGAGGAGATAGATACGTTGTGGACGAGCAAAACCACAAGTTAATCCTCAAGGGCTTCAACGTGGAAATCGTTTTCGCAGGCAGGTTAAGGTGGTACGGTAAACAAGGCAGGCTGGAGATATACCACGACGAGACTAGAAATGCATGGTACGCCTCCCTCCCCGTGGAGGTAGGCTTTGAGGAAACTAAAACGGGAAAGAAGAGCAAGCACATCATGAGAGGAGAGAGGAAATCAATACAAATCGAATCTCCGGAAGGAAACAAATTGGCTTCAATTGATTTGGGCATCAACGTCTTAGCGAGCGTCGTTATCGACGAAGGCACTTGGTTGCTCTACAAAGGCCTCAGGACTAAGGAGGACTACTTCTACTTCTAGAAGAAGATAGCACAAGTACAGTCCCTGGCGAATAAGACGAAAAACGTTGGGGAATATGAAGCGTATGAGAAACTTAATAGAGAGAAAAGGAGACTTTTTAAGAAATTAACCAGAAGGCTCCTGCACTTATACAGAAATTTCGCGTGCCACCTAATGAAGGAGTTACACGATCTCGGGGTATCAACTAACTACTTGGGTTACCCTTTCAATATTGCACAAGAGAAGGGCAACAAGTTCACTTCGAATATGTGGTCCTACCGCGAGTTGATGGGCGTCATAGAGTTGAAAGCTCAAGAGTACGGGATGAAGGCCTTCGCGGTCGTCGAGTACAACACCTCGAAGTACTGCGCTTACCACGACCTGGAAGTAAAGAGAGGCCCAAGGGGAGTCATCAGTTGCCCTAAAGGGCATAAACTGCATTCAGATTTAAACGGTGCATTGAACATCCTCAAGAAGGCAGTGAACGCAACGGTTTTAACTTTAAAGAAGCCTCTATCCTTCCTGGTGGACCACAACACAGTAGCGCCCGTAAAGGCGCGTAACCCCCGAGACCTCGGAAACCCTCGCCCTTCGTGGCGGGGAGAGGCCAGTAAAACCACAAGCCCACCTAGTTGCCCCTTGACTAGCTTTAGGGTCGATTTTGGGTTTGGGAGATGAAAAACTACTGTGCTGTGAAGGCCGTGCCTCTCCAGTATGCCTGACCTGGCGACCCTTACCTTGTGAAAGGCCTCCCTCTGTATTTTCCTAACGCTCACGTCCTTCATGCTTTCATACACGAGGAGGGCGCTCAGCAGCGAAAGCCCGGCAGATATGATGAACGCCTCCCTGGCCGCTGCATAGCCGGCAAAAGCTATGTCCATTAACAGGCCCAGACCGTAACCGTAGCTTATGTACGCGTTCACGAAGCCTACCCTCTGTTCCAGAGCGCTTCGGGGACCTCCTCGACTACCATCATACTGGTGATTGATGCCATGGCCGAAGAGAAGAAAGACAGCAGGCCACCGAAGGCAAAAAGTACATCTACCGAGCTAGAAAAAGCCATACCGAAAAGGGAAAGCCCCGATAAAGCATAACTCAATGCAACTATGTCTCCCCTATCGGTAAATATGTCGGAGAGTTTTCCCCAAAAAAGAGCGCCGGGATCGACACTGCCGAATATATGGTGAAAAAATGTCCCCACGTCGATCAGGTTTCCCTTGAGGAAAATGATCAGGAACGCGCTAAGTGCGGATGCGGCTCCCAGCGCTACGTTGAAAAGCGCGGTGCCAACTTCCCACATGCCCCTTAGCCAAGAGGCTGAGGGAAAAGCCAACGGATTTCCCTCAAAAAAATTCATGCTTCTATGTAATCCTCAGGTTTGGGTAAGACTTGTGGCAGCCCCTTCCTTGAGCGTATTTTCATTATTAAATCGTTTAGAAGCGCGGGCGGAACGGGTGCCCAATGGCTAAACTGGGCGCCCCACAGTGCCCTTCCGGCCGTAGCGCTCCTTATCTCGTTGCTCAAGTCGAATGATTCAGCAACCGGTATCTCGGCTATTATTTGCATGTTGTTACCCGATGCGGAGGGGATGACCTCTAATACCCTTCCCCTCTTTTGGTTGATTATCCTGTTTAGGGGTGCCATGTATTCTGTGCCCACCCTTATGTCAACCTTCTGCCATGGCTCCAATAGCG
>Ga0080003_1000192_pt1 | contig 43621 bp, 46 predicted proteins | sample JossMetagenome_FD_69206 | JGI IMG/M metagenome (GOLD analysis project Ga0080003, IMG submission 69206) | Hot spring microbial communities from Joseph's Coat, Yellowstone National Park, USA - JC2_E (SPADES assembly) (version 2) | ecosystem: Environmental > Aquatic > Thermal springs > Hot (42-90C)... | reverse complement strand
TGCAGTTGCTGGCTTACCAGGATCCTTGTTTTTAATAATCTCAATCCTTTTAACAGGAATTTATTGTATAATAGGTTCAATTATTGGAACTTATATAAGAAAAATTATATAATTAATTTATCTTCGATTTAATTGTTTCCTCATCATATAAAAATATTTTTACAAATGAAAACACCGCTTATTTTGAACTTGCTGGCTGCTTTAGCTTTTAACGTTAAACCCTCACACTGACATAACAGTTTATCCGAACGGTTATGCAGAAATATAATGGAAAACATAATGGAATTTGTACCAGTAAACATAACTGTTATAGAGATTCCACAAAGATTGACCGTTTCTTACAGTACGACTCTCCAGTATAATATTCTTATTCAAACAGATTTGTTAAAATTTTACAACTGAAAGCCTCGCCTTTTAAGGTGGGGATGGATAGAAAAGCCTATAAGGTGTGTATCCTATAGTGTGTTCTGGAGAGTGCCTTGGAGGGCGAATCTCTAGAATGGATGAAGCTTAGGAGTACCAGGCATGCTAGGTACTGGTGTGGATATCACTTTGTTTGGATTCCCAAGTACCGCAGAGATATCCTTGTGGGAGATGTTATTGAGTACACTAGAGTGGTCTTGAGTGAAATACTCAGAGAGCTGGGGTGTGAACCATTAGCTATAGAGGTTATGCCCGACCATGTCCATGTGTTTGCTCTATGCCCTCCAAGACACTCCCCAGCTTATATCGTGAACTACCTTAAAGGCAAGAGTGCTAGGAGGATACTGCAGAGGTTCCCAGAGCTGAAGACTAAGATTGTCCGTGGGAAGTTGTGGAGTAGGAGCTACTTCGTAGCAACCGTCGGAAACTTGACAGCTGATATCGTCAAGAGGTATGTTGAGGAGCAATGGGGGAAGGAGAAATGAGGAGGACTAGCATAGTAGAGCTTGTAGTTGATAAGAGCTCTGAGGAGAGGCTGAAGCCACTCTACAGTCTATCATCTAAGCTGTGGAACGAGGTCAGCTACGCTAGGAGGAGGATGTTCTTCGAAAAGAAAGGAGTAGACCTCAAGGCGACGTACAAAGAGTATTACGAGAAGTACAAGATACTCATAGGTTCTGCCACAGCACAGCAAATCCTAAACAAGAACGATGAGGCTTGGAGGGGGTTCTTCAAAATGCTGAAGCTCAAGAAGGAAGGCAAGTTACCACCATTCATTATGAGAGTCAATCCACCAGGCTACAAGAAGAAAAACGGTAAGAGGGCCCTGTGGACTGTCCTCAGGAAAGATCAGTACAGGGTAGAGGGCGATAAAATAATCCTCAAAGGACTAGGAGCTATTGGAAGGATTGAACTGAGGTACAAGGGCTTAATACATCTGAAGGGAGAGCAGGGCAGGCTGGAGATACGCTATGACCAAGACAGGGGTAAGTGGTATGCTCACATATCATTTGAGGTAAGCGAGAAAGCTGTTAGAGGGGTTTGGGCTAGCGTTCCGAGGAAGCCGAGAGGCAATATAGTAGCAGGCATCGATATCGGCATTAATAACTTGATGGCTGTATACGTTGAGAACGGTTTGACAAAGCTTGTTAATGGTAGACCGCTTAAAGTGATGTCCCACTACTGGAGGATGAGGATTGCCGAGTATCAGTCAACGCTGAACAAGTATGGCTTGAAGACATCTAGGAGGCTTAGGTTCATGTACTCCAAGTGGAAGAGGCAGGTCAAAGCCTATATTGACTCAAGGGTTAGGCAAGCAATTGAATGGTTGCACAGTGTTGGGGTCTCAGTCATCAAGGTCGGTTATCCTAAGTACATTGCACAGGAGAATGGGAACTTCAGCAACGTCCACGTTTGGACGTACGGCTACCTACTGAGGAGAATCTACGAGGTTGCAGAGGAGTATGGGATAACAGTAGTCTACGTAGATGAGGCATATACATCGTCTAAGTGCCCAATCCACGGCGAGGGATGTGGGAAAAGAATTAAGCGTGGGCTATTCAAATGCACCAAGTTAGACAAAGCGTTCAATGCAGACCTAGTGGGGGCGTTCAACATACTCATAACCCCGAGTCCCGTCTGGGATAGGGGTAACGGGCTGGAGACCCAGCCTGGTATTGAACCCTCGGGAAGAGGGGATGTAGTCCCAAACCTCCCCGCCCTTGCAGGAACCCTCGCCCTCTAGGGCGGGGAGGAGGTCAGAAGGTATAGCAACTAGAGCTTCGCAAATGAGTTCTGGACTTAGTGGATATCTAATGGAAATAGATCTTCCAATACCATTATTTATAGGTGGAATATTTCAAGCTATGAGCGGAATACTTTATATGAAGCTTCTAAAGAGAGAGAATTAAGGGGAGCATAAAAGTGTGAGAGTAAGAATGTCACCATTAATCATCGCACTTATTCCATATTAGTATTTTAAAACACCTACATAGAAACCTAATGTAGTATACATAGAAGTTGCACCTCCTACCGCTATGCATTTAATTAAATCTTAATTTTAAAATGGAACTAGTGAGAAAGTTAATTGTTCTCTAAGAAAAGTTTATTAGAAGCGCTATTACTCCGTCAATTGAGCCGTAATATTTTGAGACTATAGGTCCTGAATAGGAATATCATTAAAAGTTTAAAGATACTGAAAGAGCTAAATTAAAGGGTTGCAAACCTAAAAAGTAAAATAGATGAAATTAAACCTCAAAATATTGCTACAAATATAGAAATATCGTAATCCCACTTATTCTTAAGAATTTCTAGCTTTAGATCTCGACCTATACTTAAGCCAAAACCATAGCTAAGAGATATAACTCCCAAACTATAATTAAGCCAAATGGTAAACTACCTTATGAAAAAACTAAAATAAAACCAAATACTAAAGGGTTTTAGTTTCTTGCAATTGTTACCGTTCTGGTTTCACAGGTCCCCCGCAAAATGCATGAAAACCTCAGAGGCCGTAGCAAGTCAAGCCCTGCTTACTATTAGTATAAAAGCTAAACAACAGATTTCAGTGTTGACCTCCTTCCCACCCTGAAGGGTGAGGGTTCCCTGAGGTCTCAAGGGTTACCCCCTTTTTATAGGTGCTACTCTATTATTCCCCCAAGCCGATATTGCGGGAGAAATCAGCTACTGCTCCTCATGCTTTAAGGGTTAATCGGCCTGGAGTTCTATTTTATTACACTTGTTAGTTGGGGTAGATGCATACTCATGTTTCAGTAACGCATACCTCTTTGGCAGCTGTCTCAATTTTAAGTTTTTAAATTAAAAAAACTTTACCTCGCCCCTAGAAGGGGCGAGGTTTGTCGTTCGCTTTATCACGTAGAGGAGGAACCTGCCGTAGCCGGCGACGTCCTTGAGATCGGGGTGCGACTTGAGCAGCTGGTCAACGACGGTGTCTGGGCCTCTTCGTAAATATACTTTGGAGCATTATTACCTAATGAGCATTATTACCTAATAACTTACTCAACTCTTTGTCTTCAACTTTAGTTTGCTCCTTAATACTATTAATAATTGGAGAAACTTTCTTAAAAAACTCTATAACATTATTCTCCTTAACCTCCTCAAATGTCCTCTTCTCTATGCCTAATATGAACTCGTCAATCTTGACATTCTGTAACTTATCCCTCAAGTAGTTGTCTATAAAGAAAGACTTGCCGCTTCTCGGAGGACCTATAATCAGGATTTTGTCGCAATCTTTACACTCCTTTGCTACCTCACTTGCATTCTTTTGATTATAAACTGCAAATATATCCCTCATGTTAAATTTAATGAAATTAATTTTGCTTTAAACAAAAATTGAAGAATAAGAATTCTCTCAGCTTAAAATATTATTGGCTATTTAACAAATAAAAAATTAGATTTAAATTATATTATCAAGTATTTTTACTATTGATAAAGCTTAAATATAAGTTAAAAGCGTTTTGTCTTTGGAAACAAATAGGAATAAGATTGTAGGGTGACGTTAATGAGCGCTAATACTACAGAATTAAAGCCAATAAAAGATGTTATTAATGAATTGGGTGTAGATATAACTAAAGGACTTTCTGATGAAGAAGTAAAAAATAGAATTAAAAAGTACGGATATAACGAAGTTGAGGAAAAAAAAGAATCATCAATAAAACGGCTATTAAAAAAATTCTGGGGATTAACATCATGGATGCTCGAAATCACAATGGCTTTAACATTAATTCTTCACAAATTTTTAGATTTTTATGTTGTAACTGGTTTGTTGCTCCTCAATGTAATCTTGGGATTTGCTCAAGAACAAAGGGCAACTGCTGCGCTTGAAACACTTAAACAAAAATTACATGTAATGACTAAAGTTATGAGAGATGGTTTGTGGAAGACTATCTCTGCAAAGGAACTTGTCCCCGGTGATGTAATACGGGTGAGGGCGGGGGATTTTGTGCCAGCAGATTTACGAATATTGGAGGGCAACGTTGAAGTTGATCAGTCAGCCCTAACTGGAGAATCACTAACTGTATCAAAAGAAACAGGTGATCAAGTATACTCTGGATCAATAATCAGACGCGGTGAAATAACCGGAATAGTAGTTGGTACTGGCGCTCATACATTTTTTGGTAAAACAACAGAACTAGTAAAGATTGCTAAACCTAAACTACATATGGAAGAAGTGATTTCTCAGGTAGTAAAGTGGTTGCTAGTAATTGTTGTTGTGCTTCTAGGTGCTGCCCTTGTATTTTCAGCAATAGAAGGGCAAAACTTGCTTTACCTGTTGCCCTTGGCTCTTGTTTTGCTTGTTTCAGCAATACCTGTCGCATTGCCAGCAATGTTCACAATAACGATGGCACTGGGGTCAATGGAGCTATCTAAAAAAGGTGTACTAGTAACAAGGTTAAGCGCATCAGAAGACGCAGCTAGTATGGATACTTTATGCGTTGACAAGACTGGAACCATTACGCATAATACGCTTTCAGTTGTGGAAGTTATTTCATTAAACGGATATACTCAAGATAATGTCATAGAATATGGTACTCTTGCATCACAGGAAGCCAACCAAGATCCAATAGATTTGGCATTTATTAACGAGGCGAAGAACAGAAAAATAGATCTATCAAACTATACTGTAAAGCAGTTTATCCCATTTGATCCTTCAACAAAAAGAACTGAAGCGATAGTAAACATCGAAAATAGAGAAATAAAAATTGTAAAGGGAGCAGTTAATATTATATCAAAACTGTGTTCAATGGATGAAAAAACAAAGGAGCAAGTAAACGATGCGGTAGAAAAAATGGCCAATAATGGTTACAGAAGCCTTGGTGTCGGATTAATTGAAGGAGATAAAACACAGTTGGTTGGTGTTGTTGGACTTTATGACAAGCCACGGTCAGATTCATCAAAGCTAATTTCTGAACTCAAAACCCTTGGTATAAAAGTTAAAATGCTTACTGGGGATGCTGCGCCAATAGCCAAAAGGATGGCAAGTCTTGTTGGGCTAAGTGATAATATAACCTCAGCATCAGAATTTAGAAAATTGGATGATGAAACAAAAGTTGCAGAAATAATAGAAAAAAGCGATGGATTTGCAGAAATATATCCTGAAGACAAATACAAAATTGTCAAATCATTGCAGTTAAAAAAGCATATAACCGGAATGACGGGGGATGGTGTAAACGATGCACCTGCTTTGAGACAGGCAGAAGTAGGCATAGCAGTTAGCAATGCAACGGATGTAGCAAAAGGTGCAGCAAGTGTAGTATTAACACAGGAGGGGCTTATAAATATAGTTGATTTGGTAAAAACGGGCAGAATGATATTTCAAAGAATAGTTACTTGGATATTCAATAAGGTGGTCAAAACTTTTCAGATAGTCGTTTTTGTTGTGCTTGCCTTTTTTATTTGGGGTAAATTTATAGTAGGTGCCTTTGATGTCCTATTGCTTCTGTTCTTAATAGATTTCGTTACAATTTCAATCTCAACCGATAAAGTCAGGTGGTCAAAGAACCCTGATAGATGGGATGTAAACTGGTTGGTCAAAATATCAATGATACTGGGCGTGGCGGTGGTCATAGAATCTCTATTAATAGAATATATAGGGATTAAATACTTTGGGTTATTGAACAACTTGAGCAGCCTGCACACATTTGGGTTTGACATATTGCTTTTGTCTGGGATGTTTACCATATTTGTGGTGAGAGAAAGAGGGCACTTTTGGGATTCTAGGCCAAGCAATGTGCTTTTGGGTGCAATACTTGCAGACATAACTTTAAGCAGCCTGGTTTCAATTACAGGCATTCCAGGATTGGCTCCAATTCCTGTAATTGATGTATTGACTGTGATTGGGCTTTCAGTTTTATTTTCTCTAATTTTAAATGACTTCATAAAAATCATGATCCTAAAAAATATAGCCAGCAAATAAAGCAAAATTATTGTTACAAATATTTTTAAACCAAGGAGTAGTAGGTTATAAAAGTTAAAATTGGAACCATTTGATTTACTAAAGGATTTTGAAAAAATGCAACGGGGACAGAGAGAGAAATGGAAAAAAGCTAGGGCGCTTATTGAAAATTCAGATAGAGAAACTGTAGGATTTATTGAAGGGCCGCCCACAATGAATGGTGAGCCACATATAGGCCATATAAGGGGGCGCGTAATAAAGGATATTTTTTACAGAATGGAATCACTAAAGGGCAGAAAGGTCTTTTTCAGGGCTGGCTGGGATACACAGGGTCTGCCCGTAGAGCTAGAGGCTGAAAGGGAGCTTGGCATAACAGGAAACAAATATCAGGTTCTGAACCAAGTTGGAGAAGACACTCTGGTTAAAAAGTGCAAGGAGTTAGTACACAAGTATAATGAATCTTGGGTCAAGGCTGACACGGTTCTCGGTATGATGTTTAATTATGACCTAGCATATTGGACATATAAGGATGAATACATTGAAAAGGAATGGGACATACTAAGGACAGCAAATGCTAAAGGATTATTGTATGAAGATTACAGAGTTGTAGCATACTGCCCCAGCTGCCAGACCAGTTTAAGCAACAGCGAGGTTGCTCTTGGTTATAAAGAAGTTATTGATCCAAGTCTTTTTTATAAAGTAAAACTGATTGATCAGGACTCGTATTTGATAGTATGGACTACTATGCCATTTACAATTGTAACAGACGAGGCGGTTGCAGTTAACCCTGATGAAATTTACAAGAAACTAAAGGTGGGGAATGAAATATGGTTTGTGGGAAGCACGTCTCTGGAATCATTCGTAAAAGTTACAGGTATTGAGTATGTAATTTTAGGAGAACTTAAAGGCACTGAATTGGATGGTAAAAGATATATGCCGCCTCTCCTTGAGGAGGTTCCTGGCCAGAAAAACATGTTTAATGATGGGGCGGCTCATAAGGTTTTTGCGGAACAATTTGTGGACGTAACTACGGGTAGCGGTATAGTTCATCTTAGTCCAGCTAACGGTGAAGAAGACTTTGAAGTTGGCAAAAAAAGAAACCTTCCAGTTTTTAATCCAATTGATGATCAAGTTAGGTTCACAGAACAGGCAGGAAAATACAGGGGGCTTTTTGTGAGGGATGCCGACGATATAATAGCTGAGGATCTTAAGAGAAAGGGCCTTCTTGTTAAATATGGAAAAATAAAGCATTCTTATCCCACATGCTGGCGGTCTGGGCACAAACTGATATACATGGCGAGGAAAGAATACTTTTATGATATAGGCCAAATAGGCGAGTCGGCTCTTAGTGAGGCTTCTAAGGTTGAGTACTACTATGAGCAACCGAAAAACAGATTTCTTGACATTATAAGGGAGAAGAAGCCTTGGTGCATAAGCAGGGAAAGGGTTTGGGGAACCCCACTTCCAGTATGGGTTTGCAAAAACTGTGGAAAAAGGATTTATCTTTTCAGTAGAAGAGAAATAGTGGATAATGCAAAGAGCCTTCCAGACGGTCAAAACTTTGAATTACACAAACCATGGATCGACAGAATAATAATAAAATGCCCTTATTGTGGTGGTGATGCGTATAGAGAGCCATTTGTTCTAGATACATGGCACAATAGCGGTGCTGCACCATACGCTTCATTAAAAAATGAAGAATATAACAAAATAATACCTGCAGAATTTCTAACAGAAGCAATAGATCAAACTAGAGGATGGGCTTACACTTTATTAATAGAGGGTGTGCTTTTTAATGGGAAATCACCTTATAGGTCATTTCTTTTCACAGGTCATGTAGTTGACGAAAAAGGAGAAAAAATGAGTAAGAGCAAGGGCAATGTAGTTTATGCCAATGAAATCCTCAGCAAATATCCAGCAGATCTGATCAGGCTATATCTTATGTGGAAGGCCAGCCCCATAGACACGCTTAATTTTGATATAAAAGAAATGACTGGGAGGCCATATCAGATACTCAATACCTTGAATAACCTGCACACATACTATTCCATAAATGCCAAATATGATAATTATAAATGGTCAGAGGAAAATAGGGGGGAAATTTCTGAAAAGGAAAAATGGATACTTAGCGAGCTAGATGAACTTTTCAAGAGTTACATGGAACTTTATGAAAAAAGGAAGATGAATGAAATGGTTAGGGTATTGGACAGATTTTTGATAGAAGAAGTAAGCCAAAAGTACGTGCCGATAATAAGGAACGAACTATGGGACGATACCCCTGAGATGAGCGCAAGAAGAAATGGAATATATTGGGCCCTTGGGAAATTACTGAGGTCTCTGGACATACTGTTGCACCCCATCGCACCCTATCTGACAGACAGTCTGTTTGAACAGGTGTTTGATGCTAAGGAATCAATAATCATCCACGGTTTTGAAGAAATAGATGTTAGGCTAGTGGATGTAGCATTAGTCAACAAGTACAGTTTTATCTGGAACATTATATCATTATCAAACAGTGCAAGAATGAAAGCCAAACTTAAGAGAAGGTGGCCGCTAAATACAATGCTCATTTATTCAGAAAAAAATGTTGATAAATCATATCTTGAGTTGATAAAGCAATTATCAAATGTAAAAGAAGTTAAACTGGTTAATGCGCTTAATGAATTACCAATAGAAGTCAAAATATCCTTAAGGAGGGGCGAACTGGGTAGGGCATTTAAAAGAGAGGCGTCAGATGTGGAAAAGATCATTCAAAGCATGCAAAACAAGGAACTGGTGTACCAGATAGTAAAAAATGGACAGGTTAATGCTGGTAAATATATAATTCCAGCTGGGCTGTTTGACATATTCTATATCCCAAGAGAAGGATATGAGTTGGCAGCAGATAAGAATTTAGTGGTAGTTTTAAGTCTTGAAAGAGATGAAAAATTGGTTAATGAAGGATACGTCAGAGATGTAGCTAGAAGGGTCCAGTATGCTAGGAAAGAAAGAGGGTACAACCCTACAGATATAATTGAAAGCGCTGATCTTTATGTGGAAGATAAGGAACTTTATGATGCATTGTTTAATAAAGAAGATGTTCTAGGAAGTTTGACAAGGGTAAAGAAAATAACCACTCATTTTGGGAATCCTAATACAAATGACTTTTTAAAAATGGATCTAGACGATAAAGTCATATATATAAAAATTTAATTTAAAGTGTGTTAAATCCACACATAATCTGATCACTCATGCTGGCAATTAACAAAATGCGCTTCAACCGTTCAGGTCATAGAAAGGAAACGTCAACTTCATTTGTGATAGATAGAAGAATTTTAAACGTTTTGGACAAGTTCTTTATTATCATCAAATTTTGGTTTTATATAATAGAATTAATGCTTCTTCTTTTTATAATGTTTTTAAAATCACCATTGTCATAATATATAAACACCTGTATGTATCGTTATACCAAGTGCTTCATCACTGTAAATTATCTACATTCTGTATATGTTTTATAAAAATAGCAAGTATTCGGCGGAATCTGAGGCCAGCTAACGTAAAATTATAGAAAACCAGAGCTGTAGCTCAAAGGATACCGGATTCTTTACTCTAATGTTCATTTTAGTCTAATTGACAAACGTCAATAATACAATGTTCTCAATCTGGCATACTAGCCCTAAGGGAAAAGCGGTTCCTTTAAGGTTGATCATAGGTTCGTGGTGTACCGCCTTAGTTCCAGCAGTTCACAAATGCCTTTCTAAGCCAGTTTAGCTCTGTTCTCCTTTCCAGTAATTATAGGGCGTTTGTTCTAACATGCTCTCTACTGAATGTTTCTCATTAAAGCTCATCTATTTAATAAAGGTAAGAGCTTAGGAGATTGTAAATGCATTAAAGAAACTCAAGTTAGAATAAAACAATCATCGCGCGCCGGTGGCATGTCAGAGGACGCCCATAGGGCACCAAACTGGCATGTGCTGTTCAATTAGGTTGTAGACAAACCCTCAATGGATGGTCATGGGAAGTCGTGAGAAGATTTAACAGTTAAAGGTTATAGCTACAGTGAGTTGAAAAACATAAGAAATATTAATTTGCGCAAAGGAAGCAACGTTAAATTGGCTATGATGAGAATGAGGATTGATATATGTGGTAATATGTGATATGGATCTTGAGCTCTGAGCCAAATTAGTATATTAATTTCAGTAAAGTTTTTCTATTCAAAAAATATTAGATTATTATGATGCCGATTAAGAGTGAAATCATGGAAATAGTAACTAGACAATCAAATTTAACAGACATAGAGCTTTATAATTCAGTTCAAAAAAAATATTCTTGGTTAAATATTAAAGAATTTAACAGGGAGCTTATGGAGCTTGAAATTTTAGGGCTAATACACGTATTTCAAATAGGTAAGGATAAAAGAAGAATAGAGCTTGTCAGCGGTCAGGCGTCATTTTCTGGGGAATTTGATTTTTGAAAAACAGTTTTGCATAAATTTTATATTATGCAGACAATATAAGAAACTAAAAACGACTCCTTTGTATACCGTTGGGTCATCTTTTAAATTGTCTAATCCTACCATCTTCTAGCAAGCAATTATAATGGTCTTTCAAGTTATCAATAAGTAAGTGAATAATCGGGGAAAAATATTGAAATCCGTCATCTGTTAGAGCTGACAGGGTTATTTATTTCCTCTGGTGCTATTGTTTTTGGTCTTTCATTTCAACTGCTATGATAGCGTACCACTTGCCGTTTCTATACTTCTTCACTGTTACAGTTTTCACCTTGCCCCCTACTTCCCTGTGCTTTACCATCCATCCTCATCATTCCTATCTTTGGCAACGTTATGCTTGAAACATAGTTTTTGGTGTGAGGTACTTCCTTCAAAGAAGTTCCTAAATGATGTATCAAGCCTCCGCCGAACATCCTACAATACCTGAGTGCGCTATTGTTAACTCCGGATTTTCTTTATACAATGTTGGGCGACACGTTCTGCTGTTCAGCGCATGTCAGGCCCTAAAATTTTCAAACAAGCCTTTCATAATGCCCTGTTATGTAGCACTTGCAGCTGATCGTAGATGGTTTTCTCCTATCTGGGTAGAGCACTAAGGCAACAACAAAAAAGCCGTTTTCCTTTTCATGTATAATAGCTTAATCAGTTACCGGTTCAGAGCTTTCCACGCCCAAGACTTTTTGCCACATCTTAGATATCCTCACATTATATGTAGGAATTGAAATGCATGATGAAAAAGGTATTAAGCTTTATGACTATAAATGAACTATGCGGGAGCGCTTTATATGTTCAGCTAATGAGATCAGCTTTAAATTACTCAACCAACACGATATCTGTGTTATTTGATTTTAGGGTTTTTAATAAATGAAATTATGTACAGGATTAATATGACCGTTCGTGGTGGAGCTAACTGGGTTTCCAAAATGTTCATGATCACTAGTACGTCATTATCTGTCTTAGGGCTGTAAGCGGCTGGCCCGTTTTAAAAGCAGTTTAGCAAAGCACTTTATAATCTGCCACAAGATCATTGGAGCTCACTATTTCCTTAGTTTCATCAATACATCATCAACCAGAAACACATTTTATATACAAAACAAATGCTTATAGTTATGCGTAGCATTTTATGCCAGCCCTTCATCGAATATATTTACATCCTTTGTTTCAGGACCTAAAAACATGCCTGTTCCAAATAACACAGCACCTATAAGAATTACAATCGAAACCGAAAGCCACACATTATTCCCTTCAAAAGGAACCATAAATTCATGCAGAAGATCAACATAATATGTGAAAAATCCAGCTATAAACAGACCAAATAGCTGTCCAAATGCGTAGCCAGAAGACCTGTGGGACGTCTTGAACCTTTCTGAAAAGTACGCGTGTATAAAGCCGAACTGCATTAATGTGAAGCTTGCAATATAAACTCCGATAACTGATCCAAGGAACAGGCTGGTTTTAGATATATACGCGAAGCCGTACATAGCTGGAATTATTGTTAAAGCAGTCATGCAGGCTAAAATTAGTCCCCACCTTCTCCTGCCAAAAAGCTGAGAAATTATACCAGATGATAGGTCAAACAATGCGGAAACAAGGGTGACCAGAGTCACTATGGACAGAGCCACGCTGTATTTCAAAAGTGCAGGAGGGCTAACCAGAATTGTAGTTTCAAGACTGGAAAAAGGGAAATACATCAAAAACATCCCTACACTCACCAAGAACACCTGTAAGGTGGTGTAAACTGTTGGCCTTTTAAAAAGTGAAAAGAAAGGCGTTTTTTCCACTTCGCCCTTCTTTTTCACGTCTATATATGCAGGAGATTCCTTTAGCAGATACAGGGCAAGGAATCCTATTACCAACGGCACAAGCGCTGTCAGGAAAACGCCTCTCCACGCCCACGATTTCATTGCAACTAGCCCAAAATATTTATCAAACGCCAAGGTAATAGCAGTTACAAGCACCATTCCAAATGCAAACGAGCTGTCCAGTATTCCGCTAACCATCCCCCTCCATTTTGCAGGAGTCCATTCTATAGCAAATGGATCACCTGATGCATATTCTCCTCCTATAAAAAAACCAGTAAACATCCTCATTATTAAAAATGCATAAAATGAAATCAGACCTACTTGCGAATAAGATGGCAGAAAAGCCGGCAGTACTGTAAATGCGGCAAGTGAAATTATTGAAACGATCATTATCCTCCTCCTACCACCTTTATCAGCAAAATGCCCCAAAACCATTCCACCAACAGGCCTAAATAACAGGGTCACTGTGAGAGCAACAAGTATTGAAAGCGATGCAATCAGCGGTGAAATTTTTGACGGTAGAAAAACTACTGATAAAATGGGAAGCATAACGCCAATTATGGAGATATCATAAGCTTCCAGCACTCTTATTATGAACTGAAAAACTATTGCTAATGCTGTATATTTGCTGGAAACGACTCTTGAATCACTGATCAAATGAAATCGTTGTTCGCAATTAATTTATAAATATAACGCAGTTATTTTGGGCTTCTCAGCACTTTACATTAGTTAGAAACTTTTTGGCACATGCCGTTTTATTGAACTTTTATGAACACAATAAAAACCACACAGCAGCCCAATAATGGTAATATATACTTATCATACGACGATATAGCGATAAGGATGAAGGTGGTAAACCACTAACCAATGACCCTCCTTGAGGGAACACCGTTCTTTACTTCAGGGCGGCTAGTATGTCAGCGAAGGAAAGTCAACTTAATGGATGATGGTTTAAAGAAATAAATATAAGTTTTTGCAGGAAACTATCTATCCCATCCATAGCTGCCTGGGTCTTTTACCTCACCTTAACCTACAATTTTAAATAAATTCATCTAAGCTTTTCCACTACATTAAGTGCCTTTATAGAATCTGATCTTGACATAAAAAAATAGATGTTTCTGTCAAACCTAAAAGCATGTATGATATTAATTCCCATGGTATTAAATAACATTATCAACGGGTGGTAAGGAATATTTTTAACGCTTCCAGAAAAACTTACTTTGAGCAAAACCATGTCAGGTTCTGAGCCACTTTCATTTCCTTTAATCACAGCTTTTACCTTACCTTCATCAATAATAGCCAGTAAGATATTAGAAAAATCAAGCTCATTTATATTTTTAAGGTCATAGATTTTTTCTGTAACACCTGATTCAAGTGAAACGTTTGTACCCCGCGTGGAAATATTCTCGATTGCCACATTCTTGTTTATCAATTTTGTAAGCGCCTTTTCAATTGTGTTTAGCTTTACATCCTCGTTTGTAAGAGAATCCACAACATTCTTAATCTGCCTAGATAATGCATTAAGATTTGCTAATCCGCTACTAAGGACTATCTGATAAAGGATATTCTCGTCAACGACCTTTTTTACAGCGTCAGTAACTTTCATAATCAAGAATATAATTTCGATATATATAATATTTTTTATATTATTGTTGTTTTTACCTTTTTTTTGAAATATAGACTTAAAATAGAAGTTAATCATATCTATAATTTAATTATAAAGGTTTATCGGCTAGTGTGTGTATGAAAAGGCTTCTGGTATTAATCAATAAGTGCAATCCAACAGAAGATCCCTATGGTAAACTTTGGCGTTTAACATATAGCTTTGTTTTAGAGCTGGGAACCTCATTTAAGTAGCCATAAACTGAACCAATATTGGGTTCGCCGGGGAAGGGATTCGAACCCTTGAGGGCTCGAGGCCCACTGGCTTTCCTGTTTGGGATCTCGAGGCCAGCCCTTTAACCACTCAGGCACCCCGGCACGCATTAACCTTTCCATAAACCTATTGCAAGCCCAAGAATAAAAAGTATGGGGAGCCCTACAGCTACACTTGGTGCCTTACTAACAAGGTACCCGAGAAAACTTACTAGTTTAGTAATAAGAAGATTTGCAGAAATGCCGGGCAATGATATTCCTACATATGCAGCTATTAGTGAGCCTATTATGAATAGGATAAACGACATAATGCCTTTTTTTATTGCCACCCCAAACAGCAACCCATCCGCAAATGTTAGAATAAGGTACAGTAGGCTCTGGTAATTTGACGGTATAGCGAAACCAGTCATGTTTATTTTAAAAACTAACAAGTTTAAAAACATTTATTCACCAGTGTTAGTGTAGGCCATAGTCACTAAGAAATAATATATGAGAATGTAAACTCAATTTTATCATTAGGTAAAAGGGCACGCAAAAGGCATAAAATGAAATAAAAATTAGTTCTAAGCCAAGAAATGGGTCATAAAGATATTTAAAACAGCGCCAAAAAAAGAAATCCTATTAGCATAATAATAATAAGAGCGTAGTACATGCTCCTTCTATTTCTTGATAGAGGGGTAACAGTATCCAAGGGATTTGTAAAGCCCAGCGATCCCTGTGCAAATATTATGATAAGTGCAAAGACAAAAAAGCCCATCAAAGACATAAGCATAACGCTAAGAAGGTCCATTCCCATGCTCCTGTATTTTACACTATCTACCATTAATCCTCCATCAAGCTGCCATGTGGGAAGAAAATTTACAAACACGATTGTAAAAGCGAACAGTGCACCTGAAATCAGCGGATTACCAAAATTAATGTACCGTCCGATCAAGTAGGACATTATGGTTATGCCCGGCTTTGATATCGGCGAGAGCGGTAAAAAATTGCCGATCAGAATAAATGGTAATACCGAAATTAAAGCCAATAAAATACTAAAAAACCCTAGGTCAAATTGCTGATTTTTATTGACCGGAAATGCATTTGGGGAAGTTATAAAACCCATAAATGGCACCACTGCGGGGATGCCCGGCACCAAATATGATAAACCGCCTTGTCCCCATTTCCTGCCTGCTATTAGCCTGCCAACTTCATGAAGCGCTAGCAGTACCAGCACCGGTAACGAAAAGGCCACTAACAGCAAAATAGAGTTCCCTACTTGAAAGTAGCCATCTATGATTAAAGCAATTATGGATGCAACCAAGAGCACCGGCTTTATTTTGGAAGGTCCTGATTTGGGCGCATTAAAAATGGTAAGGGAATAGTTTTTGCCTGAAGATTTTAGTTTTGGTAATGCGCCCGTTCCTAAAATATCATGGTAAAGTGCAATAAACGCTTGTTCTACATTTTCAGAACTCACAATATATTCAAATCCATCTTCAAGCCTGTAGAAATCTATTATTTTAAAATGCTTTCTAACCGCTTCGTCTATTTTGCCCTCATCCATGATTGTAATTATGCTACACCAACCTTTTAACCGTTACGAACACTCCAAAGCAGAGCTTATATTTTTCAGCTATATCAGTAAGTGCATGAAGATGACGCTCTTATCTGGGGGCACCGCTGGGGCAAAAATGGCATATGGGTTAAAGAGTGCTGGAGCAGACTTTAATGTAATAGTAAATACAGCAGATGACGATGTTGTGCTGGGCCTTTATATTTCACCGGATTTTGACTCCATCCTTTATTCACTTATGGATGTATTTGATTTTGATAGGAACTGGGGTATCAAGGATGATACATTTTATTTTTATCAGTGGTTGGAAAGATATTCTTCAAAGCCGTACATAGCACTGGGGGATAAGGATATTGCACTGCACGTTCTACGTTCTTATCTCCTTAAACAGGGTAAGGCACTTTCTCAAGTATTCGAGGAAATCACAGAATTAAGTAATGTGAGGGTAAGAATATTTCCACCAAGCAATGATAGAATAACAACCATTGTAAGAATAGGAGGCACAGAATTTACATTTGAGGAATATTTCGTTAAAAGAATTACAGGTAGTCTGGAATGCATTTATATTCGCGGTTCTGAAAATGCTACGGCATCAACAAGTGCTCTAGGGGCTATCAATGATTCAGACGTTCTGCTCATTGCTCCCAGCAATCCATTTGCCAGCATTTACCCGATTTTATCTATAAAAGAAATAAGGGAAGCTATGAGAAACTTCAAAGGTACTAGGATAGCTATTTCTCCGATAAGAAATAATGTAGCATTTAAAGGACCAGCAAGCAAAATGATGAGTGATCTTGGATTTGAGCCTAGCCCTTATAGTGTTGCTTTGCTTTATAATGGATTTATAGATAAAATTGTAATAGATAGCAGTGATGCCAGATATGCCGATTCAATTAAAAAGATAGGAATCGAGCCAATTGTTATAAATAATATATATATGAAAGACAAGGCAGAAATTAAGGAATTTATTCAAACATTTCTTTCTAAAATCTAAATTATTACCTGAATTTTTTAAAATTATAATTACCTTCCATATAAAATGTATCTATCAGCGTGAGGTATGAAAGCAAAAAGAACTCGACCATCCCTGAATCTTTTTCTGTATTCAAATTTATATCCTCCCCCCTCATTATCTTTAAATATTTTTTACGACAGCTGTGAAAAATTGATTTGATATTTTTTTCAGTGAGCCTTATACCTGCATCCTCAAGGGCAGACGAAAAACTTCGGGCTAATCTAGTGTCATAAACCCCAACCCTAATCACTTCTGAAAATGCTGTAATGTAATCATAAAGCTCACTCATGCTTTCAAAAACATCATAGCTCATAACCGTTTTATATAATATAAAAAATGGTAACTTATAAACATATATGCATAGTTAAAAAATAGGGTGTGAGACACTATTCTGGCATGTTCATCTATCAAAATTGAATAGGTTGTGCCACAGGCCTGTGCAGAACAGAGCGCTGTCAATCCTGTCATCCCGCCTCTTATCCCACCCGAGCATCTCCTTGTCAGCAGCAAAGCCGACTTCTGAATTGCTCCTCTGATGATACTGCTCGAAATATTCCATTGTATTCGAGACAAACTCCTTCATTATGTCCTTCCACTTTTGTGAACCATTCAGTGTGTCACTCTTTGGTATTATGCACACCTTGCCACCAAACAACTAGACAGGGTTGGAATAGTACCTGTCAAGCCTGGCAGTATCCATATGTGAAAGCATCATCATTGCCCTGTTCTCCTCAACTGATTTCATGCTTGCTTGAACCAAATGCTATGTACATCCTTGTCTTCAGGTCCATTATGGCAAACATGTAGGCAAAGAGCATGCCTTTTTGTTTCTTGGCCTTTATCAACACTCACCTTTGCCATATCCTTCAGCTTGCTTTGAATATCGTAACTGCTCATCCTGCCCATGCGTTATATATAAACCGGGAAGTTCGTTCTTTTATACATAAATCAATGGCGGAATTCGTTACGGCTTTTATATAGCAAGTATGCGATAATAGTGTCTCACACCCCCGCTCACATATAACTAGAATACCTGTCAAGTATGTGTGAAAGTATTCGATAAACTGGGAAAACTTAGTGAGGACAGGGCAGTTCACGAGCAGACACTCCATGCAACGGAGTAAAAGCAATCTGCACAAACATTTTTTTATTTAATATCTACTAGTTTAATGGATGATAGAGCTACAAGATCTAAAAAAAATTTACCAGAACGGCCAAGTAGCACTAAAGGGGGTGTCTGCAACTTTTAAAGGTAGAGTAACATCTATAATAGGCAGGAACGGCGCTGGTAAAACGACTCTTATGAGAATACTATCAACTCAACTAATACCTACATCTGGTTCAGCTAAAATTAATGGCTTGGATATACTTAAGGATGGGGACATGATAAGACAGCGGTTGGTCAGCATACCACAGGAAGGAAGGCCAATAGGACTTCTTTCACCACTAGAGCACCTCAAAATATATCTTGCAGCCAGAGGAATGTCATTTAAGGAAGCATCGAATGAGGCTGAAATTGCACTTAAAAAGCTAGAATTATGGGATGCCAGAAACCGGCCAACAGACACTCTATCAGGCGGTATGAAGAGGAAGCTTTTTGTTGCAATGGCAATAGCTTCCGGTGCAGAAACAGTTTTTCTTGACGAGCCAACCACGGGACTTGATCCTGTATCAAGGTTGGAAGTGTGGTCTGCTATAAAGGAGCTGAGTTCAGAAATTCTCCTTACAACTCATTATATGGAGGAGGCAATCGCACTTTCTGATGAAATAGTATTCATGGATGGTGGTATGATAATAAAGAAGGGTTCCATAGATCAGCTTCTTAGGGATTTTGAAGGTAAAATTAGGGTAGAATCAACTAGCCCTATAGAAGGCTGGACCAAAATAGGTAATACTTACATCTCCTATATTAATATTGAAAATTCAGCCGAATATATCTCGAAGGGGTTTTCAGTAAAACAGATAACGTTGGAAGACCTTTTTGTGAGGTACGGTGTTCAAATTGAATCTTAGATATGTCATTGCAATGGGGTGGTATTACGGTTTTTCAACCATTACCAGGGGGCCTTCCTACATAGTGGCTTCACTGAGCCTGCCACTAACCATGCTATTTTTAGTTTATATGCTGAGCAGAGGCGCTCTGTTACCCTATGCCATAATTGGTGGATTTATCTCCATGATTTCTTCCAATGCGCTGTCCAGCGCTGGCGATGCCGCTTTTTTGCGGCTTGAATTAAAGATACAAGATCTGTTTGTGGCATCAAAAATATCGTCAACAGACTACATGATCGGGATAATGCTAAGTTATCTTGTATTTTCATTCCCCGGACTATTAATTTATGCGATAATGGGGTACATCTATAGAATATTTGATCCTCTTTCTGCTATTATTCTTGTTTTTGTAATAATTTGCCTGATAGTAGCTACAACTTCAATTTCTTTTATAATAGCGGGATTTCTTTCACATATACGCAACGTATGGGGTATAACAGCCATACTTTCCATAGTTTTGACAATAATACCACCAATATTTTATCCCTATAATTACTTACCAAAATATGCAATATATCTTCTTGCTGTGTCCCCTGCAACTCCAGCATCTGTGTTGATGCAGGGCATAATAGGGCTTCAGCCTTTACAGTTGTCAATGGCAGCTATTTTGGTGCTTGAAACTGTTTTTTACTTTCTACTTGCAAAAAGATTTATGCACTGGAGGGAAAAGTGAATTTTGAACATTTTATTACGTTTTGACGCTTCTGACCTTAAGCAACCAATATATAAAATAGAATAGCAATGCTACTATGAAACCAATTCCTGCAGGGACAACTATTTTATCTATAATATTTACTACCGTGGGCCAGTGAGATCCCACTGACATTCCTATATATATTAGCAGACCGCTCCAGAGGGCAGAGCCCAATAGCGTAAAAAGTAAAAACCTCTTTATTTCCATTTTAAACGCCCCAGCCGGAAACGAAATCAGTGTTCTTGCACCAGCAAGCATTCTGCTAAAAACCACCGCCCATACACCATACCTGTTGAACCATGAAGTAGCAGCCCTAAGAGATTTTGCACTTATCCAAGATTTTTTGTAGATAGCCTCCATTCCAATCAAATAGCCAATATAATAATCAACCAGCGACCCAATCAGCGATCCTGCAATAGATGCAAAAAGAACCGGAAAAAGCCCCATCTTTCCTTGAGCTATAAGAAATCCGGAAAGTGGCAAAATGACTTCGCTAGGTATTGGCAAGGACGCGCTTTCCAATGTCATAAGAATAAAGATCATCAGGGGACCCCCAGCAGTAACTTCATATGCTGCCCAAACGGGTATAACGTATATTAATTGCTTGAAAAATGAGGCACCGTTAATACTTACAGGAATAAAGTACAGTGCTATGGCTATTATTATACCCGAAAGCGCTGAAAATATTATGGCCCTGTTCAATAACACGAATTTTTGGTTCGTTCTAAAAAGTCTTTCGCACAGGCAAGTGACAACTCTATTTTTAATTAAAATTTCTCATCAAATATATTTTAATTTGTAGGTGATTCCTTCCTGTGTCAGTAAGGAAATATGGGTTTTACAACCGCCTACAACAAGGTAGCCGATGCATTTGAAATGGAAAGCCTTTTAAAATCAAATGTCTGGGCTTTAAACGTGTTAACCGGTTCAATTTCAACTATACTGGCTCATGACCTGCAGGTTTCGGAAAAATATGCATCATTACTTGGTAAGCGTGTTGAAAGCGGTATATTTTACAGAAAAACAGGCGATGTGCTCAGGTCTGTGCTTGTTTCCGATTCATCAAAAGTGCTAGAGGCAGCAAAAAACATATCAGTTTCATCGAGTTTTTACTTGATTGTTAATGAAATTAATAGAGCAGAAGCTGAGCTGGCCCTTTTGGCTGAAGCCTCTGGGATTGAAGGCATTGTAGTAGCCCAGGATCATGAAACATTTCAAAAGATGTTCAATTCAATGAAAATTTCCAGAATGTTAAAGGATTTCAAGGAGCTTGACTTGAATCTTGAAAATAATGGCACAGTTTACATTGACAGGATATTTAATGTCAAGGGTGTTGGTACAGTAATGTTAGGATTTTCTGGAACAGAAATCTATGTGCATGATAAGCTGATAGCATTACCATCAAATATAGAGATAGACGTAAAGAGCATACAGGTGCTTGATGAAGATCAGCCTTCAGTCGGACCCGGCGTAAGGGTTGGTCTTGCAATCAGGAACTCGGATCTTAGTGCGCTAGCAAATACTTATGGTCTCTTAAAGCCAGATATGCCATTAACAGATGAACTTAAGGTATCTGAAAAATTCAAATGGGCGCCAGATGCTAAAGAGCTGCATGTGATTTGTTGCGGAATGAAAGTCATGGGTGAACTTGATGGTAGCACATTAAAACTCAGAAACAAATTGCCCGCAGTAAAAGGTAGGTCACTTTTGATAAACCCTAACGTCAAGCCTGGATCTCTTCAGGTGTACGGTTATGCAGTAAACGGATGAGCTGTTTACAAATTCGTGAGCAAGAAAGCTTCGACATTCATAGAGAGATGAATTGCTAAGTATTTATTTTTATTAACGAGAATAACATAATAGAATAATGCGTAGAACAAACACAGTCATTGCTGGAAAGGAAACCAAAGTTAAATTAACTGCTCTTGAAAAATAATTCAAACTTCTGGAACTATTCATCAATAATAACAGGAGTTAAGCAGGTTGGCAAGGAGTACGGCATGAAAGCCTGTTAATGAGGCAAATACATCTAAAACGTGTTCTCTGTGTGGGGAAATTCACGAAAATGGAAGGATTAAGAGGGGTTTGTTTGAGTGTCCTCACACTGAGAAGGTAATAAACGCTGATTTGAACGGAGCAATAAACATGATGAAACATAACCCCAAATCCGATGAGGATAGGGGTAAATGGTTGAAGGCACAGCCTGTGGTCTATTGTTGGACGAGCAGAGCGGGGTGGGTAACTGCTAGCAATGAAGCCATGAGAATAAAGCAGTAAACCACGAACCTACGATCAGCATTGAATGAACCACATTTCCTTTAGGGCTGTGAGAATATCAGGGGAGTACTATATTTTGCCATAAGCATTATTATTAACATAGTGGGATCTACATACATAGCCCTTTTATGTTAGATTTGAAACGTCTCCGTACCACTTTTTTCTAACCCCAATTATACTTCTCATTTTCCAGATTATGCTTTTATGTGAGTTTTCTAATTCATCTGAAAAAAACAGAATTTTTTTGTTTAAAACCTCTTTATTATAATCGTAAATTTTAATTTGGGATGTAAATTTTAAAATTTTTTTTAAATTATCTGTAAACGTTTTATAGAGACCCCAATTAGTGGACGTATATTTGCTTATATATTTAATTTCCACATTGTTACAAGGATCATTGCCAAATTCGTGGTCAAGAAAAATAACCAGCGCATCCTTGATATCCTTTTCGTTTATATTTACTACTTGAAGTTTAGACATCAAAAGGTCACTTATCGGCAATGATGGTTTACAGAGATGTACCCTACTTCTAAAATCAAATCTGTGAGACATCTCAAATTTGTCGAGGAATATATCTATCTTTATTCCATTTTTTTCATTCTTAAAAATCAATCTATTATATCCATATAATGCATTAAATCTCGTAAGTGATTTATATCCCAATTCATTTAAAATCCCTGTTATTGCTCTCGACTCATGGCTCAAGCCAATCATATCAATATCATTATATGTTCTATTGAAAGGAACCTTAGAAGCTGAAGGGCATGTATAAAATACTCCTATGCCACCAATTAATCTGAGTATTATTCCTTTTATTTCGGACGTTTCAATTATATTTTTTGCTTCCCCAATTATATCATAATACATTAATTTATATCACCCCGTAGTTAAAATATAATTTGTAATTTTTCCTTCATTTATTATGATGAACGCACCATGTAAAATACCATATTGGTAATCACTCCCTGGATTAATAATCAGTGTCCTGTTGAGCATTTTTGCCCCCCGAGACTCATGCACGTGACCGTGAAGCCCAAGCAGAGGCTGATATTTTTCCAGCATTTCTCTAACAGCCCTGCTACCAACCGGTTCCATTACTGTTATACCTGATGCTGATACTGGTCTTAATTGCTGATCTAGTTTAGGAGCCATATCAAGACCACTGTTATATGGTGGCGGATGCAAGTTAAAAATTGATTTACTAGGATCTTTCAATTTTGATGCCATATTTTCTATCTTTTCGAGTAGATCATCTTCACTTATATCTCTGGGTGCATGCCAGGGAGTCATATTGGCATACCCAGTGCTTATCATTTCATAGCCATTGATTTCAATTACTTTACCTTCTGGATGAATTATAGAATTTGAAGAATCAAGTACTGTATCTAGTTCCATGGCATCATCATTTCCCGCGTTAATTATAACATTAATCCCTCTGAGTTCTGTTTCTGCAGTCTTAATCCATTCTTTAAGCCTTTCCTTCATAAGGTTAAGAAATAACTCATTTACAGCTTTTGGGCTTTGCATAAGATCTTCATAAGTCTCTTGACTAACCTCATATGGATAATATCCATAATCTGCAGCATCCCTAATGTATTTTTCCTCCTGATTTTTGGATTTAATTAGAAGTTTTTGACCAAGGTAATCTGCTTCTATATATCCATCTTTTCTGACTACAAAAGGGATTATGGTTTTGCCTGTCAAATCTCCACCTATTATCATTACATCTGTGCCGTATACCTTTGCAGCATTGATGAACTTCCTGAAACATTTTTCAGAGCCATGCAAATCTGTGGCAAAAAATAGTTTTATTTTTTTCATGTTAAAATTTAAATCTAACTCGATTATAAATTTTCCATTTTTAATTATTATTAATTTTTTAAAAAATACTAAACGATAGACTATATTTTTATACTACTACCATCTATATTAAATGATATGGTAGAAGATATGACAATGACACAAGATTCTCTTGCCTCAGCTTATGGTGGAGAATCGATGGCTAATATGAGGTACTCAATTTTTGCGGACATAGCAGAAAAGGAAGGTTACCCAAATGTAGCTAGATTGTTCAGAGCCGTTGCATTTGCAGAAAAGGTGCATGCACGAAATCATTTTCAAAGATTTTCAAAATATAAAATGGCTGTTAAAGTTGTTGCAGAGGCACCATTTGGACCAGGAGACACTAAGAAAAACTTGGAACTGGCCATCATGGGTGAGCAGTTTGAGGTTGATCAAATGTATCCGGCTTATCTTGAACTAGCCAAAATGCAAGGAGACAAAGCAGCAGAAACCAGTTTCAAATATGCTTTTGAAGCAGAAAAAATACATTTAACACTATATAAGAAAGCTTTGGAATTTGTATCACAAGGACGAGATTTGCCGATGGAAGGAAATATGTGGATTTGTCCAGTATGCGGATATACGCTCATGGCTTCAGATGCGCCTGCAAAATGCCCAATATGTGGTACGGCCGGTAAAACATTTCAAAAATTTTAATATTTAATTTTTAGGGTTAAATTCATGTTCTAGCAATCATTGAAATTAAGAAACTGTGGCATTAACTATGATATTTACTGTACCTGTATACGAGGTTGTGGGTGTAGCCACAGTTATATCAAGGACCTTAGAAGTGTTTGGGTCAACAGATAAAGGCAAAGATTGTGAAAGATAGGTAGTTGGAACCTGAAAGCCTGGTGTGTTTGTGGTAACAGATTCTATATATATGGGTACGGTATTATGATTGGAAATGTTTAACTCATATTCGAAAAAACTGGATGATTTTATTGTAAATGTGGAACTTGGTAATAGCACCTTACCTGTTATCTGTATTTTCGCGTTTTGCGGCTCATTAACTATTAGCTTTATGCCCTGTACATTAACCATTGGCGTTGTTTCATAATTTTGATATACAATCCCACTTACTACAACCAACGTAATTATTACAATAGCAAGTGAATAGGCTGTTTTCATTTCTATGCACCAACGGTTCTTCCTTGGTTTTCCTTCTTTATTACACCAATTGATTCAAGAAGTGCTGATGCTTCCTCAAGCTTAACTGCAGGAGGCTTAACACCCAATTTATATGTTAACTGAAACACCTGCGGTGGAACAACTGACCATTCCCTGTTGACTGATGCTTGGCTAAACGCTTCCCTTGGAGGACCCTCAATAGCAACCTTCCCATTATAAAATACTATTGCCTTATTGCTATAGTCTGCCGCTTGTTTAACATTATGAGAAACCATTATAAGCGTTATTTTAAATTTCTTGTTAAGATCCTTGATATATGATAAAACTTCCTCTCCACTTTTCTTATCAAGTCCTCTTGTGGGTTCATCTAAAAGGAGTATAGCCGGATTGTTTATCAGCACACTGCTAATTGTTAGAAGCCTTCTTTGTCCCACGCTTAACCTGTGTGGGGTTTCATCCTTATATGAATAAAGGCCAAACATTCTCAACAGTTCCTCGGCTCTCTTCTCAGCCTTTGATTTTTCCTCCCCCCTTAACCTGGGTGAAAAAGTTACCTCGCTAATAACAGATGTATTAAGAATCATTTGGTCTGGATCTTGGAACACGTAACCCACAATTTTAGCGATTTCCCCCATTCTAAGTTTTGAAGCATCAATTCCATTAAGAATCACCTTCCCCTTTGTGGCTTTCTGAAGCCCAGTAACGAGTCTAAGTGCAGTTGTCTTCCCAGAACCATTGGGTCCCATTATTGAAGCTGATTCACCCTTTCTAATTTTGAAATTTATACCCTTTAAGGTGAATTCCTTACTTCTTTCATATTTAAACCATACGTCATTAAATTCAACAGCATTTTCACCATCATTTAAAGGTACAGTGTCTGGATCTATAAAAGGCAATTCCTTATTTTGCATCTCTGATGCCGCTGCAGCGTTCATTTCAATAAATTCATCTATATTAATTGGCGCCACTTTTGCCGTAGGGTTTATTTCCTTATGTAATGCTGCAATCTGAGGTTCCTCAATACCAAATGATTCAATGTTTCTCATAAGAGCCTCCCTTATTGGCGCATCAATGGCTATCTTTTTATCGTGAATCAACACTAACCTATCAACCAGCCCAAGAACCCTTTCAACTTTATGTTCAGCCATTATAATGGTAATACCATATTCATCCCTTAATCTCTTCAAAGTCCCAAAAACTTCCTCTGTGCCGAGAGAATCAAGCATACTGGTAGGTTCATCCAATATAAGCAGTTTTGGCCTCATTGCAAGTGCTCCAGCTATTACTAGCCTCTGCTTCTGGCCACCTGACAGTAAGAATGTGGGTGACCTCCTCTCATTCCATAGATTAACTTCCTTTAATGCCCATTCAACCCTAGATGATATTTCTGCCGAATCTACGGCCATATTTTCTGGACCAAATGCCACATCATCTTCAACTATAAGCGCAAAGATTTGATCCTCAGGAACTTGGTAAACTGTTCCAACGTTTTTAGCGATGTCTTTCAATTCGGTGGTCTGTGTATCAAGGCCAAAAACATTTATTGAACCCTCAACATTGGCCTCTATAACGTGAGGTATTACGCCATTTATGGCGTTTAAAAGTGTGGATTTCCCAGATCCTGTCCTACCTACCAAAAGAACAAATTCCCCTTGGTCTATTTCAAGGTTAATACCTTCAAGAGCAGGTTCCTTGTCCATTCCATAAGCGACATTTAAATTTTTTATTTCAACAGCCTTCATATTAGCTTAGCTCCAAACCATAAAAAAAGGTAAACGACTTAATAAATATTGCTTTTATAGGGATCCCACGATTACTTTCTTTATGTAATATACTAATGGTGCAAGTATTATTCCTGCCACAATGCCACCGAGTCCATTGGTTGCTGTCTGGAAGAGAATATAGTTGGGCGTATACAGGTACCCTTCTACAAATGTAGCCCAGAACCCTTGGTACCAGAAACTGTATGCTATCATCACTACAAAACCTACCACAGCGCCATCAATAAAGTACATGCCTGGAATTTTTCTAACACCTTCCTTTTGCTTTGTCTTTTCGCCTGTCTGGGTTGTTTGAACAGTTGTTACAGCAGCTCTAAATGTCCTCTGATATGGAGTTCCCATGTACTTACCCCTTAAAAGCAAGTACATATCTATGAGTGCAGCATATGCCGTTATTTCATATATGAACCAGAATGGTTCGCCCCCAAATCCATAATGGAATATATCTGAAAGCAATGTATATATGAACATCATTATCATCACACTGCCTGCTTTGCCTATCAGCGCAGCTACAAGGAATAATATGAACAACTCGCCTATTGTAGTATAGTAGAAGACCGAAGTTACTGCAGTGAATTTTGGAATTAACGGCGATATAAAGAAGTTATATATGACCAATATTGCAGCTAGAAGGCCCATGTAAACAAAGTCCACTGTTTTGAAATTTGCAAGGGTGTGCTTGTTCCATGCATATACCAAAAGTCCTATGATTACTAGAAAGTATATTACAATTCCCCACCACGGTATCACTGAATGCAGATTAAATTGTACTCCGTTCCATGTCATGCCATAATTAATAAACAAACCGCGGCTTAATAAACATTACTATTTTGTTCTGGCGTTATAAGATGAATTGAACGATTAAATTTTGATTAACAAAAACAATTTAATTTTTATTGAAAACATATTTAACTGTCTTCATATAGAAAATAGCGGCATGGAGTACAAATGGACAGTGTGGTCAGTAGTGGTAATTGGAAGCCTTATGTCTGCTATTGATAGCACCATCGTAATTTTGGCCATATTGCCAATTGCCGAAGACCTTAGGACTGATTATATAACCATAATCTGGGTCATTGTTGCTTACATTCTGGTCAACACATCACTCATGCTTAGTCTGGGTAGAATTGCTGACATTTACGGTAGAAAAAAACTTTATAATATTGGTTTTATAGTATTTATTATAGGATCGGCCATTTCAGGATTATCAACAACTGGATTAATGTTAGTTATGTTCAGGGCAATACAGGGAATTGGAGCGGCGCTTTTAACTTCAAATTCATTCGCTCTTATATCTGAAGTGTTTCCACCTAAAGAGAGGGGAAAAGCGTTTGGTCTGAATAGCATTGTGTGGGGAACAGGATCAGTTCTTGGAATAATTCTTGGTGGCATAATAATAACCTATACAACATGGAGAATGATATTTTATATTAATGTGCCTATAGGCATTGCTGGAACATATTTAGCTTATAAATATATACACAGTAATAATAGCACTATTTCCGATGAAAGCTTTGATATTATAGCCGCAATTTCGTTTACATTAGGCTTACTTTTTGTACTGTTGGGTGCAACATGGGGATTAATTTATTCATGGACAGACCCATTAACATATATGTTCTTTGCGCTTTCACCAATTTTCTTTTTAACTTTCATAATATATGAGATAAGGTTTTCAAAGGACCCAATAATAGATTTTAAAATGTTCAAAAACAGAGTGTTTACTTTTTCGGTAACTGTAGGTCTCATGCAATCTCTCGCTCTTTTTAGCGTAAATTATCTGCTTATGTTTTTCTTTGAAGGTATTATTGGACTTCCAATAATAACCGCTGCATATTTGATATTACCAATGGCCATAATGTCAGCAATAGTTGGACCGTTTGCCGGCAGATTATCTGATAGAGTGGGCGCTAGAATCATAGGAACAGCAGGCCTTTTAATTCAAGCTCTTGCACTAATTATGCTTGCAGGGCTTACAGTCAATACTTCAATCTATCAGGTAGCTGCAATAGAAGGTATATACGGTATAGGAGGTGGAATGTTCTGGCCAGCAAATACAAGTGCCATAATGTCATCGTCAAGTCGTGAGAGGTACGGTATCGCTTCTGGAATAATGAATACATTCCGAAATACAGGAATGGTGCTTAGCTTCGTGATTTCACTTGTTGCTGCCACAAGCGTGATTCCCGCATATATTGTGTATAAAATGTTTGTAGGCACGCTCTATGGAAAGCTCAGCCTAGAACTCTCAGGAGCATATCTCTCAGGTCAAAGGTTCGCTTTTATAATTTCAATAATTCTTCTGCTTATTGCGGCTATAATGAGCTCAGTGAGGGGAACCTATGCAAAAAGTGCAAATTCAAAATTTTAGCAATGTTTTTAATTATGCTTAATTATTTGGTGATTTGATGATTCGTGTTAATGACATGGCAGTTGATTTCGTTCTTCCTGACCAAAATCTTAATCTAAAAAGGCTATCTGATTTTTCAGGCAATAACATAGTGCTGGCTTTCTTTCCAGGTGCATTCACTTCTGTGTGCACAAAGGAAATGTGTACTTTCAGAGATTCTATGGCAAAATTTAACAAAATTAATGCAAAGGTTTTTGGGATAAGTGTGGACCCGCCGTTTGCTTTAAACGCGTTTGCAAAGTCAAATAATCTGAACTTCGATCTTTTAAGTGATTTTAGCAAAAGCGTTAGTCGTACATACTGTGGTCTTCACAGAAATTTTGCCAAAATAGCAGGACTAGAAACAGCGAAAAGGTCTGTTTTTGTTATTGGGAAGGACTGGTTGATAAAGTACTCATGGATAAGTGAGGACCCAAGCATTGAACCCAATTACGCTGAAATAGAAAAAGTATTACAAAACTTCCAGTAAAATTTTAGGAAGAAAAGAGTAATTATTTTTTGAAATTAAAATATAAGTTGAGAATTTGGAGAAGCAGATTAAACCTCAATTGCTTGTTATTAATATGCTTACTTCATCAATGTTTAAATACCTTTTACATTAATTATGCATATGCTTTTGATGTATAAGCTACACCCTGAAAAGGAGCTGGAGGAAACAATTAACAACCAGCCACTGCTGGCAGGATGTTCAGTGTTTTCATTTATGAATAAATCTACTGCGGTGCATAAAACATATGTGTCTTTGAAAAATGCTGACGAACCCAGTACGGTGGAAAGAGAAGCCTTAGCGTTTGAGGGTGTCATAATTGGTTAAATATAGGAAATTTGGAAACAGCATAAAAAAGGTTTCTGAAATAGGAATGGGAACATATTATGATCCGCTGTGGATACTTGCATCAAGATTTAAGTGGCTTAGGGGAAAGGATGATAAGATAAAGGCACTCAAAGCTGGTGTAGAAAGCGGTGTTAACCTTATTGATACTGCTGAAATCTACGGTTCTGAACCCATTGTAGCCGAAGCGATTAATGGATACAACCGCGAAGAACTTTTCATTTCAACTAAGGTCTTACCATACCACCTAAAAGGCGAAGTGCTATTAAAGAGTCTCAAATCATCACTTAAAAGGCTAAGAACAAAATATGTAGATGTTTACCTTATTCATTGGCATGCCAGTGAAGAAAAAATTAGGGAAGCAATGTTAACCATGGAAGAGGCTATGGAAATGGGTCTGATAAGAATGATTGGATTAAGCAATTTTAACCTTACCCAAATTGAAAGTGCAAGGCACTATCTAAAAAAGAATGATATAGGAGCAGTTCAACTTGAATATAATATATTTAATAGAAAAGCGGAAAATGATATTTTGCCCTTCTGTGAAAAGAACAATATTGCATTTATGGCATATTATCCTCTAGCACACGGAAAACTTACAAATAACGCTGCGCTGGCTAAAATTGCAAAGGAAATCGGTGTTACGCCTGCGCAAATTGCATTAAAATGGCTTCTGAGAAATCCTAGCGTTTTTCCAATACCAAGAGCCTCAAAAGTTCATCATGTGCTAGAAAATTCAAAGGTAAGTGATTTTGAACTAGATCAAAACCAGTTAAATAAGCTCGATCTATTGTATAAACAGCCAGAATGATGTTTGGTCAGTTTTTTATTGCATTAATAATTTTTAAATAAAAACTACATGCTGCTGATTTGCAACATACGCAAGTTAATGCTATGCCCCAAATCGCTTACCCCAACTAATAATTGATATAGAATTAGAGTCTTGGCGGTTAATGATTTAAAGCTAAATTCAGATATCAAAGTGGAGATTAAGAGCCCATGTTCAGAACCTTTGGTAAACGCAACAAATAGGGTATTTGACAATAATTAGCCTAGGTATCTTGGTCTAAAATAGATCACTTAATGGCGCTTTTTTAGCCCAATATCTATTCTGCAATTTTTATATATAATTAAATATTTTTGGTAACAAATTCCAGCAATTCAAATAGCTTCTGGTTTATCAAAATATAGTTTCGATAAATATGTTGACTTTCAAGAAACAAATCCATGACCATTTAATAAAATATTTCATAATAACGTGATACCTAAATAAATTTCCATATACTATGCAATGTCTGTAAAAAGCTGGCCTAAATGGTTCATAATTTGGGCCCGGTGGGACTTGAACCCACGACCGCCCGGTTATGAGCCGGGCGCTCTGCCATACTGAGCTACGGGCCCGCACCCCATATTTTCGATTATTTCATATTTTAACATTGCTCTGCAGATTAAAACTCCATAGATTTTAAAAATGTATTTTTAAACATGTCTGTATTGACATCAGTAGCGATCCTTGATTTCTTACAATCTTCCGAATAATTATCCACAGCAGTCATCCCTCTGAATCTTCCTGTTTTAACTTTAATGCAGTGCTCCTCTATCTGAAAGCTTTCAGGGTTTATAAGATAGTATGCGGCTATTGGATCATGAGGAACAAATGAACCGTATGATTTTATATATTTTTTAACAATGCTACGAAGAATTGAGCTTCTTTTTGCTTCTTTTAAATTATCTATCTCATTTTTGCTTATCCAAACTTTGGGATTGGCTGTAACATCTAAACCAATGAATGTCACATTATCAAACGATCTGGATACGATTTTTGCCGCTTCAGGATCGAACCACATGTTAAATTCAGCAAACCTAGTTATATTTCCTACACCATATTTACTAAGGTTAAAGGCTCCACCCATTACGACTAATCCTTTTAACATTTTAGGGAAATCTGGCTCAAGTATTGTGGCTATAGACACATTGGTTAATGGTCCAGTTGCTAAAAGCCATAAATCCTTGTTTTCCTTTGCAGATTCTATCATAGCAATTGGACCATATTTGTTTGATAACGATTTTGTATGGAATTCTAGATCAATATCCCCTAAACCATCTTTTCCATGGACTCTATACGCGTGGTGGGCTCTTTTTACAAGTGGCCTTGATGCACCTTTAAAAACTTCTACATTAAGCTCAAGGGCTTCAACAATTTTCATTGCATTGGCTGTAGTTTTTTCTACTTCAACATTTCCCGATACCGTGCTTATACCCATTATTTCCCATTCGGTAAATGCAGAAAGCATCATGATGGCTGCTGCATCATCGATTCCAGGATCCATATCTAAAAATACTCTTTTAACCATACATAATTAATCAAAACCTGTATTATAAATTTTTAAATTGCTTTTAACTTACAATTATGCCGCTTAAGGTACCGTTTTTTGACGGTTTAGATGTTACTTTTACTTTGCCTGCTTCTGTCATAACAATTGCGCCCTTAGTGATAATTCCTCTTCTTTCATAATCCCTGTTTGATGGATTTGACACCAAAGACAGAAGTTTAACGCTCTTATTTCCATCTTTTGTTGATATTGAAATCTTTTCGGCCGATGAAACATATTGAATTATATTTCCACCCCTTGACCTTCGGGTCAGAACCTGATATTTACCTATCTTGGCTACCCTGGGCTGTGACTTCCTTTCTCTCCTTCTTTTGTCCCTGTAGGCTATCCTTTTTCCTCCAGTAACCTTCCTTTTTGTTAGATTTTCAACATTTGGCAAGTTCGATTCAGATCGAAAATACTATAATATAAACATATCTCTTATGCCGCTTTGTTGTATGAATATTTGAGTCTTGCCCTTTATTGCTCAAGGGGTTACCTAACGGTCTTAAGCGTCTGTTCTTCCAATTATCCTTGCAAATCCTTAATATGGAGTAAGCCATCTCCAGACAGCGGATGTGAGAATATCTTTATGGATTTCCGCCTCTTATCCTCGTCCATCTGCTTCTGCTCTACTTGCTGAAAAATGCGTCAACCGTTAATTAATTAATTAATTAATTAACCAGCATTTTGTTATATTTTGGCAACTTTGCTGTAGCTTTATACAACTTGGTTAAATTGTTATGAAAATATTTATTATTTGACGTCGTCAAATTTGCGCAATAAAATATCCCGGTTAATTGAACATTTAATCAAGCAAGTGATGGCTTATTATTCATTTAATTTTATTTGCTGAAGGGCAGATGTCTTGAAGTGGGCATTGACTACACCTTGGAGATGTTGGTCTGCAATACTTTCTTCCCAGTGCAATCAGTAAAAGGTGAGCTTCAAGAGGGTCTTCAAACTTATCAAGAAGGCTTCTGCTTATTTCCTCGTATTTCCCCGTTGCCAGATTTAACCGTGAAGAAACTCTTTTTATATGAACATCTACAGGAAAAGCTCTGGCTCCAAGGTAAAAAAGAAGAAATACATCTGCTGTTTTTGGTCCAATTCCCTTTATTTTTAAGAGCTGATTTTTTATTTGCTGCGGATCATCGTTTTTTGATTTAGCAAGATCACCATCATATGTTTCCACAATCCACTTTGCGGCTCTGATGATTGTCTTTGCTTTTTGATTATGCATTCCGCTGCTCCTTATTATTTCTGAAAGTTCTTCAGGTTTCATACCTATAACTTTAAACGGATCAGAATCAACCGTCTCAACAAATTTCTTAGTAGCCTGTAAACTGTTTTTATCATTAGTGTTCTGGCTTAAAATAGTAGATACGAGAATTTGAAATGGATCAGAAAATTGTAATGCAACATAACTATCCTTATCTATTTTTATATTTTGTCTGAGACGTTTTATTATTTCATTTTCCAACTGCGATTTCATGCACTTTCAAAACCTCACTCTCAATACCTTCGTAATAACGTTTAGATTGAATGACCATATATCCAGTATTAAATATTGTCCCTATTATTTCATTATTTTTAAATGAAATGTAATATCCCCCATTATCAAAGACGTCAAATCCATTCTTAGTTAACGTTGATAATGAAAAATTGATATCAAAAACAATTGGTTTATTAACAAATAGGGTCGCCATTCCATCCTTTGAGCAACTAAGCTCAACTAAATCTTCATGATGTTGTGATAATTTTTTTGTTTTACAAATTGGGCAATTTATATTCTTCTGAAGCCTTACAGTCTCCAGGGATGTGCTGCGAAGATCTATAAGTGCAAGTTTTGAGGCAAGATTTGGTTTTTTACCAATCAGTATATTAATTGCTTCATTAACACACAAACTTGATACCATATAAACTATTGATGGGTGAACCCCCGATGTTGCACATTTTGGAAGCGCTGAATCATTAAGGCCACCATAAAATTCCTCCAAGCATGGTGTTTGACCTGGGATGATAGTGCTTACATTGCCATAAAGCTCAATTGCTGCAGCAAAAATATATGGTTTACCGAATTTAACTGATAAACTGTTAATAGTGTACCTCCCTTTCATATTATCCATTCCATCAACTATAACATCAGATTTTTCTACAAGTTTCTCTACAAGCGGCACATTGTTAACGCTTGTGCCATAAACCTCTACTTTAGTATCTGAATTAATTTTATTCAGTTTTCTCTTTGCAGCTTCCACCTTCGGAATACCTATATCACTTTCATCGTAAAGTACTTGCCTATGTAAATCGCTATAAGAAACGATGTCTCGGTCAATCAATATTAGATTTTTAATGCCCATCCTTGCAAGTTCCATTGCTGAAAAGCTTCCCAGGCCTCCTACCCCCGCAATTAGGGCAGTAGATTTCCTAAGCTTGTCCTGGCCATCAATGCCGATATAATCAAGCGTTATTTGTCTAGAATACCTTTCTAACCAAAACTTATCATTCACAACTTTACATTATAAAAATAAGCATATAAAATTGACCTCTAAATTTTCATTCTACTGACAAGAGAGCGGCTCTTTCTGATATGTCAAGTTCTTGTTCTGTAAAATCACTGAATGGTAACTTATCATAATCATCAAAAATAAAAAGCTGGGCTTCACTGCCCAAGCAATTTTCTTCTGCTTGTTTTATTTGGTCAGTTAATGAAAGCCTCATTATAAAGTCTATATCGGGCTTTCTTGCAAGCATTTCACCATTTTTAAACGATTCTAGTGTCTGCAGGGCAAGGAGTTCTATCAAGCGTTCATCAGAAACGCATTTTTCCTTTAAGTTAAGTCTTATGAATGCTTTATGTTCGTTAACAGCGTTATCGCCCCTTTTGATAATGTATAGCACTTTCATCCGCCATGCGCCGCCGGTAGAATTGATACCGTGTCGTTTTTATCAAGTTTTGTTTTAAGTCCACCTGATAAATGTGACTCAGCATCATTAATGAATATTATTAGATTTGGGTTGTCAGGCCTTATCTCATTGTTTTTTTGGTTAAGCTGTTTTAAGAGATCATTAAGTGTTGAACCTACGGGAATATCTACGATGATTTCACTGCCTATGCCAGCAGTTAGGCTCCCATAGAGCTTTACTTTCATATCATCAGTGTGATGTTTGCTTTCTATAAATTTTTATGCAAATTATTAAATTTTAAACAGGATTAGATCGCTTTGATTTTAATATTAGCCCTATAACTGCTATTATCCCACCAATGAACATCAATGCCCCGCCCAAGAGCACTAATATTATTGAATATATTATTCCACTTGCTGAGAAAATTAGCACTGAATAGTTAACTGTCATGGGAACTGTATAGTTGTTCACTAAATCAATTGTTTGGTTGGAGTTTCCGGCATTATAATATTCTATTATAAATGTTCCATTTTCATTTTGTGTGCTTACAGTTTCGTTGATTGATTTAAACTCAATTGGCTTGGATAGTGAATCGTTATATACTGCTGCCATTACCTTCCCAGCCGGTACCACTGTAAAAGCAACACCTGTTCCTGGATTTATAGAAAGCGAATCTTTTAATGGTAAAAGTTGATTTAAGTTCACTGTGCTTTTAAAAATATATGGCCCGCCAAAGAACATCGCAAAACCTATCACTAAAACAATTATTCCTCCAATCAATATATTTTTTCTCATTTTTTAATATCTGAAATTTTCAGTAAATAAGTATTTCGCAAATTAAACAAAGTAGTTAATTAATAATTACAAATTAGTGAATTATAAATTAATTGCCAGTCCTCCTCGTTGCCCACCCGATGAAGGAAGAAATGGTATAAGAGCTTCAGCAAGCTGTGACGCTGTAAGTGAATGTACCCAAATAGAACCCGGACCTTCAATATCAACAAAGAAAAGACCTTCATGTGAAAAGAGCATGGACTTTAGGCCACCAACCCTGCTTATTCCATATTTCATGTTAGACTCGAATGCCAGTAAATGCGCCGCTTCAACCTGTATTCTCTGGCCAGGTTGCAGCGATATCTGTTCTAATGCACCATATGCATGCAAAAATAACTTTCCAGAGCCAGTAAACTTGGCAAGAAACAGCCCTTCCCCACCAAATACACCAGCTGAAAGCCTTGTCATCTGAGAATCATAATTTACAGTGTTTTCTGCAACAAGAAACGAATGGGCTTCTGCTAATATCGGTTGCTTGATATCGATTTCAAATACCTTCCCAGGAAATATTCCTGCAAATGCGGCCTCACCTGGACCGTTCACCTGTGTTACGAAAAAAGTAGACCCCGTTACCTCCCTTTTCAAAGCGCCCAATAGACCGCCTTTCATTATTGTTTGCATTGATACACTTTCTGATTTGGTAAGCATATGACCTGCATCTCCGTACACACTTTCTCCAGGACCCATTTTCACTTTAACATATTGTAAATCGTTTCCCTCTATATTAAAATCCACCATTAAATAAAATAAAAATGGGCAGTTTATAAATTTTTCAACTTCATAGTGATTTAAGAGAGAGAAAATCCCATTTAGTGAAAGATGATAGGCACATTAGTGTTTATAAAGATCAGACAATCCAGATGTACATCGACCGATAGTGCTGGGCTATAACTTTGGGACTGAGGTTCAGTTTTGCGGAGAAAAGACCGCCAGTAACCTTTCTTATAGATGGGCATCATAGAAGTGTTCAATTCGATTGAACCTTTAATGTGGGCAAATAGTGATTGAAGTTTCCCAAGTAAACAGGAAATCCCCATTGCGAGGCTAGATGTAACGTCCAGAAGTGTGTGAGCGGTTCGCAATATAATTATTTAAAAAACGTATAAATATTCATAATTAAAAGAAACGTGTAAGTGATAGACTGCATGCAAAATAAAAGTTTTAAACATAAACTCAGGGCTGAAGAGCGAATAGCCCAAAGGCTTCAGCAGATTATGCAGGATCTTAATTCAAAGAATGCACTTCTGCTTGTTGAAGGTAAAAATGACCAAGCTGCGGTAAGGGGTCTGGGCTACACTGGTGCTGTTTTTCAAATGTGTGGTTCCGGAGGTGGCACTAAACGGCTTGCGATAGCAACACAAGAGTACAATAAAATTATAGTGCTGTTTGATCTCGATAAAAGAGGTGAAAGACTTGAAAAAACCATAAAATCAAAAATAAATTATGCAGGAATCACCATAGATTATTCAACTAGAATTAGAATTAAATCAATAGCTGGGGGCGTTTCACATATAGAAGATTTAATTAAATTTGCTGGTTATCTGAAAGGAATGCAAGGTAGCTTTTCATAATTGAAATTAATGTGTTATTAACTTCTGCAGGTGGCCCGTTAGCATCTATGTAAACTATTTTACCAAACTTATAAAGCTCCTTTAGTTTAAGGTAATTTTCTCTCACTTTTTTTAACATATCAATATTTTCATAATAGTCCCCTTTGCCATTAATTCTTCTTAAAACTTCTTCAACATTTATATCCAATATAAATGTAATATCCTGTTTTACAATATTTCTTTCAGCTTCAAGTATACAATCAACGTTCACCCCCTGCGCTGCCTGATAGACAACATTGCTTTCGGTCCATCTTTTAGCTATTACCGTACCACCTTCAGAAAGCCATTTGGCTATATCTTTATTGTGCTGCGCTCTGTCAAGAACCCACAATATCCATGCATTTTCCTTCTTCAACGAACCGGAACTAAGGTACCACTTAACAAGCCCACCGAGCAGTGTTTCATATGAAGGTTGTATTATATCCATCACCCTATGTCCTTGCTCTTTAAGAAAAACGGAAATTGGTTTAACATTGGGCGCTCCTATAAAAGTCTGTGTCTCTTTTCCCGATTTGTCTATGCCTGAAATTACTATAAAAAGGCCATTTCTTTGAAAATTTATTCTGTTAATTAGAGCATCAACTGCCATTTCTATCTCAATAGCATATCTCTCTGGTATTCCCATTTTAACAAGTTCATCATGATTTAATTCTCTTCCATCAATTATTCTAGATTTTATCAAATCTATTGAATTGTTTAGCCATTCCATATCTTATCATCCAAATTAAGCTCCCCAGTATCACCGTCTAGTACTGCTAACTTCATATTATAACTTACAATTTTTTCCAGATCTATATGGTCTATTAACGGTATCCCAGATACTGCACAGCCACTTGCCAAACTGGCATCTGCCTTTTTAACTACAATCGCTGCTGGAGAAGTATTTAGCTTCTTCATCCTGTATATAATATAGGGGGCAACTGTGCTGCCTATCATATAAGGGAAAGCTAGAACAGTACTGGTTATCCTCTTATTCATAATATCAGTATCGCCGGCTACAATTTCACCCTTTACTGGATCCACCATTCCAAGAAATGATATTGGCTTGAGTGTTATAAGCAACGGACCCACAGCTTTCCCCGGAACCAGTGGATTGCCTTTAATGGTTATCATCGTTATAAATCCCCCGGAATTCTTGAACGTTCATATTTTTCCCTTGAACTTTCAAGCGGCACTGTAGCATCTATTCCTACCTTATCAGTTAACAGTTTTTTTTGATCACTTGAGGGATCCAGACTTGATCCCTTTGCATTATGAATAACCAAAAGCCCACGCGATGCCTGGAACCTTGTAGCTATTGCAAATTCGACTTCTTTCATATTTTCGGGATCAATATCATCATCTACAACAATTGCCATCTTTAATGACGGATGGGCAGCAAAAGCCGCTATTATAGCATTTGCAGGTTCTCCATCAAGTTTTTTTGAAATTTGAATTACTGCATGAAGCCATTTACTTCCACCCTCAGTCAGTACGACCCTTTTTGTGGATGGTACAACATCCTTTAGGAACTTGTTAATTTTTGATTCAACAGGAAATCCCATAAGCCACTTGTGCTCTGAGCCTCCAGGCAAAACATCCCAATAAATAGGGCTTTCCTTGGAAAACATGCTTTTAACATTTAAAACTGGCTGCTTTCTAGTAAAATCGTAATTCCCAAGAATTTCTGTCATCATATCAAGATCTGTCTGTTCCTTGCTGATCTCAGCTTCAATTATATATTCTGCCTCTGGAACTGGCAATCCAAATGTGGGACTTTTCATTATTTCCAGTTTTCCTTTTAACATAGAATTAGCTATTTCAAGTTCAAATGCGCCATATGGTGCCTGATATGCAGCTGATAATTCAACAGCTGGATGAACACCAATAGCTATTACAACAGGTAGATCCTGTGAAAGTTGTCTGCTTGCAGTAAAAAATGAATGAAGGTGTCTGCCTTCTACCATTCTTATTACACCTCTAGCATCGTCAATAACCCTTATTCTATGAACTGAAGCGTTTAACAAACCATTTTCTGGGTTCTTGGCTATCACAATACTTGATGTAATATATGGCCCTAGGTCCTTTTCAAAATGTGTTACAACTGGGATTTCCTTTAATGATTTTATATTTTTATACCCCTTAAATTCTTTTAAAAAAATAGGTGTCGGTTTTTCTACTGCATTCATAAAAGTTGTGTGCACCTTATCAATATCACAACCCAGAGCTAACGCGACCTTTCTGTTGCTGTTCGCAATGTTTGAGACTACTTTGGAACCAGTTTCTTTTGCAGTAACCAGCACAGAATCGTCTGTAGAATTTTCTATGCTAGCCATTTGAAATTTTACGGAAGCTTCGCCCATGTCCTTAAGCAATCCATTTAAAGACAGGGTATTCAAAAACTCTCTGAGGCTCACGCTATTAATAGATAGCTTTTATTATAAATAGGTTGGGGCGCAACCGTTTTAATTATTTCAATGTTTTTATTATGGTATAATTGGTAACTCTAAAGTTTCTCTGGCCATCGCCATGAACGCCTAGCGCCGATACCTTTTGCCCGACTGAAAGGGCTGAAAGCTTATTAAAATTTTCCTTATCAACCACAATTTTTCCTTCACCTGAGTCATCACCTATTAAAATTTCGTAATATCCATTGCTCTTAAAAGCAGGGTCTGAAAGTACTATAAATTCGATATTAACTAGCTCCTGTCCTGAACCTGAAATCTTACTTATCATTGGTTTGGGGTTCTCTTCTTTAATCTCTTCGTACTCATATATCTTAAAATTAGGATACCTCATTTCAAATTCTTTGGCTAAAATCGTTTTTCCAGCTGGCGCTGAATCAAACTCCAGTTCTGCTAACTTTCCAGCATCATTGACAGCAATAAAGTGTTTACCATCACCATCAATAAGCGTAAATTTAGGTCCAACCTTAATTATTATCGTTGAATCATCTCCAGAAAGTTCTGTTCCATAATTGTTCCTTTTAACATTTAAAGGACCAATAACCAGTTCCTGCCCCTCTCGTATTTCCAGATTTTTCTGTGTCCATATAACTGCTCTGATTTTCTGCTCGCCTATTTTCAGGAAAAAAGCTGTTCCTTTGCCATCGCTACCATCCTTTCTTTTAAATATTAGTTCCCTTATGGGCCCCTCAACTGTTCCTCTGTATACACCTGGTCCCACTGTTTTGAGTTCACTGCATGCCTCCATTATATTTATAACTTCCTGCTTTTTTAATATATCACTCTGATCGTTCATGTGAATTTCGAAACTGCCATCCTGTGCTTCCTTGATCGTTGCCTTTTTAAGAATAATTCCTTGTCCGGCTTGCAGCCCATCAAAAGTTTTTTTATCATTACCCCATAGGATCCCCCTAATCACTTTCTCCTTATCAAAAACGTAGAAAACTGTCCTGCCAGGTAACTTTATTGATGAAAGGTAATAACATTCTATATCTGTGCCCTTGAGGTCGCTGGTGATTTCCCCTATTGAAATGTTATATTTCTGATCTATTTTAATTCCAAGTTCATTTAACACAAGATATATCGCGCCCAAATCAGTAAGAAATCCAGATCCTACTTCGCTTTTTTTTCTTTTAATCTTTTCCAAGATGTCAGATTCTGAAAGATCGTTTCTTTGGGACAGTATTTGTTTTATCATCCTGTTTAATTTGTCATTGCTTCCCTGATTCATGGATGACCCTTGATCTTTTGAAGGTACCTAAGGGCATCAAGGGCTGCCTTAGCTCCAGAACCAGCGGCAGTGACTGCCTGCCTGTACAGGTGGTCCGCTACGTCACCAGCGGCAAATACCCCGTCCACACTAGTGCTAGTTTCACCACTGAGTTTAATGTACTTTTCTGAGGTAAGCTCTATCTGTCCTTCCACGAGTGAAGTATTTGGGATATGACCTATGTCCACAAATACTGCGGAGCAATTAAGTGTAGTTTCGCTTCCACTGATCTTATTCTTTATTTTTATACCATCCACCTTTTTTTCACCCACTATATCGACCACTTCACTATTCCAGACAAATTTAATATTTGGTATTGAAAATGCTTGTTTCTGTAAGATTGCCTGCGCCCTTAGCTTATCCCTTCTGTGTATTACCGTGACTGTCTTAGCTATTTTTGATAGGTAAACTGCATCTTCAACTGCCGTATCTCCACCGCCGATCACTGTTACATCGGAACCCTTGAAAAAGGCCCCATCACACACTGCGCAGTAGGAAACCCCCTTTCCTTTCAACCTTTGCTCTGAAGGAAGGTTAAGCTCCCTAGCAGAAGCCCCCATTGCAAGAATTAAAGAATCTGCACTATATGTTGCATCTTCAACTTCAACCTGAAATGGTCTAGTTTTGAGATTTATCTGCGTAACATCCCTGTCAATTATTTTAAGTCCAAGCCTTTCAACCTGCATTCTCATTCTTTTCATCAACTCCGGTCCCAATATTGGTTCAGGAAAGCCAGGATAATTTTCAACTTCTGTGGTAAGCATAAGCTGACCCCCTGATGAATAACCGCCAATCAGTATTACATCAGCACCACCTCTGACAGCATAAATGCCTGCAGTCAGGCCTGCAGGGCCGCTGCCAACAATTATCATTTCATGATTTTCGTGTTTTGATTGATCCCTGGTCACTGAAAATAAGGATGTCGTCATGCGAATACCTGATCCAGTATAAATAATAAGCATTTTGGAAATTTGTTTGCAAAAGTTACAAATCTGTTAGCAAGAAAACTCCGATCTTCAAAGAAGAGATGAATTGCAATACATAACTCATTAATGATAAATACATAACAGAGAGAATGCGTCGATCAAACACGGTGCTCATCATTGCTGGAAAGGAAACCAGAGCTAAATTAACTTCTATTGGCAAGGCACAGCCCGTGGTCTGGAGCGTGGTGGGTAACCTCTAGCAATGAAAATGAAGGCGGTAAACCACGAACCTATGATCAGCCTTGAAGGAACCGCATTTCCTTTAGGGTTGTGAGGATGCCAGAATAGAAAAACAATTATATTACCTACAACAATTCTGGTATTATGAAAAAAATTGAACCGTTGGGTTATAATTCTCAAACGGCTTCAGAAATTATAAAAAATAGTGACCTTGATGGTTTGCTACTTGGAGCCCCCGAGAATGTATATTACACCACCGGGTGCCCAACCCTTCCTGGAACTGGCAATCCTATACTCTATGCTCTTAGAAACACCGCTCCGTCCTTTGCATACGTAAATTCAGATGGTGATGTCACACTTTTTACATGGTTTGGCGTGACTCTCGGTGTAGAATATTCTGCCGAACTTGTTACATATGCTGACATCAATGGAGCTAAAGATGAACTTCAGACGTTTCTTCTAAAAACAAAAAAGGTTGGCGTAGACTATGGGGTTCCATACTATGCGTTACAAGCACTTAAAAATGCTGGATCTGAATCAGTTGATGCCGATAACCTAGCGGTTTTAATGAGACTTGTCAAAAATCAAAAAGAAATACAAATGCTTAAGAAAAGTTTGCATATAACTCAGGATGTGCTTATGGGAATTGGTTCACGCCTGAGGGCTGGGATGTCAAGAAAAAGCGTCTTGGCAGAGGCAAGATCCATGATGATGCAGTATGGCGCCACTGCTGTTGATCATCTTACGGTTGCATTTGGAGCATCAAACCCAGAAATTTTGATTGATGAGCTATTGGAAAGGAAACAGCTTATAACAATGGATCTGGGCGCAATATATGAAGGATATACATCAGATATTAGGAGGCTTTACTATACTGATGGGAACATTGCACAAAGTGACCTGAAATTATTTGAAACCGTAATTAATAT
>Ga0080003_1000191_pt1 | contig 43691 bp, 43 predicted proteins | sample JossMetagenome_FD_69206 | JGI IMG/M metagenome (GOLD analysis project Ga0080003, IMG submission 69206) | Hot spring microbial communities from Joseph's Coat, Yellowstone National Park, USA - JC2_E (SPADES assembly) (version 2) | ecosystem: Environmental > Aquatic > Thermal springs > Hot (42-90C)... | reverse complement strand
CCTATGCTCATGGAGAGTGTCCCCGAAATTCCTACAACGAGCCCAGATAATGCAACAAATAATGGGTTACTTACTGCTCCTGCTATCCCTGATGTAGCTGCCAATACCTCAATCAGACCATCACTAATCCCGTAAACGAAGTCGCTTACATCCTTAGCTTTTATCGTAGTTAACATTTCCTCGTGGACGGCTTCGTCGATGCTTATTTCTCTCATTTTTTCTCTCTCATTCTCGTCTAGTTCTTCACTTTTCGCCAATTCGTTGTATTTCTCTATATCGTTTTCCTCGTTACTTTCCAATAGTCTGAGTGTGAGTTCCAATCCTAGAACTTTTCTTATAATTCCGTAAAATTTTATCATTAACTTATCCTTAATTCCTAGTTTTCCAATCCTAATTCCTCTTTTTTCGCTGATCTCCTTCCAGATTGAGGCATGTTTTTTCTCCATTTCTGCCATTCTGAAGAGAAAAGCTTTAGCTACTGGATCAGATTCTTTTTCGCCGAGCTCTAAGTAAACTTCTGAGTCAAATAATTCCTCTTTGTACTGCTTATTAAAGTCCATCAAGTAAATTAGAATTACTCTAAATTAAAAGCTTTTCTAATTTCTGTCGACTTAGAGATTAAGATACCTACATTTAGTTTTATCTTAATTAGTCTAATAAAATTGACAAAAATTAAACAATATTTGGATAAAATTAATAAATCCTACACGTTATATCTTTTACAAATGAGAAGGCTGATATTATCTTTATTTTTCCTAGCAATAGCAATTTTAGTAATTCCTACAAATGCAGAAGCTCCTTTCACTGCACAACCTTTATATCTAACAGTCTATCCCCTTTATACTGTTATTAACGTTGTAAACACCACGTATGTCGGTGCTACGAGCTATTTCAACAACAACGTAACACATATAATAAATTTTGTCGCTCATAACTCTTCTATAAAAATCATAATAAGCAATGCCACTACCGGGGTTCAGATAGCGTGTTTACAGGCTATAATACCTCCTCAAATTTACAAGTATGTCTATTACAGTCCTCAGTTAGGTTCTGCAATATTTCTTGTAAATGTTAGCGATGCAAATAAGTTTTATCAGATACCCGTGGGAGATTTGCATTTGGGAATTTTACAATTAGAAACAGCTAACGCTACGTTTGTTAATAGTATTTATGTCATACCCCTAGGGCAGTTATGTACCTTGCAAGGAGGAATGCTCGTTTATGTGAACGCTACTTCAATATTTCAGCATTATCTGAACGGAACTCAAACGATATACCAAGATGTGAAAGAAAATTTAGAAGGATCATACGTCCTTATTTTTGTAAGCTAATTTTTTTTTTAAATTTTTCATTACTTTAACACAATCCTAACGTCGGTGGCAAAGGCTCCTCTTTCGTTTACGAATAGCGGGTTTATGTCCATTTCTTTAATGTCGAGGTCTACTATCATTCTCGAGACAGTAATTATAGTCCTTATTAGAGATCCTTCATCATAACCTCTTTTTCTTGCATGCAACATGTCATGAATCTTACTCTCTTGCAACAATTCTTGTGCCTCGTCTTCGTACACTGGGGATAATGCATAGGAAACGTTTTTCAGGACGTCAACGTAGATTCCACCACTTCCTACCAACACAACATGCCCGAAAACTGGATCCTTCAGTCCCCCCACGAATATCTCTAAACCTGAAAGTTGCTCCTGAATTAACACTCTTTTTGTCTGCTTGCTCAACTGTTTATATACTTCTTTAACCTGATCCTTTTCAACGTTTACAATTACTCCTTTCAACTCCGTTTTATGAAGTGGCTGGTCAGGAGAGATCTTCATCACGACCGGATAACCTATGTTGTCTGCAATTCTCTGAGCTTCATCTTCGCTCTCTGCTACACCCCATTTAGGCGTCCTGATACCGTAAATTTCCATTAATTTTAACGCTTCGTAATCACGTAAAGTAGATTTTCCTTTAGTGAGTTCAACAGCAGCCTCGATGGGTTGTGCTACTCTTATTTTCTTTCTAGGCTCGGGTTTTTTAACAAGATACCTTATTGCCTTAACGGCATCTTCTGGGAAAGTATACGCCGGCATTCCAGCGCTCTCGAGTATTTTAAGTGCAAAGTCCTCATCGAGACCCATCGTTATTCCGATTATTCCCTTTCCCTTAAAAGATGTGATAACCCTAGCTACGTCAGAGCAGCTTACCATCGGTAAGGCTTGGACTATTACTAGTTTAGTACAGTCTAAGTTAGAGACAACTTTTAGCGCAGACAAGTATCTGTCTCTGTTAGCATCTCCGGTTAAATCTAAAGGATTCTTAGGCATTGAGGTAGGAGGTAAGACTTTCCTTAATTCCTCCTGCATCCATGATGGTATTTCAACTAACTTCAACCCGTTCTTTTCGATTTCGTCAGAAGTCAAAACGCCATGTCCTCCTGAATTAGTGATCACTAATATTTGATCTCTTATAGGTTCGGAATACATTAGTATCTTAGCTAGGTTTAATAAGTCATGGAGGTTTTCAACTAAAATTCCTCCACCAGTCCTCACGGCAGCTTTGAAAACTTCAAATGAGCCAGCTAAAGAGCCGGTATGGGTTTTAGCAGCTGCTGCACCGTTAGATGTTGTTCCTCCTTTCAGGAATACTACTGGTTTTCTCTTAGTTACTTCAGGGAGAGTCTCTAAGAAAGCGCTTCCGTCTGATACTCCTTCTAAATACACGAATATTGCTTTAGTTTCGGCATCACGTGATAAGTACTCCAACACCTCATACTCCTTTACATCAGCCTGATTGCCTAAGCTCACCATATAACTTATGCCTATTCTGTTTTTCTGAGCCCAGTTTAACATGTAGACCCCTAGCCCACCGCTCTGAACCACTAGTGCGATATTCCCCCTCTTGACATCGGAGTAGGCGAAAGTAGCGTTTAACTCTGGAGTAATAATTCCAAAGGTGTTAGGCCCTAATACCCTAATACTACCTCTCCTGGCTATATTGATAATCTCGTTCTCCAGTTTTTCCTCTCCAACCTCCTTAAACCCTGCAGTTATCACTATAGCAGCCTTGACTTGTTTCTCGACTGCCTCTTCCATTACAGTCGGTACTGTTTCTCGGGGGACTGTAATTACTACTAGGTCTACCGGGTCTGGGATCTCTTTTACGCTTTTAAAAGCCTTTATTCCTTCAACGTCCTCAGCCTTTGTGTTTACTGGATATAATTTGCCGTGATATGTTGCGAGTAAGTTTCTGAAAACAACGTTTCCTACCTTTTCTTTGTGCCTCGAAGCTCCTATAACAGCTATACTCTTGGGTTTAAACAGAGCATCTAATGTCATAACTTTCTCTTTCTGAAATAATGTATAAAAATTTTTAATTCGGCCTCTAGGTGGTAAATCACTAATCTAACTCTTCTACTTTTAAAAATCTAGTAGTTTCTCCTTTATCTCCGTACACTCCTCCGACTATAACTATAAATCCCTTATGACCCATTTGAATCGCTTCTTCTCTAGCTCTCTTTACAATGTCGTCCAAACTTTTTAGTTCCTCCACTTTTTTGGGGTATACACCGTAACATATTTTCAGGATTTTAATTAAGTCCTCAGACGGTGTTAAGGTTATTATCGGCACAACAGGTCTTAATCGTGATATTCTTAGGGCTGAGGATCCAGTCCTAGTATATGTTATGATAAGTGAGGCGGAAGACAGTATGCTAGCTATTACTGCAGAATATGCTACAGCCTCATCAACGTTCATGTATAGCTGAGTCTTTTTAGGTTTGAAAGTTCTTTCGACGGATATTATCAGATCGTTTAAAGTCTTAACCGCTTCTAGAGGGTACTTACCCATAGCAGTCTCGTCACTTAGCATTATCGCATCAACTCCTTGTGAAACGGAATTCGCTACATCTATAGTCTCCGCTCTTGTAGGTAAAGGAGAGTTAACCATTGACTCGAGAACTTGTGTGGCTAGAATGACGGGCTTACCGTACTTTCTTGACACGTTAACTATTTTCCTTTGTGTCTGAGGAAGATTAGGTAGCCCTACTTCTACACCTAAATCGCCTCTGGCGACCATTATTGCGTCAGCTTCCTTCACGATATTTTTCAAGTTCTTGAGGGCAGCTTTCTTCTCGATTTTAGCTACGACCCAAGCTTTTCTTTTTACTATTTCCTTAACTTTTCTGATATCGTCCTCACTTACCACAAAAGATAAGCCTATGTAGGTTGCACCTAAATTTAATGCCTCTTTTAAAAGCTCAAGATCCTTTGGAGTGATCCCTAAAGGAATATCGGCGTCAGGGATATTAATCCCTTTTCTCGAAGTTAGCAACCCTCCTTCTTTTACTATGCCCTTAGCTGAGTTTTCATTGACTTCAGTTATTTCTACTCTTATTACGCCATCGGCTATGAGTACTTCAGTCCCTACTTTTATCAGTTTAAAGAAAATAGGATCTTCAACCAGAATCCCTTCATCTCCGAAGGTTACTAGATCACCGCTTTTTAATGTGATAGGTTCTTTTTCTAATACACCTATTCTTAGCTTGGGTCCCGGTAAGTCTACTAGAATAGGAGCTCTATTATTGACCAGTTCAAAATATCTTTTATGCTGATCTTTGTCCCCATGGGCAAAGTTCAGCCTTATAATGTCTACGTATTTCAGCAACTCGTCGATGACTTTTTCGCTAGCAGGACCTAAAGTCGAAATTATCTTTGTTTTTCTTTTAGACATACCTAAGAGATCCCTTGCTTTCTCCTTGGACATTACCGAATTTGTAATTTATTTTAGCTATAACTAACATCCCAGCGTTTCTAACTGTATAATATGCATTTAAGAACTCGTTAGGGGTTAGTGAGTCCATGAAGACTATTCTTAAGACTTGAATTACCTCAGGCGTTTCAGTCCCTGGAGGTAAAAAGGCAAAGTCTACACCCATCTTAAGGAGGTCTTCCGTTAGTTCCTGAAAGAACTTCTTCCTATCTTCCTTTTTCATCTCATTGATAGAAGCTTTGTGGTTAGGGTGAATTAGTATACCCATTGATATGAGATAGAACTTCGATGAGTCATTCGGTCTGATAATGTCTATTGAGGGAAACCCTTGAGGGGGTGCCGTTACTATATGATAAGCTTCTTTAGCTTGTGGTGGAATAGTTATGGAAAGACCTAGCTCTTTTATTAAAGCTTCTAATTCTTTGTCGTTCATCACATCTAACTGGAAACCTAAATTATATCACTTTCGCTTAATCTTTTAATCCTTCTTAGTTAATAATGCATGTGGAAGTAAATAACAAGGCCGTACTCGGACTTCTAGTACAGTTTTCAATTGCCATAATTGTAGTGTCTTTTCACCAAGAATTGAGTGTATATTACTTCCTTGCTATTTTTCTAGCCGGAATCTCGATAAATACACTTTTCGGAGAGCCAAAGATTAACCTTCTAACAATAGGTTTAGCATTTCCTTTCATCTCAATTTATTCCTATCCCGAGTTTACCTTGGTAATATTAGGGTTATCAGCCATATCTTCGTATTATTATAGGGATTTCGCTCAAGTCCTCCTAGTCCTAGCCTTTAACTTGTTCGTCCTCAACTTCTCCGACTTAGTACTTTTTCTCTCCTTCGTTACACTGGTTATAGTCTTTAGGCTTAGCAAGCTGGACATGAGAGCTATAATCGCCTCAGGGCTTATCATGATAATGATAGCGGCTTATGAGTCTGCTCTGACCGTAACTCTGGGGGACATAGCTTACTTTGACTTATTGTTTGGTACTATAGGAATAATAGTAGAAGGAGCTAGGTCAAAGATTCCGAGTAAGTTAGTGGTTCCCTTGTCCCTACTAGTAATGCCCCTCGTTTCCTGGTTACTACCCTTACCTGAAGCGTACTACTGGTGGTCTTCTAAGTCCTTCTTCTTCAATTATGGGATCATAAACGCGTGGCTTCCGGGTCTACAGTATTTTCCTCTAATCGAGATGTTCCCGATATACTATATAGCTCACTTTCTTGTGTATAAAACGAACGATTACGTAGGCTCTCACTTGTTCATTTCTCTAGTTTATTACGTCTCGTCCCTTTCTTCGTATCTGTTATTTTCCAGCTTTCACAAGTACAGAAGGGTACTACTGATTTCTTCCGTTCTATACGCAATGTTAACTCCTATTACTTCTATACCTTTGTCCGTAACATACTCGCTCTTACCTTTTGCACTTTATTTGGCAAGGACAGTGAGTTTACGTAATTATGTAATCTTCTTCACTACTTCATTGATCTCTTCAAGTGTAGCTTACCCCTTTAACTTCACTTTTGCGAGTATAACTAACGAAAAAGTTCGAAAGGAATATATGGCGATAGCCTTTACAGCGTCTCTGTTCTGGATTATTCCATATTTCTTACTTGGTTACCCGTCTTCATCGTTGTCGTTTTACACGATTTTCACACCCATAGCAATATATTACGCACTTTTCATCGTGGGATTGGGTGTAGCGTTCGTTACGAGAAACAAAGTATCCGGTATTAGCATGTTAATTAGTTTAGCATATATCTTGTTGGGTTTACCTTACTTCTATCTGATCTATCCCTTCGCGATTTTAACCTTATTTACAGCTTTCCTTTCCACAGAACTTAAGGGTTTAATACCAGTGTTCTTTGTTTCAATTTTCTTAATATCTGCGTATGCAAATGCAACTCAACCTTTTTTAAATATTCCTTCTTCGGTTACTTCCGTTGTAAAGCAGTTAGAAGGTTTACCCTTCGGTCTAGTCTACTGGAATTCATCTTATGAGTTGCTTTCTCCTCTTCCCGTCACAAATATCACAGCTTATGCATATTATATAGTAGAAAATGACACTGTCATGAACAACACTAACTTTGTAGGTTATCCGTTAGTAGCAATTCACCCTCAATATATATACAACGAACAATATATTAATCTCAACGTGAGTCCGTTATTAAATTCCCATGTAGTCAGATATAACGGGTCTTTTGAATGGGTATCACAACAAGGAGGTAAGGAGAGTGAAGTGGCTATAACTTTAAATCCCCCTCAATACCTGGTGGGGAATCTGCTAGTTGCTATTAATATAACGAATTTAGAATACTTCTACATAGAGGTTGTAACTAACAACGAAGTTAAGTACTATCATAACACAACAGTTATACCCCTTAATACTACAGTATATGCTATAGATCTCACTTGTTATAACCCACAACCTCATCAGGTCTACAACGTGAGTATCTTCTACGTTAACTCCTCTATTAAAAAGCTCAACTTACTCCTTTTTCCTCCTAAATCAGAAATGCCCTTATTTATTCAAAAAGATAACTTTACCGACGGAAACCTAGTGATTCAGATAACCTCTGACGTCAGCTTCAACATAACACTTAACCCAGATCTACAACTTAACTTTACCATTAACGGAGCGAGTGCTAACGTTACACAGACTTACGAGCTAAAACCTGGAAAGTATATCATTGTAGGCTCATTCGCTTACAAGGACTATTTTATTTACGGGGAGTACGCGACTATAGCCGGTTTTATAATAGGTTTTGTTTACGTCATGGTTGTATCAAATGAGAATCTCAGGAGTAAGCTCTATCGCGTACTTAAAGTAGAGAAAATAAAAAGATATATAGAAAGCGGAGAAAACAAATGAGACCTTCCATTTGACCGCGTAAATAGCCCTATAAACAATAATCAGCGGTAAAGCCGATAGGATGAGCCCTATATCACCGAGTAAGGTTACGAAAAGCGAACATATCATTATACTGAGCAGAGCAGAGAAAAAACCCCTAATTATTTGAAAGCTGTGAGTAAATATTTTCGATAGGAATTCCAAAAATATCAGTGAAATGAAGAGAACTATTGCGAAATGCACTGACAATATCACAATGCGCGGTACGTGAAACTCACTCACTTTAACATAATCATTAAGTGGCGTTTTAAATGTTTTCTAGCTAGAGTATAAACTTTTTTTAAATATTTTGAATAAAAGATTAATTAAATTTATCTTGACTATTATTAGTATGGACTCTAACTGGAGGAGTACACCAGTTGAGGTTAGAGAAGGGATAAGGTATCTTTCGGCTCATTTCTACCCAGAAGGGATGATGAGTAGATGGAGCGAGTTAAAGAAACTATCATTTAATGCCGCCAAGATGATAAAACTTTACTCACTACAGCAGGTGATAGAGGAGTTGGAACACTTCGACTTTTTCAAGGAGTACTTCAAGGAAGAGCCACTTAAGGATGTTAAGCTTCCTCCATCATATATAGAGTTATTTGACGGTTTAATTCAAGATTTTAAGACTGCTAATTGGAAGGACAACGTGGCGACTAGGTTCCACATGATCACTGAAGGAGTTTTAGCTACTGTAGGTCTGAAAATCCTTAACGAGACCTCCAAGAAATACGGTCTTAATAAATTTAACGAGGGTATAAGGGCTATCATAGAAGATGAGGCAAGACACGTAAACTTCGGGTTTTCGCTCATAGAAAATAAAGAGTATGCGATAAAGCGTATTGAGGAACTCTTTCCGTTAGCGGTGAGAATAGTAAAGGAAGGTAAAGAGAAGATAGAGCCAATGGGGTACAATGTCGACGAATTGATAGGTCTGATGGAGGATCTGAAGAGGGCTAGGATCGAGAAAATTTCTTCCCTAAGTAAATAGAGTTGTTTGGAAAAATCGAATTAACTCTGTAATTTTTTGAAAATAATGTAGTGAAACCGAATTTTTCCATGAGCTTTTTCAGCTCCCACGGGTAATAAAGCTTATAGTACCTCTCGACCCTTTTACCGTTTATCGAGCTCCTGATAACGACGTTTCTTCTAAAGAGGAACTTAGGCTGTATTAACCAAACCGTAACTAAGACGTTACCCCCCTCTTTAAGTATCCTGACCGCTTCGCTGACGGCTTTGTTCGGCTCTCTTAGGTGGTGTAAAGAGGCTATGTAAAGTAGCCCGTCTACTGACCCATCTCTAAAAGGCATGAATTCCATGTCGGCTAACACGAGGTTCTCACACCCTCTCTTCTTCGCTTCCGATAGTTGTCTTTCGGAAAAGTCTAAACAAACTTTGAAATTTGCGTTTGCCGCAAGGCAGTTTTGTCCAGAACCGCATCCTACGTCCACGATTGTCTTTTTCTTCCCTAGTAGTCTCAAGTATTCCAAAGGCTTTCTTCTGTGTACAATGTATTCGTAGGCCTCTTTTGTCCTTTCTTTCTCGTCCACATAAGATTTTTCAGCTCGGTTGAATAATTAAATATCTTGTGAAGATTATAGTGAACCTAGTAAGGGAAAATAAAAGGCTCGAAGTAGAGCTTCCTGAAAAAGCTACCGTTAGGGATTTGCTCAAGAAAATCGGGTACAGAGTTCAAGGAAGTGTGGTCGTTAAGGACGATGTTCCTTTGATAGAAGACGAAAGACTGAACGACGGAGACGAGATTAAGGTATTCTTGGCAGCTTCAGGTGGTTAAAGTGAAGCAGAACATTAACATAAGGGAGGTTTTAAGAGACAAGAAGGTCTGGTTGGACAAACTAAAAAGCCCTAACAAGGACGAGAGGAAAAAAGCTTGGGAAATGATAAGGTTTATAACTGATACCGGTAACGGTAACGAACTCAAGGGGTATTTGGGTTATTTACGCTCATTGTTGTGGAACTCGTTGCAAGGTGTCAGAGAAGACGCTTGGAATAACTTGGATATATATAAGAAGCTTCTCGTGAAAGGAATAGAGAGGGGTTTGACGGCTAATTCGGACAGAATAAAGTGGAGTGCTTGGTCAAAAGCCATCGATATGATCTCTTTGGGTTTAGTTACTAAAGACCAAGTGATTCAAGTACGTTATTCCTACTGGAGGTTGTTGAGGAGCAGGTGGATGACGATAAGGAAAAAAGCGTGGAGACTTTTCGTTAGGTTGGTGGAGGAAGGGATATTCCAAAGTAAGGACAAGGAGAGGTTCATAGACTTTTTAAGGCATAGGAAAGCGGGTGTGAGAATTTATGCGTGGGAGTCTGTACCGCGTTTACTTAAACTAGGTTTTATCACGAAAGAAGATATAGTATCTCAGATACGGTACTTAAAAGATCTTACTTCTCAAGAAAGTAATATAAAGAAGAGGGCAGAAAAAATCTTAAAAGGTTTTGAGAGTTGAAAGTAGCCGTAATAGGAGGAGGGATTGTAGGTTTATTCACAGCTTATTACTTATTAAAGGAAGGCGTTGACGTAACGATATATGAGAAAGCTTTTCTCGGAAACGGTTCTGTTCACGCTGCAGGTCTGATTGAGCCCTACAGGTTTGATAAGATCAATACTATGGCTATGATAAGAAAGATGATGAAATATAAGAAGCTTGGAGTAACCGATGTGAAGTCTGTAAATACATCTTGGTTATTGGCACTCCTTACTGAATTAGAGAGACCGGCTCCTCCGGAAGCATGGGAAATAATGAGGTTTATGGCTTCGTTTTCCTTAAGAGAATACAAGAATCTTGCAGAAGAGAAGAACGACTTCGACTACGAGGAAAGCGGGCTTTTAGAGTTATATTACGACAAGAACGCATTGGAAAAAGCTGTGGAGGAGGAGAAACTGAGTCCCTTCAAACCTAAATTCGAGGTGATAGATGTTAAGAATTTCGCTGGTGGGGTCTACTTCCCTGAACTATCTAAGGTCGACACATTCAAGTTCGTAGACAGAATAACGAGAGAGATAGCTAAGGCTAAAGTTGTAATTAAAGAGGTAGAAAGGGTGACTTCTGACGGTGTAGTGGACGGTGCAGAAAAATACGACAAAGTAGTTCTAGCTTCAGGCATTTCCTTAAGAAAGTTTGGTTTACCGATTACGGCTTTTAAGGGATACGGTTATAGAGTTAAAGGTGATGTGGGTATAAATTACCCGTTTGTCTTAGCAGAATACGGAGTTGCAGTTGCTAAAAACACAGATAATATAAAAATAACCGGAGGGTTTGACGCTGACTTCTCTGACGATTCCAGTAGGGCTGAGTTCTTCCTTAACATGGCTTCGAAAGTCGTTGACGTAAATTATGTTTATGACTTAACCATGGGTTACAGACCTTGTTCTCCTGACGGATTTCCTATAATAGGACAATATGATAATCTGGTGTTCAGTACCGGAGCGTGTAGGTTGGGATGGAGTTTCGCCCCTGCCATGGGAAAGATGGCTTCTGATATGGTCTTAGGGAGAGTGAGTTCTTACGGTTATCTCTCACGGTATATTAGTGGAAGAAATTTAAGAGTGGACACAAGATAATATCATATGACTATTGTCAAGTCTGACCTAATTAAACGTCTAATGGACGCAAAGAAGTTCTTCGTCAACGGATATGTTGATGAAGGTGTCAAGATAGTTCAAGATGTTCTGAAACTGTCACCGCAGAAGGAGGAGTATAATTGGTTTATATGCAATGTAATTGAGAGTGTAGATTGTAAATACTTATTCACGATCCTTGACAAGATAGGATCGAGTTTTGACGTCTCAAAGTGCCAGAATCTTAAAAACGTGGTGATGTGTGGTATCATGCAAAACGTGTACAACGCTCACGTGGATTTAGCACTGAATTCCCTAGTAACCCAAGGAAAAAGGGACAGACTGGAGGACATAACTAAGGATATATTTAAGGTAAATCCCGATGTAAATGGAGAGATCTTATACAAATTAGCTGAGGCATTAAGGAGAGCAGGAGATGAGAGAGATGCGGTATTACTGCTACAAGAGGCGTGTAAGAAAGGAATAAAGGAGGCATGCTCTAACGCCGTGGTTCCTCCGCCAAGATCTGTCATGTAATCTCCTCTATTTTCCATTCGATCTCTTCCCCGAACTCTTTTCCTATTTCGTAAACAGTTACGCTCACAGTTTCGAAAAGTTCGGGATATATCTTATCAACGAAAACTCTCACCTTGTTTTTTTCGAATATAACTTTCCTAACTCCGTTTATTTGTGTTAATTTTTCTTTCAGTTCCTCTTTGACGGACTTAAACTTGATGTCGTCTACAGTAAAATCCACTTTATCTCTAACATACACTACTATCTCGTTTTTGTTCTCTTCAAGAGTAACTTTAATTAAATTATCTCCTAATTTCTCTCTTAATTCAATAAATTTCATTACAAAACGAAAAATTCTTTCATCGTTTTTCAGTTCCACCATTTTGTCGAATAGCTACAGCATCCGTTATATTCTTCCATACTATTTTGTAGCCTAAATATTCTAATACTTCCACGATATAGTCTCCATATTTAGACCTCAAAGAAGATAGGCTCTCTCCGTTGAAATCTACCTCACGTAACTTCTCCAACAGTTCCTCCTTTATGTAATAGTTCTTGAGGAATACATAACCTGGAAACTGCCTAAGGTTCTTTCTGATCAAGTTAGTGGGGACTTTAAGTTCCTCGGCTATCTCCTTAATACTCACCACATCTTTATTGAGGGAGTATTCAATTTTCACGTTCTCTAAGCTCTTTGTCTCGAGGTCTTTAAGCCACTTATAAACTTTAATTACGTCTACTTTTTTCTTAAATTTGATTACGTTGTCTCCGTCATAATCTCCTAAGCTCAGTTCTTCGTTTAAAAGTATTAAGATCGGTTCTTTTACCTCCTTAAGTTTCCTTACTTTTTCCCTGATATAATCATCAGTCCAGAAGCCTACTATCTCTATATAGACTTTCAGGTTCCCCTTCTCGGCCATGAAATCAGGAATGAATATCTTATCTCCAACCACTATAGGTTCCGGTTCCCTCAGTAATTTCCAGCCTGATGACAAGGAGTTAAACTCATAATAAAACCTCTCTTCAACTGAACTGTCGAAGACTTTTTCGTCTACGATTTCCTTTAGAATGTCCTTATAATCTTCTACCTCTAGCTTGTATATCCTCTTCTTCTTTTTTCCCAATACGATGTCAGCCTCTATCCTCCAGTGTTCTGTAGAGACGATATAAGGTAATAAAATGGCGAAATTCCGTCCGTATTTTTCACTCATTTTTAATAAGGTAGCAGGTCCGATGAACTCAAGCCTTAAGGGTTTATACGCGAAATACATTAACCCTAACCATTTTGCTCTCCTCACTATTTCCTTCCAGTTTGACGATACGTAAACAGATAGCTTGTAAGCTTTGAACAGTAGAGTTTGCAATAGGGATAGGTTATAAGCTTTAATCACATCTTGTGGTGTTAGGGGCGGTAATTCCGTAATTTTCCTTTCATCTTCAAGATCGGAGAACATGTACTTTATAGGGTCTATTCCTAATTCTAGACTAATTTTTTCTATGACTTTTTCTCTTTCTTCAGCATCTATTACCGGACCGTACTCGTATAATTTTCTTCTTATAACTAAAGGATCTATAGGGGAGTCCTCTTCAAATTTCGTGTATTTCGCTATGACTTTGAATATACCTCTTACGAGTTTATAATCATAAATTTTCTCTAAATATTTTAGTTCTTCTTTTATCTCTCCTAAAGTTAACCCTACCTTAAACTTAGAGAGGATCTCTTCGACTATATCAGGGTCTTCCCAGAACAAAGGTACTACTTTATTCTTTGCGAGCTTAAATCTCGCTAACGACCAAGGTAACACATTTAATATTAAATGTAGAAATTTAAAACAGTTTGGTAACGCTCAGATACTTTAAAGGTCTACTAGTATTAGACGTATATGCTCCAGGGGCTAAATGGTCTGAGGAGCTAAAGGCTTACATAACTTACGCCTATAAATATGCCGAAGTAAAAAAGTATTTCAGAAGCGAGGGCGTAGAAATAGAAGACTATGTGTTTGATTACACTCCTCCTTTTCCGTCGATTGTTGACGAGATAAAACTTAGGGACTACCAGACCGAGGCTCTGAAGTCTTGGATATTACGAGGAAAGAGGGGCGTTATAGTACTTCCTACTGGAGCTGGAAAAACTATTGTCGCGTTAAAGGCTATTGCTTCCTTAAGGGAGAGCACACTGGTGGTAGTGCCGACAATTGATCTAATGCATCAGTGGGCAAATTCCATAAGGGAGATATTGAAGGCAGATGTAGGGGAAATAGGAGGAGGAGTGGACAAGGTCTCTGGCATCACGGTAATAACTTATGACTCAGCTTATACAAGGGCTGAAGAGTTGGGTAACAAGTTCTTTTTCGTAATTTTCGATGAGGTTCATCATCTTCCTTCCGAAGGTTACTCTCTCATGGCTAAAATGTATGCAGCACCGCACAGAATGGGCTTGACAGCGACTCCTGAAAGGGAGGACGGAAAGCATATAATGTATCCGGATTTGGTAGGACCTATAGTCTATCGAAAAGGGGTAGAGGACTTTGCAGGAAAATACATAGCCAGTTTCGATATAAAGAAGGTTTATGTTAAAATGACTGAAGAGGAAGAGAGAAAGTATAAAGAATTAAGGTCTAAGCTAAAGAAATTTCTTGAGAAGAGGAACCTGACTTTACGTAGCTTAGATGACTTTAACAGACTTGTGAGATTAGCCTCGAAAGATAAGGAGGCTAGAGAAGCTCTTTTAGCTTGGCATGAATCCTTAAAGATTGCGGTAAACTCAAAAGCTAAGGTAGACAAATTAAAGGAGCTTTTGAAGGAGTTCAAGGACGAAAAAATAATCATATTCACGAGGGACACACAATTAGCCTATGACCTTAGTAAGTTATTTTTAATTCCCGTTGTGACTTATAAGACCAGTAAGGACGAAAGGAAGGAAATTTTGGAAAAGTTCAAGAAGGGAGTTTACAGAGTGATAGTTGCATCTACTGTATTTGATGAAGGAGTAGACGTTCCTGACGCTAACATAGGCATAGTATTGGGCGGTTACGGTACTAAGAGACAGTACTTACAGAGGCTCGGCAGGTTATTGAGAGGGAAGGACAAGAATGCTCTCCTAATAGAGATAATAACTAAGGGTACAGCAGACTACAAGCTAAGTAAGAGGAGGAGTTATATTTCGTAATACTAATACGGCTCTGAGGTCGTGGGGTCACCACTTAGTACATACTTAGAAATTTTTGTATTAGATAGATTTAGATAAAAGTATATAAATAAGGGCTCCAAATAGGGAATTAATGGATGGAATAGATAAAAAAATTATTATTTCATTATTCAAGGACGGTAGGATTTCACAGAGGAAGATTGCTGAAGATGTTAATCTCTCTGCTACTTCACTTAATTATAGGTTTAACAAGTTGATTGAAGATGGTGTTATAAGGTCATTTGAGATTACCGTTAATCCCAATTTTTATAATAAGTATTACGCGTTCGTCTCTTTCAAGAACGAAAAGGACTTTAACGCACCATTTATAGACGTGAAAGTAAAGTGCTTAGAGGAACTTAACGTTTACAGAATACAAGGAGATTCTTACAATGACTTAACAGATAAGATATCTACAATGGCTAAGGAATTAGGAGATCCAAAGATGACTTATATTCCTGAACAAACACCTGTTAAGCCCTCTGGAGTAGATATAGAGATAGTTAAGGAGTTGTTAAAGAACCCAAGGGCTGAACCTAGTGATCTGGCGAAGGTAATAAATATACCTACAAAGACAATTCAGAGGAGAATAAGTGCGTTAATAGGTAAAAACGCTATAAAGGTGATACCTATAGTCGATTTGTCAAAGGCTGATATTGTAGTATTTGCTGTGTTCTCTAAGATAGTCACGAAACTGTCTATGTTGGATAACTGTAAGTTCTTATCATTTGTGGAAGGAGAAAGAGGACTGACCGTTTGTGCTGTAGAGAACATAAAGGTTGCAGAAGGTTATGTGAAGAAAGCTAGGGAAATAGATAATGAAGCTGAAGTAATGATCGCTACAGAGTATGATATAGATAATGACGTAGCACTAAAGGAACTTGAGGATATAGAGAATAGGGCTATAACATCGTTTAAATGATCATTTTCGATAATTAACAGTTATTGTGTATTTGTAACATTATTTAAAATAACCTTATAAGGAGAGATCATTTCTCATCTCCTGAACACAGTTGAAATTAAGCTTACTATTACTCCTCTTGTCAATTTCACTACTATTGCTCGGTATACTAATTTCCGTAATTGCTATACAGCAAAAATATGTGGAAGTATACAACTTCGGTTATGGAAATGTTGCAATTCCTCCAAATGATTGGCAAGAGTATTATTGGGCTATTCTAGTGAAAGGTTATCCTAATGCTACTGTATTTTACAACGGTAAGTTCGTAAATTTACAAAATGTGTGTAATTACACTTTACCTGTAACTTCATATTATACATACGTTGTGAAGGGATATGAGGAACCTTACGCTTTTCTTTCGCCGATAAGCATGTTCTTAATCCTTACTGGTACACTAATAGGTTTTAAGGGCACTACTCTCTTCTTTCAAGAAAGAATTTTGGGCAAAGATCTTGTAAAGGGTTATGCTGTAGGCGGTTCACTAACTAGATATGCCCTGAAACGCTTAAGTAGCTCATTAGTCTCGTTAGTACTGGTATTCGTAGTAATAATAATCCTTGAGTACTTACACGGTAGAAATCCCTATTACGCCTTATTAGAGTTCCTTGAGTTCAATGCGGGAGTTTCATCTTATTTTAAGGTAAGTATCACAAGCCTCATATTGACTACGTTGTCGTATACTACGCTATTGCTAGGTATATCCTTCTCTCTAACGGTATACCTCAGCGCTTTCTTGGTGATTTACGGGTTACAAAGCCCATTAATAAGTAAGATTATGGATAAGTGGAAATATATAGGTTCAGCCTTAGCCTCTTGGGTATTTGCGATGATTATTATTTACCTCCTTCACTTTTTCACTGGCCTTCTTCCCTACGGAACGCCTAAAGGTGATATATTGTCTTACTTAGTAATGCCAGTAATTTCACTGTTCTTCCCCTTTATAGGCATTTTCGTTAATAGAATGCTAACTGCAATTCCTAAGACGTCCTTCTCCATAAAGGGACTTGACAGAAAGATCGTGATATACAGACACGTATTGGGAAATGCCACTGTAGTTATGCTTTCTTCTATTTCATCAGCATTTGTTGAGATGTTACTTGCGGAGATGCTGGTAGAAGGCATTTTCCAATGGCCTGGTTTCGGACTATTGTTAAAATATGCTGTTTTTAATGGAGACTATAAGGTAGTTGAGGGCTCGATGCTAATATATTCAACCTTAACAGTCCTTTCCAATTTTGTTACCGATTTAGTTTACGGTGTGTTAGATCCGAGGGTGACTAGATGAGGAGGAGATTTGTCGTTGTTTTTATAATATTTCTTATAATTGTGAGTATAAGTGTATTTTTCGACGTTTATAGGCTTCCTAAGGGAAAACCTTTACAGCCTCCCTCCTATCAGTATCCCTTAGGGACTTACATAGACGGCAGTAACATGATCAATGTAAATGCTATAGCAATAGTTAACACGCTTATGTTCGGAGGGCTAGTAGGGGTTGGAGAGGTAACTCTAGCACTGATTTACGGTATTATCGCTGGAGCTTACGGAGGAATAGTGAGGAGCGTGATGGTGAGATTTATAGATGCTCTGAACTCGTTACCTAGGTTACCCTTACTCCTTTCCATAGCTCTATTTTACGGTGTGCCTACCGGTAACTCGTTGAAGGCCAACTTCTTCTTAACAATATTGATCGTAATGTTCACAGGTTGGAACATATATGCAAGGCAGATAACAGAGCTAGTTTACACTTCCTCAGTAGGTAAATCCACTAGAAGAATTTTAGGTAAAGTAGACATTAAGTTAGTGTTTAGAAGCGTCATGAGACAAGGGTTAACTCTCCTAGTGCCGAGTTCCATTGATGGAATTGCTACGTATACTGGAATGGGCGTAATAGGTGGGGTTGGCGATCCTAATTACCCTACGTTGACTACTTTACTGAATACAGCTTCTCATTTACTTTATGATTGGTGGATGTTCTTAGTTCCTGCAGTATTTAGGGGAATAGTTCTTGTTCTGTTACTTGTTCTTGCAGACGAAATAAGGAGGTTGTGATAGATGCTGGAGTACGAGTGTCTAACCGTGGATAACAAGTTAAACTGTTTTACAGCCGTAATTAGTGCTCACACTGGAATATTAGGTCAAAGGGATAGTGGAAAGGAGGAAATATTTAAGGCAACATTTAGGGTAGTAAAGGCTAAAGGAAAGATAAGTTTAGATGGGGTAAATATTTTAAAATTAGGAGAAGAAGACCTTAGAAAAATCCTTTGGACTAGAATAAGCTGGATGCCTTATGATGTTTCTCAACTTTTTAACCCAGTGTACGATGTTGCTTCACACTTCGTTGAGATCGTTGTTAGCCACAATTTAGGATGTTCAGAATATGCATTAGACTTAGCTAAGGAAAAACTAAAAATTCTTGGTCTAAACCCCGAGGAAATACTTAAGAGTTATGTCTTTCAGCTATCGCCGTTAAAGTTAAAGAAAACTGCTATCGCGCTAGCAACTTTTATTGAACCCGATTACGTGTTCATAGACGATATAGAATACGGAATCAGTGAGGTTGATCAGATACAAATAGTCAACTCCCTTATAGACCTTATGTCGGTAACGTCTAGTAAGTTTTTAATCTCTGATGATGACCCAGCGGTTCTCTCCCATCTTACTGACGAGGTTATAGTCATTTACAAGGGTGAAGTAGTTGAAGAAGGATATAACGTGTTATCAGATCCTCTTCATCCTTATACTATCGACGTGTTAAGAGGATATGTACCACCTGACGGAAAGACTTCCTCAGGATGCGTATATAGTAATTCATGTCTATACTCCTCCCTTAAATGTCAAACTAAAAAACCCGAGCTAATTAGAGTCGGTAAAAGGGTGGTAAGATGTCATCTCTATCCGAACATATGATTCTACAGTTGGAATCTGTATATGGAAACTTAGTTAGAGATATTAGTTTGAGTATTCGCAGCAGAGAACTTACGCTTATTGTAAGTGATTGGGGTAAGGGCACTGAAGAATTATCAATGTTATTGACGTGTGAGATAAAGCCGAAGAAGGGTAGAATTATCCGTATCATAGATAAGAAACAGATAAGGCTTATCCCCAGAGAATTTATATCGAGCGAATTAAAGATAAAGGATATTTTGAAACTTTACGAGAAAAAATTCGGAAAAGGAGATGAAATATGGATTAAAACAATATTGGGAGATCAGGTGACTGAAAATACAAAAATTAACGACTTAAGTGAAATTAATAAGTTCAAATTGGAAATTCTATCAATATTTTTTGGAAAAGTAAGCTTGATAGTAGCAGAAGATTTTCTATCCACTATGGATACACAGTTAAGGGAATACGCTCTCAAAATGCTAGTTAAGGTAACGAAAATAAAGTCAGCAAGTTTAGTCCTATTTAATCCCTCTGTGATTTATCCCTATGTCTTTGACAAAATAGTGATTTTATTTGGTAACGAAATAGTAGAGGAGTCTACTAAGAAGGAGTTCTACCACCCTTACTCTCTGCTTCTTCAAAACACGAAGCTCACATTAGGCAAGCTTAGAGAGAAAATTCCTATAAAGGAGATAGGAGACCCATCAGACCACGGCTGTCCATATCACCCTTATTGTGATCTAATTAATAAGGAGTTGAGGAAACGATGTTATACTGAAAATCCCAAATTATTCAACGTTAGAGACAATAAGGTAAGATGTTGGTATTATGAAAATATTAAATAAGGTATTTTAAGATATTTTTAAATAAAATGAATATAGTATCTATATAGTGACTTAAACATTAGTAGTTAAGCTTAAATTCGGTATCGAACTATTTTCTCAAGTCATGGCTGAGCACAAGTCTAGTCTAATATATGCAGCTATATTTCTTGTTTTAATAACAGTATCAAATAGAGCAACTAATAACATGGTAACTACAACAGTCCCCTTACTCGGAAAATATGTTCTGCACTTCTCTAACACAGTAGTAGGACTTCTATCTACGGTAATCTTTGCCTTTACTTTCGTGGCTACGTCGTATATTAATCCTTCGTTAAATGCAGTTACTAGAAAGAGAGCCTTCATACTCTCTAACGGTTTTATCGTTTTGTCCCTTCTACTTTATTATTATTCTAACGTATTTACAGTCTGGTTCATATCAGCTTTAGCAGGTCTGACATTTGGCTTAATTATGCCGAATCTAATAACCGCAGCGAGCTTAGCAAACGATCAAAAATCAGCTGAAAGGTTGTTGGCATTATATTCTACAAGTCTAAGTCTGAGCCTGATCATAGGTCCTGCACTTGAAACATACCTCCTGACGAGAGTTGGTTACAGAGAGATCTTCTTGTGGTTCATTCCGCTGGCTATGGTCGCGTTTATTTTATCCACTAAGCTGAAATTCCCAGAAGTGAAAAGGGAAAGTAAAGGAATATCAGCTTTAAAGAACAAAGGTTTCGTCTCCTCGATACTGTCAATAACGACTTACAACGTACCCTTTGCGGCATTTACAACGTTCTTAGCTATCTTAGCCAAAGAGAGATTTAATGTTCCAGACTTTGAAGCGTATTCTGTTTTTCTGCCTTTCTTTACAATATCATTTCTGACTAGACTTTCAATGACTATTAGACCTTTCAGTGATCTTAGAATGCCTTTAGTAATATCGATAGGTATTACAATCGCTGGATTACTTGGAATACTTTATGCTCCTTCATACATAACTTTTCTCCTAGTAGTAGCTTTGCTCGGTATACCTCACGGCTCTATCTTTCCAATGTCTACCATAATGATAAGCAGAGCGACTACAATCGCGGAAAGAAACGCTGTAAATTCATATTTCTTTGCTTATAATAATGTGTTATTCCTAGCAGTTCCAGCTATAGTAGGGTTTGTATCGACCTTTTTGGGTTTGTCCCTGACTATGACACTTCTAGTGTTCCCGGTGTTAGTTACGGCGATAACGTTCTTTAAGATGTTTTGGAGAGACGAGATTTTGAGGGGTTTAGAATGAGATTAAAATTGCAGAGACTATTATTACGAGTGATCCGAGCACTTGCAAAAACGTCAATACTTGATGTAGAATAACAACGGCGAGGAGGATCGTAAACACGGGTTCTAAGGTAGAAATTACTGTTGCAGTTATAGAATCACTTTTCCCCATTCCTTTATAGAAGAAATAGTAGGGTAGAAGAGTAGCAAATAAAGCTAAGTAAACCCCAGTGTATATAGAGGCTATTGTAAGATTGAACGAGTTAAAGAAGAGGAAAATAAGCGAGAAGGGAAAACTCCATAAGGATTGTGAGGCTATTATCTCTGTATTAGTCATTCTTCTGAGTTGAAGTCTTCTTGATTGAATTATTAGGAGTGCGTAGGTTATACCTGATGCAAGTCCCAGATATAAGTCTTTAAGCGTTATATTTGAGAGGTACATCAGGTAGACTCCAAGAAATACGGAAAAACTAGCTGCTATTTTCCTAATGTTAATTTCCTCACTCTTAGAAATCAAGGAATATAATAATACCCATAAGGGAGCCGTATATAAGAACACTGCCGAGAGGGATGCGCCAAGATAGTTTATGGTGTAGATATACGTTTCGTAAAACGTCACGGCAATTATTCCAAGAAGAATTGAGGGGAAGTCGATGATCCTCCTTATCTTTATAAGCGGTAAGATCAAAATGGAGGATACTAATGATCTAATCATAACCATTTGAAAAGGGTTTGCACCTTCTCCATAACCTATTTGAACAGCTACACCTATTGTTCCCCACAGAAAAGAAGATATGAATAGGTCTGTTATCCCTTTTTTCAGCTTCACAAGTAAAGTAATAAGGTGGAAAGATAATAAGCCAATATGAACTGGGGTAAAATACTCGGTATGGTTGGGGCGTTGGCGTTTATCTTAATCTATCTAAATTACATAACACTCACTTTTCATTATGGTATTTTACAAGTAGAAAATTTGAGACTATTAAAGAACCTCAACGTCAGTATAGTAGGAGCGAATTCTTCAGCGATTATAGTTAGAATGAATAATCCGTTGAATGTATCTGTGACTGTGTGTAATATTAGTGGTAAGTACATAGTATTTGGAAAACCTATCGTAATTCCTCCTCAAACCACTAAAAATATAACAATCAAGATAACTAATTACCAATCCCTAGTAAATCAGATAGACAATAACGATGAGTATATTTTAATTAAGCTTAAGATTGAAAACACAACCTTAACTTCGGTGAACTTAGTATGAGGACAACAGATATAGTTCTGTTATCATACTACGTGAGTTCTATACTGTTAGCATTTATTCCCTTACCTTGGTGGTACTATAACGCTGGAGGAATTTTCGTAGTTTATGACTCACCCTTTCAGATCTCTGCAAGCCTTTTAGGTAGTAATTTAATCCTAGCTAAACTACTAAACTTACTTTTAAATGCATTTAGAATATACGTAGGCATAAACTTAGTGTACAATTCGTTGATGTTGGTGAGGGGTAAACAAGTGGCTAGGTATTCCACAATGGCATGGTTACCACTATTCTATATACTGAGTCCTTTGCTAATTTACGTAGTATTTAATTACGTGATATCTTCAGTAACGGGAGACACTTTTAGATACCCCTTACTTATTATAGGTGTCGAGGATTTTGTAACCTCATATAAAAATGTGAACATAGATATGCTGATCTTTTCATACCCTACTCTACTTTACTGGTTTACCTTTATTCCCACAATACTTTACATAACAGCATTAGTAACAGGACGTAAGTCCTCAAAGTCATAAGGAAAAACCGGAGTTTATTTGATAGTCATAGATAACCATGACGTCGGCTTCTCTATCTGCTACGTTTCTCACAGCTTCTACGTACTTCCTGACGTTTTCTATCCTATCCGTTATACAACCTATTATACCTGCTTGACCGTCGTTGATCTCTAAGATCTTACATGAGTCGAGGATTTTTCTAGTCTCCGCTACTCTTCTAGTGAATATAGAGAACATAACTATATCAGTTTTCTTTAAGTCTATTATCGGTATCAACTTTACTATACCTTTTTCTAAGAGGATCTTAGTTCTTTTCTCTACAAGTTTCTGAGTTAAACCTGTCTCTTGAGCTATTTCTGCAGCTTGTGCCCTAGGGTTTCTGACAAGGTATTTAACTATTTGTAAATCGTAAGGCTTAGACTCTATGATTTCCTGTTTAGGAAAGTACTTAAGAGAATAATCACCCAAGATTTTTTTCATTCCTTCTATTTTATCCTCTATCTCTGGGATGGAACTTCCCTCAACTCCATAGACGTTTAACCACTCTAAGCACTTGAATTTGAAGAATATTCCTTCTCCCATATAGTCATAATAGTTCTTAAAAGCTACAAAGCCGTAGTACTTACCGTAAAAGTTAGGATTGACTAAAACCGTGTAGCCTTGGAATACTCCTTCATCTTGGAGTTTTTTAATACGATAAGTTAGGGAAGGAGGCGTAAGGCCTAATTCTTTAGCTATATTTCGTTGGGACAGGGAAGGATCCCTAAAAAGATAAATTAAAATCTTCTTTTCAAGTTCATCCATCGTAGTCACTATTTGTATTAAACCGTTTAATAGTTTTTCCTTCAAATAAATATACAATTACTGGCTAAATATGAAATCTAGATATATAAACTTACTTTGTAATTCTGGTAAAAAATTAGCCGATTCCCTTCAGACTAATGTATTTATCCCTTAAGTACGAGAGTAACCCTTCAGGATCATATTCTTTTCCAAAAGCCCTCCTCAATAAGGTCTTCGGTGGATAAGTAGCACCGTATTTACAAATTAACTCTTTCAAAATCTCCTTTATCTCGTCGAACTTCCCTTGAGACACTAAATCGTAAAGGTTAGGAATCTTAAGGTAAAGCATCCCAGCGACAATATTACCTAGAGTGTATGTAGGAAAATAGCCTATAGAGCCCTGAGACCAATGTATATCCTGCAACACTCCTTCAGCATCGTTTTTAGGAGTAATGCCCAGATATTTCTCCATCATATCGTTCCAAAGGGAAGGTACTTCCTTCACCTTCATCTTCTCGTTTATTAGTCTCTTCTCGATCTCGTACCTAATTGCAATATGGAAGTTATAAGTAACTTCATCCGCGTCAACCCTTATCAGGCTCGGCTTTACAGTATTGAAATACTTGTAAATATCCTCCTCGCTATATTTGCTTAAGAATGGTAAGTTCTCCTTTAACGTCGGATATACAAGTTTTATAAATTGTATACTCCTACCAATAATATTCTCCCAAAATCTGGACTGGGACTCATGAATACCTGTTGATGCACCAGTAGCTATAGGTGTACCTTCAAATCTAGGGTCTATGAGGAGCTCGTAAATAGCGTGTCCGCTCTCGTGTATTACAGAAAACATCGTCTCCTTAAAGTCCTTTCCTTCATATCTTGTCGTAATCCTCACGTCGCTACCAGATATTCTAATTGTAAAGGGATGAGCCGAGACGTCCAGTCTGAACTTGTCTGTTGGCATATTCAGTAACTTGATCATGAACTCGTTAACTTTCTTCATCCTTTCCGTTTCATATTGAACGCTCTCTAGTTCGTGACTTGAAGGGAAATATTGCGCCTCTTGAACTTTTTTAAGTATATCAGATACCTTGGGAAGGAGAGTGTTAAAGATTCTATCTCCATCTTCAGTGGTGAAGCCCTCCTCGTAAAGGTCTAGTAGAGCATCATAGGGTTGTTTTTCATAACCTAAGTAGTCAGCTATCTTCCTCGATAGGTCTACTATCTTCTCTAGGTAGGGAGAAAAGAGGTTAAAATCGGACTTAGCCTTAGCATTTCTCCATATTACTACACTCTCATTTGTGGTCTTAGTGAATTCCTTTATTACCTCTATTGGGACTTTAGTATAGTATTTGATGCTCCTCCTCAATACTCTAACCATTCCCTTTTCTTCATCACTAAGCTTTTCCTCGTCTATTTTATCTAATTTCTCAGAAATCTTCAAGTAAACTTGTTTTTCCAGCTCATTAAATACGGAGAATACTTCACCCCTCGTAGAAGCGTCAGCTTCTGGCATATAAGTTTCTGTGTCCCAGGCCATTAATGCTTCTGCATATCCGTATGCCCATAATTTCTTGTATTCCTCTAATATCTCCTTAACATTATCAAACATATGTATCAAAATACTATATGAATTGGTGTTATTTAGTGTAATGCTTTTAAATTAAAGATATATCTATATTCTATGTTCGAGGCATTAGGTAAGTTCATTGTGAACAAGTGGTATGTCGTTGTCGCATTATGGGTCATTACGCTTGTCATTGCTGCCCCTCTATCTAGTCTATTCTTTAAGTCGGTTAGTTACAAAGTGACTTTCTCCGTACCAGGTAGTACTTCGGAGATAGCTGAAAACATAGTGAATAACTATTTCAACCTAAGCGGAGCTTCTGGCTCGAATGCCGTAATAATTGTGAGGGGAAACGCTACTCCTTACGCTGGATATTTCGCAAACTTGACCAATTACGGAAACATATCCATTACCAACTATTTCTCGATAGAGAAATCTTTGCTCAATAAGACGTTCTATTCATTAAATAAGGAGATAAATAACCTTACAAACGAATTACAGAATATCTCGAAGAGTGAATCTAATGTCTCTAGTTTTCTCTTTAAAGAGAGGGAAAATATGACATCTGAAGTAAACAGCCTCTTAAAACTTCATAATGCTACGCTAAAAGTGGAACAAGAGTTCGTTAACCTCTCCTACAAAATTAATTCGACTTCGGAACAACTTGCAGAGCTACATGACGCAATGATTCAAAACTATTCGACATTTGTTAAAATTCATGAAGGAGAAATACAAAATAATCAGACCGCTTATAACATTTCTAAATTCCTATACGTACCAGTTTCTATTTTCTTAAATTACTGGGAGTATAACTATAATTTAACTCACAACGTTAGTGAGGCTAACTTTTACGCCTTTGAAAAAACTTATCCACTACTCAGCGGAAAAGAAGCAGAATACTTCTACTTGTTTTATCAGAGGTGGGACTCATCACAACCTTTACCTGATCCATACACCGTGGCACAAATAGATGTGGAGAATGTAAGTGATGAAATTTTCAATTCTTCTCAGCTACTCTTCGTTAATTTCATGTTTAAGTATGTAAATCTGTCGAATTTCAATAATCCACTTAATGATGAAATTTTCACGATTTATTACTTCAATTACACATATAATGTACCTTTAAACTTAGCAAAATTACTGCTTTATGAGACCCCTCAAACAGCCCTCTTCTCGGTCTACTCCGAAAAGACCGGAATACCTATAACTGTAATACAATCAGTGTTTTATGCTACTCCCTCAAATGTTAGTAAAGTCTCCTTGTCTCTGATACTCTCCAAAGTAAACTCTACCAGTGAAAGAGAGTTCATCCAATGTGTCTACGAAAACCTAAGCGAAAACATGAGTACCTTTGCGGTAAAATACGTAAGTCTCCACGCTAACGTTAGCTATGGTATAGTAAGAGCCTCACTTAACATAAATTCTACTTCAGATGCTGTCGCATTCCTAGCTGAGCAGATATCTAACAAGACGGGTCTTCCTAGTTGGATGTTTTCTTCTCTTTATTATCAAGGTAATGTGAGTAACCTCTCAGCTTATTTAGTTTCACTTCACCTTGACAAACTGGAAAGCCTTCTTAAGGCCAGCAACTTAACCGCGAAACAACTTGCATTAAGGCTACTCAACGATACTGAGTCAAGACCTCTTGCTGTAACTTTGATTGTGGATTACATTAATTCGACCTCCCCCATAATAGTCCTAAATAAGACGTTGTTAATACAAGACTTATTAAACAATTTTACGTGCTATCAAGCCTTGTTATCGGGGAAGTACCCCATATATCTGAATATCAGTAATGAGCTTTACTCTAACGGTATTCTATTACTTTTCTTAAAAGGGAACTTCACGTACGACGAAGCCAGCGATCTAGAGAAAATGATAGAAAGTCAGACCCACCTAAACTTAACATTAACCGGTTCGGAACCTATATCACAACAGCTCAAAAACGTCGCTTCAGTTGCCTATTCAACGGCTATACCGGTAGGTATAGCCCTTGCAATACTTTTAGCTGGTATATACTTCAGGTCTTTTATTGCAGCCTTTATGCCGCTTACAATTTACTTCTCAGCGTTCTTCGTATCCTCTGTATTTATTTACGTACTGGTGATTAAAGTTTTACATATAACGGTCAATTTCCTTACTCCGAGCGAAGTTTTATTGCTGTCACTGGGACTCGGCACAGATTATGTGGTCTTTATAGCCAGTAGGTATGTAGAGGAAAGAGAGAAGGGAGTTTCCAGTAAAGATGCTGTATACGAAGCCGTGAGGTGGGGAGGTAGGGCTGTCACAATAACAGCTCTCATAGTGATGCTATCGTTCTTCTTCATCTACGTTTATCGCATCCCGTTCTTCTCTGACACTGCTATATCCGACATGCTCAGCGTCATAATCATATGGCTTGCTGCAATAACTTTGTTTCCTGCTATCCTAAGAGTCGCCGGTGATAGGCTGTTCTTCCCGAGAAGGTTTAATAAGAAGGAGGAGATTAAACCTAGAAGTTTGAAGAACCCAGGTAAAATTGTAGGACTTATCTCGGCTGTAGTAATAGTGGCTTCTCTTTTCGCGTTATTCACACCTTTAACCCTTAACGTCTTAGCGCTCCTACCTCCTTCACAAGCTACGGAGGGTGTGACATTCCTAAGCTCCCACTTCACTTCAGCTAACGTGTTCCCGATCTATGTAGTGATACCCTATAACGGCTCTACTAACTTCTCTTTGTCTGAATACAATTATTTTGTGAGTATATACAAAGACCTTTCGAGTATACAAGGAGTAACAGCAGTAGACTCACCAGTATCTCCTTACGGCTATCTGGTAAACTACAGCAGCTTATCCTCCTATAATTACACGCAATATTTATCTCATGGATACGTTCTCTTTGTAGTAAACCAGAAATATCAGCCCTTCTCTCTTCAAGCATTTAACGTTGTAAAGCAAGTGCTTAGCGTTATAGGAGGCAGAGGCTATGTTGGCGGGGGCCCTGTGGACTCCTACAACATATATAACTTTGTCCAGTCCAATTTCTTCATAGTGCTAGGAGAGATCACGTTCACGATGTTCGTGATACTTCTAGTAATGACGAGGAGCTTGTCTGTGTCCTCTGTAATAATTTACGTAATAATGTCTGCTGTTGCGATAACATTGGGGCTCGAGAGACTTGTCTTCAGTACCCTTTTGGGCTTTTCTATCTTCGCTATTGTGCCTCTATTTCTCGTAGCGATCATCATAGGTATCGGAATGGACTATAACATATTTCTCGTAGCCAGAATTCACGAGGAGTTAGAAAAGGGAAAGGACATGGCCGACGCAATATCAACGTCTGTCGGGGCTTTAAGGGTCACTATTGCTTTCTTAGGTTTGATCTTTGCAGGGACTTTAGGCTCACTTATGTTGGTTAACGCGTCTATACTCCAAGAATTGGGCTTTGCATTTGCTGTAGCGGCGATCATGGAGACGACGTTATTGTGGGCTTATTTAGCTCCGTCGTTGCTGCTGATTTTGTACAAACGTTTCAAAATTAGGCCTAAACTTATTGTTTAACAGCCTCAACGCACACAAAAGAACCGGAATCTCCTTCCCTTATTTCGTCTATTTTTTCATCTTCATTAGGTGAGAAGAAAAGGGTAGATCTTATCGCCTTTATTTTCATCCCTTCCGAGGTAAACGCTTCGTAAAGCTCTCTTTTGCTCACGAAGTTAGCGTGAGAGTAATATTTATGTCCCTTCTTTCCTAATGCTTCGTAGTACATTCCGAAAGGGGAATCTCTAGGTACGTAACATATGACAATCCTGTTCTTACTAACTCTTTTCATTTCTTTCACTAGCTTCCTAGGGTCTTCAACGAAACACACCGTAACAGAGGAGAAAACACAAGGAAAAGCGTTATCTCTAAAGGGTAATTGAAGAGCATCTCCCTGAACTCTATCTTCTTTTTCCGGTGCGTTAATCAGCATAAATATTGAAATATCAAGTGAAATCACGTTCCCTTTAATCACCTCATGAAATATACCCGGCCCAGAGCCTACGTCTAGGCAGTCTCTTAAGTTGAAGGAGGATACAAGTCTCTTTTCACTCTCGTAACTTTTTTCATGGATTTTATACCACTTTGCATAACCTTCAGGGTCATTGAATATTTCCATTATTACGATTCTCGTTTCAAGGGTAATAAATTGCTATTTAAATATATGGAAAACTTCTCCGGTAAAAATCTAATTTAGCCCTTTCTCGGAATTTATAATGTGCTGAATACTATTAAGGTGGGGCTTAAACTTTTACCTCACGTCTTACGATTAAGGGATTACCGTTTGAGGACTTTGAAGGGAGAGAAAGTAGACGAGGAGAAGATGTATAGAGATGCAGAGAAGTTTCTCAATGTAATCGTGTCTCTAGGACCAGTGTTTATAAAATTCGGCCAAGTTTTGTCAGTACACTCCGATATATTACCAGAGCCCTACCTTAAAGTCCTTTCACGTCTGCAAGATGATGTACCTCCAGCACCTTGGGAAGAGGTGTTTAAAATTATTAAGGAGGACTTAGGTGAGAAATTAAAAGAGTTCGAGATCAATCCTGAACCAATATCTTCTGCTAGTATTGGGCAGGTTTATTTGGCCAAGAGAAAAAGTGACGGTAAGACTGTAGTTATCAAGGTTAACAGACCTAGAATTAGGGAGATTGCTGAAGAGGATATAAAGATCATGAGATCACTACTACCCTACACTAAGTTTTTAATGGACGAGTCTTTTTACGAGAGCTTAAGGGCTATAGTTAACGACTTCAGTAGGCGAATTTTTGAGGAGATGGACTTCACGAAAGAAGAGTACTACATGAGGAAAATAAGGGAGGAATTAGCCGATTTCCCAGACGTAATTATCCCCATCCCTTATTTTTCCACAAAGAGAGTACTTGTGATGGAATACATTAAGGGATATAAAGTAACCTCTGAAGAAGCTAAGAAAATAGTAAAACCGTCGGAACTGGCTTACAGAATGTTTAAGGTCTTCATGATAATGCTTCTTGAAAAAGAGTACTTCCACGCGGATCCCCATCCGGGCAATATAGCTGTAGATGATCATGGAAATTTGATCATTTACGACTTCGGAATGGTAGGGAAAATGGATCACGAAACTAGGCTAAGGCTTTTGAGGGCTTACGTAGCCTTAATACGTCTCGACGGTATAGGACTTGTAAAAGTTTTAGAAGAACTGGGGGCAATTCAACCTGAGGCTGATAGAGAGGTCTTGGCAAAAGGTATAGAATTATTTCTGCAACAGTTTCAGGGAGTTACGGCTGAGACCCTTGAAGTAGAGCAGTTTCTTGAGGCTGCAAATGAGGTTTTTTATAGATTTCCCTTAAAGTTACCCGAAAAACTTACACTTTATATAAGAATGACTTCGATTTTAGGAAGCACGTGCCTTCAGATAGATCCAGACTTTAACTTCTTTCTTAACCTACAAAGACTGATAGAAGAGGAAGGTTTAGTCTTTGAGGCGATACTGAGCGACTTCAGAAATACAGTCAATGCCGCAATACGTAAATTCAGATTGTCCATACTGGAAAAACCTATCATAGTTCAAAATAAGAGAAATAGAACTTATGTGAAGGCGATTTCAATATCCTTAGTATTTGCAGGGTTAGTTTACTATTTGATCACCAGAGACTCTACGGTACCACTACTCCTTGGGTTACTTGCCCTAGTTTTAGCAACAACCAGCGACTGAAAATTATGTCTAGTATATGCTCGTTACTTACGCGGAAAGAATACGTAAAGTTAAATCCTTACCTATCATTCTATCTTAATACTGGCTGTACCAGCTATCGGTATCCTTATTGTAAGTACACCGTTTTCATACTTTCCAGTTATTTGAGCGTCTTTAGCCGGAGTAACGGGTAGCTTAATCTCTTTTCTCACATACTTCGGTCTTTGAGTAACGTATTTTACTCCAGGCTCGCTTATGTCCCTCTCTGCTTCTATTATTAGTTCGTTTTGTCCCGTAATTCTTGCCTTAATTTTCTCCTTGCTAAATCCAGCCAAGTCGGCTACGACTACTAAATATCCTCCTTCCTCATACACGTCGACTGGTGGGTAGACTATTTCGAATACGCTTCTACTTAGCTCTTCTGCTCTCTTCCCCAACTCTTTTCCTATGAAATAGGCAAAACTCATCTTCTTCACCTCTTACCTCTTCTCTTCATTAAAAGATAAAGCAATTTGAATATCAAGACCCATCTGAGTAGACGTCCCATACAATCATTATCATTTTAGTGTTATTTATTCTTTTGTTTTGTAATTACTTAAATCCTATCCTAGTTGAGTACACGATAAAATTTAAGGTCATTATATAAATGACTTCAGTTTGTGTTATTATGGTATTATCATATAAAATCTAAGACTTGTTAATACTTCCTATTTTCATTTATAAATATTACGATATAAATAAATTAATCGCCTTGATAACAATTACTCTAAGTTCGGATAAATTTACAGTACTCCATTTCTTACAAGAACACAAGAGGGTATTAAGGTCATTTAGAAATATCACAATTACTAAAGATGAAAGAATTTTAATAAAAGGTAGGGAATATCATTTAATTAAAAAGGAAGTAACGCTGTTCGACGTAATTTATACACTTACAAGACCCTCTATTCTCGGAAAGAATACTTTAATGTTTAGATTTTCAGTACTACCTAAGAACTCAGGGTGTACAATATCTGTGTCAACAAAACCCGAGAAGTTCGAAAACGAGATAGACGAAAAGAAATTCATGGAAGAATTCAGCATTTTTCAAACAGAAGTCTTGGCGGTGGCTAAACCAATCCTTACAATGTCTGTGCCTCGTGACAAAATACCAGAGATTATTGAATTAGCAATTAGTAGGAGTTTAGGTAATATAATACTCCTTTGGTTCTCCTCTAAAGACGATAAATACGTTAGAGTTAAGGTAAAGAACGGAGAACTAGTAGAAAAAATCGGGGACTTTGAAGATATCTCAACAGATCTGGTTAACGTTATTGTTAAACAATTGGCTGAAACTTAATTCACTTTTTCCTTACGAAGATCAGTAATGCTCCTACAATAATCACAATAATTATACCTATGATAGCTATTTCAGGTGTTGATATACCGCTCGTAGAAGAGCTTGATGGTGGTGTGAGCGTTACGTTACTGACGCTACTATTTCCAGGTGCTGAACTGGTTTGTGATGAGCTTGTCTGAGTAAAACTCTGAGTAGTTGAGGACTGTGTTGTCGATGTTTGTGAAGAAGTGCTTGAAGTTGTTTGTGAATAAACTATGAAATAGGTTGTGGTCGGATCGTCGTATACAACTACCGTGTTATTTACCACGAAGTAATTAGATGAATTCAGCTCAATTACTTCTCCTGAAACTTCCTTATATACGGTTATGTTCCCTTGCATCATTAAGGTTACGTTAAACACAATACTTCCAGTTGAATTCACCATAACCTCCTGAGCTTGGTGCTGAACACCTTTGATCGTAACTATCGTGGGCTGTACTTGGATAGGCTTAACTACACTTACATTGACAGTCTGGTTGCTTTCAGTAACTACCACTACTTTCATGTTTCCAGTTAGGTTTAGGTAAACTAGTGTACCTCCCTCAGTTCCATTAACGTTAACGTTGTGGGACAAGCTAACTAGAGCAGTAGACATAACTTCCCCGTTATTACCTACTAATACTATAACCTCCTTTCCGTTAATATCTACGTCTCCATGACTCTCAACATGGATTTGTGGTACCCTCGCACCCTGGTATATTACGATCTTCTCCTCCCCGAAATACACGTTAGATGTAGATCCGTCCAAAAGTTTGAACTGAGTTCCGTTAAAGCTCACCATGTGAACATACCCTAAAGCAGTTCCGTTAACTCCGTAAAATTCTACAGTTTCGAAGTTGGCTTTTACGTGGCCTATTAAACCTGATTGAGCAAATCCAAGACCTTCACCCTTCCAAATCAAAGAAGCTACTGTACTTCCATTAAAGTACGATAGTTCAGGTGTCATATTCTCTTGACTCGCCATAAACATTTGTCCGTTTATCTCCGTTGTGAAATTTAACGGCTGGTATCTTTTAGGTAGGTTTATTGGAACTGTTAACTTAACCTCTGTGGTTAAAGTAGAGGTAACACTTTGTATAGTATATAAATTCATTGTAAGATCTACGGTCTCTGGTTGTCCTACTTTAATAGTAACGGGAATGTTAGCTACCTCACTACCGTTGGCGAATTCTAGGTACACTGTTCCCGTACCGTTTATATATGCAAAAGTGTCGACTTTAGTTGAGTTAAACCCAGACCATACGAGTGTGGAAGTTCCACTCCCGTTTACTACTACCCCGATTAAGTTAGGAATGTTAGTGACCACTGTAAGGGTCATGTTAGGGAAAGCTTGTACTGTAACATATCCGTTAACTGTGGAGAGTGAGTTTGAGAAGATCATTGTATATGTTGTTATGTTAGCATATACATCAAGTGTTCCTCCCACAGAACCTGTGTAATTAGCTCTTGCTGACTCCACTTTATATACAACTACTGAACCAGAGGCCAAAGACATTGTATTTCCTCCAAGTCCGTTTTGAGCACTATAGGAACTGTAATACCTCTCGTAGATCATGTTTACTTGTGCTTTAGATGATGAAGCATGAGAGAGCACTACGTTAGGAGTAAGTAGTAGAGAGGCTAAGAAAGTGAATATTAAGGCGTAAGCGAAAAATTTGTTTCTTTCTTTTTTTATAAATTCAGTTATCATCAATACTACACAATTTGTTTCAACTATAAAAGGTTAATGAGAATATGAAGTTAATGTATTTTCTATGACTTGAATATAAACTTTTCAACTTGTTTCATAGATTTTGGAACACCCAAAGCTTTTCTTTTCCACCAGTTCATTAATAGAAAAACACAGAGTTTTCTAATCTACGTCCTCAAAGTTTATAATCTTTATGAATAATCGTAAATGGTGTTAGGGAAGTTAATTTTTCAAAACCTTCAAAAGTTTGGTTTTCCCTATCCCATAGACAAGTCAGTATGTACGTCTTGGGCTAAGGACATTCCGAAAGGAGGGGAAACGATTATCTACACTTCGTGTATGTATCAGACTGCCTCATTAAGCGATATCTTCTCCAAATTCATTCCATATGCAGAAAAGCTTTCATCACTATCAGCATTAGCTAAACTAGTAAAACCCTCAAAGGAAGAAATTGATAGGGCATATAGGATATTACAAAATATATCCTTAATGCTGAAGAGAAGAGGAGTTCAGTTCGGATACTTATATGAAAGCGAGCCGTATAGCGGTGCAATATTATTAGAGCTTGGCTATTTAGATGAGTTTGCTGAATACGCTAAGATCGTGACGGACTTCTTTAAGCAAAAAGGTATTAAGAGGATAATCACGGTAGATCCTCACACACATAACGCGTTGCTAAGGTATAAAGAATTCACGAATTTTGACGTAGATGTCGTCAGTTATTTCGAGCTTTTAGGTAACGTTAAAGCTAGGATGCAAGGCGAGATTGTAGTTCACGATTCTTGTTTGTATTCCAGATTTTTAGGAAAGAGAGAAGTCTACAGATCTCTGTTAAATTCCTCAGGATTGAAACTTGTTGAAGATGAGTTAGCGACCGAGAAAGATACTTCTTATTGTTGTGGAGGACCAATAAAGCCGGTAAACAGAGAGTTAAGCGAGAAAATTGCTAGGCTAAGAGTGGAGCAACTTAAAAGGTTGAGCGAGAACATAGTAGTAGTCTGTCCCATGTGTTATGCAAATTTATCTAAATATCACAAAATCCTCGACTTTGCTGAGGTGGTAGAATGAGCGAATGGGATATTGCAGTTGAAAGGACCATAAACAATAACGTACCTAGAGTTCATAAGATACTATCCCAATACTCTTATATTCAAGACCTTGCAAAGGAGCTCAGAAAGGCTAAGTTAGAGGTTTTGAATAACCTACAAAAATACGTAGAACAGACCATGGAGTCGGTTAAGAGAGTGGGGGGTAATGCATATTATGCAACTAACGCGTATGAAGCTAGAGAGATTATAGCGAAGATCGTAGGAAAGAACAAGATCGTGGTTTTTGGGAAATCCATGGTTGCTTACGAGATGAGGTTGAGGGAGTATTTAAAGGAACTAGGTAATGAAGTGTGGGAGACAGACTTAGGTGAGTTTTTAATACAATTAGCTAATGAGCCTCCCTCTCATATAATAGCTCCTGCCATCCATATGACTAGAGAGAGGGTTGCAAAACTCCTCAGGGAGAAGTTAGGAGTAGAGGTAAGTGAAAACGCGACTCATGAGGAGTTAGTAGCAATTGTAAGAAAGTTCCTTAGGGAGAAATTTGTCAATGCTGATGTAGGTATAACCGGGGCTAATGCGATAGCCGCTGACACCGGCTCTGTCATTCTTGTCGAAAATGAGGGAAATATAAGGATGTCCACTGTCCTACCCTCAGTGCATATCGCTGTGGCTGGGGTTGAAAAGATAGTACCTACATTTTACCATGCATTGTTAGAAGCTACGGTTCAAGCTGCCTATGCTGGTCTCTATCCACCTACATATATTAACCTAACCTCAGGTCCAAGTTCTACGGGAGATATCGAGATGAAAAGGGTTAGCCCAGCTCACGGACCTAAAGAATTTCACTTAGTCCTCTTAGATAACGGCAGAGTTAAGATAAGCCAAGACAAAGTGTTAAAAGAGGCATTACTTTGTATAAGGTGCGGTAGATGTCATCTCCACTGCCCGGTCTACAGAGTTCTGGGAGTTAATTGGGGAGTTCCTCCTTTTACTGGGCCTATGGGGGCAATGTGGTCTTACATTGTTTACGGTGATACCAAACCGGCGACACTTTGTACCCATTCTGGGAACTGTAAAGAAGTCTGTCCTATGGGAATTAATATACCGGGTGTTTTAGAAAAGATCAAGTGGATAGCGAATGACAAAGAGCGTAATAAGACATGAAAACGGTCTCCTGATAGAGCTCAACAAAAGAGGTGTTGAAGCGATCTTAGTAAACGGAGAGGTCAGTATAGGGGAATATGATGGTGTTGAGTTCAAGAAAAAACGAGTGAGCGAGGATAAGGCTGAGTTTGTCAGAAAAGTGGTTTCAGAAGTTAAGACAATGATGGAGAGCTGTCCTCACGTGATAAGTGTAATAATGTCCGACATGTTTTACGTGAAGTTTCTATTCAACGGTAAAGAAGTGGTAGCATTTGTTTCGGAAGATATGATAACCTTTAGTTCTGAAGGAGAAGTGGACGAGGAGTTAAAAGACGAAATCAGAAAATGTGTTGATAGGTTCAAAGAGGTAATTCTAAAAACGCAGAGTGGAAATGAGTGATTATGAAAAAGTGTCCTCGATGTGGATATGAGAATTCAGACAATGCAGCCTTCTGTGAAAAATGCCATTATCCCTTGCCACTTACTCCGCCAAAACTTACTAAATGCCCTAGATGCGGTTATGAGAACCCTGAAGGAGCGATGTTCTGTGAAAAATGTCATTATCCTCTCTTTCAGATTCCAGTGTCTGATGTTCAACAACCGCCAAAAGAGGAGGAGAAACCTAAAATAGTCCTCAAAAGTTCAGACTATATTATGCTCTTGATAGGGAGTGTGATCACGTCTTTCGCTATAGCTCTTTTCTTCTTGTTCTATCCAGATATGAAGATTCTTTATACGGTCTTTAATGTGATAGGGACTGTGTTTCTTATAGTTCCATTTATCAAGGTAAATAAATTATATTCGTCTGCAGTGGTAGGAAGTATCGGAATATTCTTTTTGTCTCCTAATTCCTTAGTAGGGGTACTTTTATTCTCCTTTGGTGGAGTCATAGTCTCTACGGCTTTGAGGGAATTGTATTTAAGCGTTAAAGACAACGTCGTTCAATTCTCTTCATTACTTCTTTTGTTAGGTTATCTATTCGGTATGTTCATTTTAAACTTTTATATGGTAACTATTTCAGGCTACGCACTCTTAGCTATATATTCAGTCCAGCAAACATTTAAAAAGAATTCAAACCCAGGCTAAAAGTCCTTTGTCTTCTTCTCCTCTATATATTCCTTCAATTGAGATCGGGATCTCGAGCTCCGGCATTAAAGGGTGCTTCTTGATATAAAACCTATAGCCCCACTTGCTACTAGATACCCTTACTATAACGTGCATTGAGTGGTGGTTAAAAGCCCCTCCCTGAGGCAGACCATTAACTTCTCTTGTGAACACCCATACGTTTCTCCTAAGAGCTGAAGTAATTACAGTGTAATTTTTTCTGTGAAAATATGGGTCAATAACTATTACCTCACCTTGAAAACTATCTATTGTAGGTTTTACGTCTTCTGCCTTGAAGGCCCTCCTTATGACTATTTCACCGTAATTTCCAGTTATCCTTTGGAACTTCTTTACAAGAAAAGGATCGAACTTTCCGAACTCTTGTACGATCACTACATTTATTGGTGCTGAAGATGCTACAGCCCTATGGGCTAGGAATAGAACATTCTCCCAATTTCCGTAAAACTCAACTCTTTCATTGCCTTCAAGGATCTTATCAATAGTTTCAATTCCTAACCTCATACTTTTTAAACATGTTTATTAAATAGTGAGGGTGTAAACTGAAATTATTGTAATATTTTCAGCTAACTCTCCGTATTCATAATAAATGAACATACATACTTTTAGTAATCCTTGAGAGAGTAAGACTATGGGCAGGACACTTCCCTCACTCACGCAAGCAATAAAGGAGGAAACCGAGAGGTTAAGAAGAGTAGCGGAACGGGTCAGGGACGAGAGGTTAAGGGAGAAACTCCTCAAAGCCCTTGATCACACTAGGGAGTTACAAGACGCGTTTTACGACGAGATAGCAGATCCTCAAGAGATAGTCCTCCTTACCCTAATCCTTTATATGTGTGGTGAAGATGACAAGAGGATACATCATTGACGTTAAGCCATTAAAGAGGAAACTGAAACTGATATTCGAGAAGGGAGTTGAGGCTGAGATAAGTACTACTTTCCCTTTATACTTAATTCTCGACAACCCTGAGCCATTACTGGAACACCCTGCAGTTGAAAGGTTCGAAGAGGAGAGCTGGTACTTCCCGCCTGATTATAAAAAGAAAGGAACGGTTTATAGGATAGAGATCAATGACTTATCTTATTACGACGACATAGTGAAGAGAGCTAAAGAGAGACTTAGAGCTATCCATGTAAATACTTATCCTTCAGTGCTAACTCAAACCCTCCTCAGGCTAAAGGCATATCCCATGCATCTAATCTCAGTAGAGAACGGTAGAGTAACTCTCTTAGAAGAAGAGGGATCTCTTTCAATGCCGGATTTGAAAATAGCTACGGTAGAGACATATAGCTGGTATGGGTTAAGCGAGAAGGGCGAAAAATACAAGTTGTACTTAAATGGGGAGGAGATTGATAGTGGCTATACTAAGGACTTTGAATTCAATGAGTTTGTAGACTTAGCTGAGTGTATGGGAGTTACTTGTAAGGGTTTCAGAAAAGTAACGGTTAGAATAGATCTGACTAAAGCATTCCTTAGGGCTAAGGGATTGATGGAGTGGAGTAAGCTTTCTAAGACTTTACTTAGGGAGATAAGATACGGTAAGATAGGTAAAGTAGTTACTACCAATGTCGCAATAAAGGCTTTGAGGAGGAAATACTTAATCCCAGACATTAAGGTTAACGTAGAAAAAGCGAAGACTTTAGACCAATTAGCTAGAGCCGACAAGGGTGGTTTGATACTCATACCTAAGCCTGGCTGTTATAATGACGTATACCAGATGGACTTCTCCTCTTTTTACCCGTCTATAATTATTAAGTATAATATATCACCCGAAACAATAGACGAATGTGAAGACGTAAAGACAGATATAGGGCATTCCATTTGCTTCAAGAGAAGGGGAATAGTACCTGAAGCACTTGAGGAAGTAGTAAATAGGAAAGAAGCACTTAAAAGAATTGACGAGGAGAGGGCTGAGGCTATTAAGTGGGTATTAGTAGCTTCCTTTGGCTATTTAGGATATAGGCACTCCCGTTTTGGCAGGATAGAGGCTTATGAACTCGTCACTTACTTCTCTAGGAAGAACATGAGGGAGGCGATGAAGATAATTGAAAACAATGGTGGCAAAATACTTCATGCTATAGTAGACTCAATATTTTACCAAGGGGATAATGATATCTCATATGAAGTAGAAAAAACTTTAGGTTTTAGGGTAAAGAGTGAGAAGTATAACTGGGTGATCTTTACCCAGAGTAGGGGATATGGTGTCCCTACAAGATACGTTGCTAGATATCCTGACGGGAAGGTAAAGGTAAAGGGTTTGATAAGGGAGAATTTACCATCTGTCGTAAAGAGATTTCTACAAGAATCTGTTAACATATTAGCTGAGGCTGAAACTTGTGAACAAGCTAGGGAGAAAATCGTTGAGGTAGACTTAATGAAAGAGGAATTGTTAAGTAAATTAGAGCCTCAGGATTTCGTAATAAAAATTAAAGACAGAGCGTATCTAAGAGGATCCAATGGATTTTATAATGCAGAGCTGGGTTATAGTGGTGTTAATTTAGAGTATTATCGAGACTATGTGAACAGATGGGAAGAAATTTTACTATCCCCACTTTATATTGTGAACGGATGATGAGCTTGACCGAGCTCGAAAAGGTGAGATAAGGCCAGCATCCTGACCTTGTTTACGAATTTTAAATTAGAAAAAAGTGTTTTATATTTATTCAATAACTTTATTAAATTAAGGAAAAAATACACGCCAGTCTAATTATATTTATTCATGTTTTTATAATCCGATTATAAAAAGCATCAAATAAGATCCGTAAGCAAGATATAAAATTTTATAAGAGATTCAGTATTTCTTTAAATCTTAAAAAATTAAAAACTTTATTATTATTAATATTATAAGGAAGTAGCTAAATATTTATATTATTCAATGAGTTAATAATAAGATATGTTATCATCTACCGTTTTTATATTCTATTTTCTTGAATTGATCTAGCAATGTTTTCAATTCGTTCTTTTTAGCCTTTATCTGTTGTAAAACTTCAAGTGCTTGTTTCCCTTTTTGAGTTAGATAATATGAATTATCCTTCCTTATTAAATATCCTTTATTCACTAACTCAGGTAAGTATTTTTTGGCTACTTCATATGTTATTCCTGCAGCATACATCAATCTAGTCTTGTTGATTCCGTCTTCTTTGCAGGCTGAAAGAATATCTGCAATTATGTCATATTTATCTCTCTTTCTCTTGTTAAACTCTAGCATGCAACAAATAAAAACAAACATTTATTTAAAAATTTTTTCCAGATTCAGTACACGTAAATAACATACCAAATACCTTTTTTAGATTGTTAATACTGTGAGTAGCTTAAAATGATAGAATCTTTTTTGAACTAAACTAGTTTAGAATCTACTAAAAACAAAATTAAAACATATTATTTTAAAAAGGAATTAATATCAAAATTCAGCATTAATAAATCTTTCTCTGTTAGAATATTGAAAGTTACACTCAGAAACTGGCTATAACCGTACTTTTATTATAAAATTGCTTATTAAGAATATACTCCAATTTCCGAGAAAAAAGTTTATAATTAAAATCCAGATATCAAGAGAAACTTCTATCTCTATGTAAAATTTGGGATGTTATTGAGTTTTGTGGTTCAAGCTCTTTTTTATCAAGAAGTTTATTTAAGCATTTCTAACGTAATCTGTCGTCAGCTCGATTTATATAGTCTTTTTCGGTGCTTTACGTAAATCACGGTTTTCTTAAGGTAAAAAATAGATTTAGTAGTTTAAATAAAATTTAATGATAGCGTACCGATAGTGATGTGATAAGATATCTATGGAACCTTTAAGTAGAGAAAATAAACGAATGCTTATGGTTTTGGGTATTAACTGTGACGATTTTATTGTTAGGAGGATATTAGTATATCTTATAGGAGATTACGAAAAGTTTCTCAGAAATATTATTCCTGAAAACACAGAAGAGATAATTTTGTTAATATCACCTAAAATTAGTGGAGAGGAAATTATGACGAGTTTGAACAAGTCCTTCAAAGAGATTCCTATCTTTTTAATTCACTCAGACTCATTGGCTGAAGACGAGATAATAGTAATGACTAGACAGTAACTTACTTAGTTGATTATATTCTGAAATAAAAGGAAGAATAAGATAATAGTATACATGGACTTTAATTTATCCGAGGAAGAAAAGCTACTAAAGGATAGTATACATGAATTTTTGCAGAAGAAATTAAGGCCTATAATGAGGACTATAGATCAAGAGGAGAGAATTCCAAGGGAATTCGTGAGAGAGGCTGGAAAGATAGGTATATGGGGAGCAGTTTTTTCGAAAGACGTAGGGGGTTTGCAACTTTCCATGACTTCAGCAGTAATAATTGCTGAAGAACTTGGGTGGGCAGATTTTTCTCTTGCCACAGGGGTAATGTATGTTTTAGAGGAGGGATGGGGTTATGTTCTTGACAGATTGGGTAATAGAGAGTTAAGGCAAGAAGTACTCCCTAAAGTTGTTGAGGGAGATTATTTCTTAGGAGTAGCATCTACGGAGCCTACTGGAGGAAGTGATGTAGCTTCCATTAGGACTCAAGCTATAAAGAAGGACGGGAATTACGTTATCAGGGGTCAGAAGATATACATAAGTGGGGCATTAGAGGCAAAGGAATGGGGAGGAGGTCATCTAGTTCTGGCAAAGACTAATCCTCAAGAAAGGCATAAAGGAATTTCGATAATTTATGTTCCAACTACGGACGAAAGAGTCAGGGTAACAAAGATAAACAATATGGGCAGAATGGGAATCTCAACGGCAATCGTGAACTATGAGGACGTAAGTGTTCCTCAGAAAAACTTGGTAGGAGAAGAGAACAAAGGGTTTTATCACGCAATGGAAGGATTTAACCATGCTAGAGTTTTAGTCGCCGGAATTTGTTTAGGAGCAGCCAAAGCCATTCTTGATCAGGGTATTGAATACATTAAGAATAGAGAGGTATTTGGGCAGAAACTTAAGGATTTTCAGGCTATTGCATTTGAGGCTGCGGAGTTATATACGCGTCTTGAAATGGCAAGACTTTTGACTTACAAGGCTGCATGGGCGTTAGACAAGGGAGTTAAAGATGCGCATGTAATAGTTGCCATGGCTAAGTTATCGGCTCCACAAGTGGCCCTAGATATAGCTAAATCCGTGATGATGTGGATGGGCGGATATGGGTATAGTAAAGATGCTTTAATAGAAGCTGGCTTTAGGGGTATTGTAAGTTACCTAGTTGGCGCAGAGGGTGCAATGAACATAATGAAGCTGATAATTTCTAGGGGGATCCTCGCATAATCTTTTAATATAAAAATTCCATTATCTCTATCCAAATTTCCTATTTAAAACAATTAAAGTAAATAAAGTTAAAGAATTTTTATCTTGTTTTAAGAGTTATGTAGAGCTAATAGTTGATTTTTAACCAACTTTAACTCTCATTACTTGACGTTAATTTCTCACTATTCCTAAATCAAATCCCATTCTGTTAACCTCATTTAAAGTATCTTTTACGGTCTTTATAAGTGAGTTAAATGATGCTTTGTACTCATTTACTAGGCTTAATAATAATTCTTCGAATCTACTTCCTTTTATATCAAGAATAAAAGTCTCTACCATTTTTGTTGTTTTTTCCACTTCCTTTTCGGTGCTATTAATATATTCAAGGCTTGACCTTAAAGTCTTAATGTAATCACTCGCTATCTGTCTCTTAGTCTCGTCATCAAGACCTGAAGAAGATATGAGGGAGTAATAAAGTGTTTCTACTAACTTCTGAAACTTTCTGAAGTCTGAGATCTCCCTTAAGAGTTTTAATCCTAATCTATAGACAGATATTTCATCAGAAGTAGTAAGCTGGTTCACTATAATTACTCTTCTCTTTAAGGTATCTATGTTATTTACGGTTTCGGTTACTGAAATAGCTTCGTCAATCATGTGTTTGATTATCTTCATTAAACTCTTTAGTGAGGAATATATAGGGAAAACATTACCTATATCCTCTATTTTAAGTGTGTTCTTTACTGAATTTATGATCATTTCTATTTCATTCTCTAATATTTCGTATTGTTGTTTTATCTTTAATATCTCCTCCTTTATATTCTCTATTGTATGATAAAGTTTAACCAGAGTTTCGATGCTTCCCGAAAACTCGGGATACTGCATAAAAACTATACTACTGTAAAGCCTGCCTAACAAAATTCCAGTAGAGGATAAGGTCTTATTATAGCTCACAAAAAGTTGTGTTAGTCTTTCGTTTATCTCTCTAACGAACTTAGTGTCGTCATTTCTCCAGCTCATAATATTAACATATTAGTCATGGAGATAATATATGATAACTAGTGTTTCATCAATAGAGATTGTTGAAAATTATATTTAATTCTAGTAGATTATTAAGACTAAATTTTATTTATTTTACTGGAGTTATTAAAAATACTCTAATTCTATATCAACAATTAGTGAACATTTTATCAGCTGTAATTATATACACTCTATTTCCTGTTTCAGATATCTTCTTTATTTCATCAAGAATTTCCGCCTTTTTCTCCTCGGTTTGATACTCCTCCGGGTATTCAATGATTACTATAGCATTCTTAGCCTTGGAAATCAAAGC
>Ga0080003_1000189_pt1 | contig 43852 bp, 48 predicted proteins | sample JossMetagenome_FD_69206 | JGI IMG/M metagenome (GOLD analysis project Ga0080003, IMG submission 69206) | Hot spring microbial communities from Joseph's Coat, Yellowstone National Park, USA - JC2_E (SPADES assembly) (version 2) | ecosystem: Environmental > Aquatic > Thermal springs > Hot (42-90C)... | reverse complement strand
CATTATACATTCAATTTAACTCAGGCCTTTGCAGCATGGGGTATATCCTTGACAAGCACAAGTGCAGTGAGTATTAGATTTGTCCTTATTCTAGCTTTGGGAAATAGTGGTTACTATGGGAATGTTTATGGTAATGATAGCTTCTATATGGACAATGTTAAAATCACCGAGAACGGTCCAATAACAACTGGTTCGGGTAGTATACAGGGCGATGTATGGACAAGAACATATGACAGCAATGTGGGATGGTACATGTATAATAGCTTTTACTCATATGAGATGGATGAGATGATATCCGTGCCAATATCTATGAACAATATAATATGGGCAAAAATGGACTTTCTTACTGAATATTCCATATGGGCAAGATTTTCTTATGCAGGGGATATTCAGGATGTTCCAAATGGATTTAATCTTTATGTAGGCACCTTGTCACCAAATGGTGGAATTACGTGGAACCAGGTTGATACTAGATGGGCCGGGGAAGCAGGCATAGTATCATTTTGGACATGGGCATCATCTATACCTAGTGTATATTATTCGCCTCAGTATGCCTTCCATCAGATAGGAACGGATATAAACCTCACTGGTTATATTGGTTATGGCATTTATCTTAAATTTTTAGTTCATGGTGATTTTCCAACACAGCCATCAACCGGTGAAGGATATCATGGATCATATAGTCTAGTTCAATCAATATCCGGTAATGATTGGGTGGCTTTTACAGATGTAATCATAGTTGGATATAGCCCTATTGGTGTAGTAAGTGTTAATTATCTATGGTCATAATTTTTTAAATTTTTTATTTGTTAAATAAAATAGAAATTTAAACCCTTTAGTATTAAGTTGTGTTGCCTTTTCATAATATTAGGTTTAATAGGTAATCCTCCCCAGAAAATCCTATTTAGAACCTTAAAAATGCAACTTAAATAATATAAAATTAAAAATTCAAGTTTTTTTTTAATTTGTTTATGTTAATAATTCCTATAGCTCCATAAATGTATAGTGAATTATCTAAATTGGAGATTTATGATTTAGATAGAATTTGTCTACAGTAAAATAAATAAATACTTATATATTTCAGGAAAATTCATTCTATGCAGAAAAAGAACATGCGCTGGGTATATTCGACTATATTTGCAAACATTGCACAGGGGCCTTTATCAACACTTGTTGTTCTATACATACTTGAAAATGGGGGTACGGTGATTGAGGCCTTCCTGGCAATCACTTCCGGAACACTAATTTCAATACCTGCATCATACATATGGGGGAAATTCTCTGATATGTTCCCGAGGAGAAGATATCAGATACTCATATCATATATCGGATTATCTGCATCAATGATCCTTTTGTATTTTGCAAAAAATTCTCTTGAAATAATTACAATCTATACATTTAATTTATTCATAGTCGCTGTCTCATCTTCACCCCTAAATATTTTAATCAGGGAAACAGTACCAGAGGATCTATGGAAGAGAGCATTCTCAAACCTGCAGCTCGCAGGAAGCCTAGGTGGGACAATAGGCCTTGGGCTTTCATTTCTAGTAACATATGCAATACCAATCAAGCTACTAATAATAATCTTGTTCTACATCTCGTTAATATCGATAAATTTATCATACATGCTTATACTAGAAACATTTGAAAAGAAGGAGAGGAGGGTCTTTGCGTTGAACCTTCATGCATTTCTCTCAAGGATATTCCTTACACCCTTTGTTTGGGTAAGGTTGACAAATGAAAGCATAATAAAGAGCATTAAGAATTTTACTCTAAAAAAATTCATGAGGACAAACATTTTTAATTTATATATGGCAATTTTCCTTTTTTATATAGGGTCTGGCCTATTCAATACTGTTTATCCTGCAGGCTTGAAAAAAAAGGGGTCTTTCAGAATCTCTAGTCTTTCTTGTTATATTCATAGGGATGCTTGTACAGACTGCTACATATTTCTACATAGGCAACAATAAAAAGATAATATCAACAAATGAAAACTTCATGAAATCTTTAATTCTAAGGGGAGTTTCTTATATGGCAATTGGAATAATATTCTTGATGGCACCTTTTGCAATACTTTACTTAAACCTTATAATTTATCCACTTGCTGCTGGAATTGCATTCTCAATCTTCTATACCGTTTCAAATGTAATGGTATTTGAGTCAATTGGAAATAGGGCAAGGGGCAGAATGCTTGGTCTATACACTTCCCTTATTCAAATAGGTGTACTTATTGGTGCAACAATCTCTGGATATATATCCTACTATCTTGGTTTCTGGGTTGATTTCATAATTGCGGGTATATTCGTCCTTCTTAGTTTGAATTTTTTCAATCTAGCTTGCTTTAAACATTATAATTAATTTACTTAGCTTAATCTTGAAAAATGTTTAAGATCGTTTTAAATATTATGCAATGCAAACATTCTATTACCACATACTAATGTTTGCTAATATCTGCCACTAAAAAATTGTAAAAAATTTTTTAACATAAAAGAATTACTTTTATTTATGTTTCATATTACTTGTGCTGATTACTCTTTTCGGCCCTTCCTACAAACTTAAACTTCATTTTCTCGCGAACCCTATTTTCTGCAAAATTTATTGCTTGTTCTGGAAATACCATCCCCCTGAAAAGCTCAAGCAATGGCAACTCGAAATCATGGCCATACTTGCATTTGACCTTAATGGTGTCAGAACCTCTTAGGGCAGTGCCTAAATCCTTGTATTTTATCTCAACCTCTGTTGGCTTTTTGCAAACGGAACATATTGTATAGTATGTGAAAGAATCCTCCATCATTTCACCTTTAAATGCATTAGATATTTTAATGATATCCTCACCAAGTGCGCTTGGACTCATGTCCCTCACTATCTTTTTGTTCAGTTTTGCTTTAATTTCATTGTATTTCTCTTCCCAGTAATTTAACACTTCATTTCTTACTAAATCCTTAATCATAGGATACCTACCGCTTGAAATGCTTGGATAGTTCATTATAAACTCGTTAAGTTCTTTAGCAAATTCTATGTATTTTTGTTCATTTTTTTTGAGCTCTGAATATTCTGAAGCATTCAAGAGCCTATGCTCACCTTTGTCCTCATATATTAATCCTATCTCCTTCCCGAACTCATGAATTATAAGGTTTAAAATATCCTCCTTAACAGTCTGCTCATTGCCCATCAATCCAAATTTATTTTTTAATGCAGATAGCATTTCGGCTGTTAATGGTAAGCCTTTTGATAAGTGTTCGAGCGCATTTGCAGTTATGCAATAATCCTTCTTTATCATCAATTCTTTTTCCAAATTCTGAATTTGTGTATTCAATTCATTTTTCTTTCTCTCTAATTCCTTATTTTCACTATCAAGTTTTTTATTATCATTTTCCAATTCCTTGTTCCGGTTCTCCAACCCCCTATTTTTCTCTTCTAGTACCTCTATCTTTTCATTTAATTTGTTTAAATTTTTGTTTTTGGCAATATAAGCTATGTCAATATTTTCAATATCTTTGGTGAGTTGCACATTTCTATTGTCTAGGTTAATATTTTTTTCAATAAGGTCTTTATTCTCTCTCTCAAGCATATCAAGCAAATTTTTTTTCGATTCAACATCTTCATTCAATTTTTGAAGCTCTCTATTTTTTTCCTCGAGTTTTTCCTCAACGTGTTTTAAATCAGAATTTTTGAAATTTATATCCTTCCTTAACTGAGCCACTTGTTGATTTAGCTCTTCTCTCTCTTTTTCTAAGTTCTCCCTGTTTTTATAGAATTCAATAGCTTTTTTTAATACATCCTCAATGTTTCCCTCTGCTGAAATCCTTTCTTTTAAATTTTCAAGGTCATTCGGGTCAAGACCGATGCTATAAAGGTAATTCAAAAGGTTAAGTATCTTGCTAATATTTTTCTGGGGTATTTCATGGGAATTTATAGCATTTATAAGTTCCATAAGCCCTGATATTGTACCCGGGTTTACATTCCTTTCGGCTAAAAATTTTAATATTTCATTGATATCATTCTTGGATTTATAGCTTTGTACGCTTTTTATTTTTTGTAGAATGTCACTTTCTTCTTTTAAACCGTTGATTTCATTTCTTAATTGATTCTCCTCTTTTTTAAGATCCTCCAATCTTTTCTCCTTTTCCTCAAGTTCCTCATTCATTTTTTCAATTTTTTCTGAATTTTCAATTATAGATATTACAAAATCTTCAACAGGCATTTTGAACTCTTTTGCCTTCTCGGCAATAGTTAACAATGATTTTAGAATTCCATTTGGATCCGTTGTTCCCTGCAATATCTTTAATGATCTTGAAAATAATTCTGGGTCAATCTTTGCCCCTCTTAGGACAATCGCTATTTCCAACTTATCAATTAAAGATGGTATTGTTAAATTTTGAGTTTTCATATACTTGATTGCCTCAACAAGTTCAGGAGAAAGATAGCTTGCTTCTGGAGCTGGAAGATAATCGGCGCTACCACTTTTGAATTCATTTATAATATTGCTTACAGTGGATGGACTTATCTTAAGGTTTTCACCAATCTCTCGATAAGAAAAACCCTCCAGATAAAGATTTACCGCACGAATCTTTGTTTCTATTTCTATTTTTTCCATTTTTTCACCTCTTTTTCAATTGCTTAAAATAATTACACATATATATTTTTTATGGTGCGCTCATGGATAAATTTATCCATTTTATCCAATTTATCCATTTTATTGAATAAACTATAGTTACATTCATTTTTATTAAACTGTTTAAATAATGTTCACATCCTGTTCAAGTTGTGTTCATATAAAATTCATACTGTTCATAAAATGTTCAAATGGAATTTTTCCCATGTACATGTTACAATAACTTTAATAGAAAAAAATCCCATGATACTCGATCATCTCTTGAACGATCGAAACAATTTAAAAATGGAAAAAAATGTGTTTATTTTTCTTATTAACATGAACAACTATTGAACAGCTTTAAAAAATTACCATATGAAATATTGCAATAACTTTTTTGATGATTAATAAAGCGTTTTGAAATTTTTTATATCTTTTAAGTAATATTCAAAACCTTAAATACACATACCTCTTGTAATAAAACTGTGAATTAAAATGGCTGGTAAAAACGTGCCATTGTTTTCCATGGCGGACTTCAATGATATTAGATTTCTTGGGTTGAAATAAAGGACATTTTTAATTGTCTCTTTTAAAATTGATGAATATGGAATGAAATCCTTAATATTTTTTACAATTTTAAATTCTTCTTTAAAAAAATCTTCCTTGAGGTCCTTACCTATTAAATTAAGAAAATTTCCAATTATTTTTGATGTTATTATTTTCTATATTGGATAATATTAACGCAAAACTCCAGATTCAGTATTTGGTCATATATTTGTGGCATTTTTGTCATTGTATGGATATTGCAAGATAGAAAACATGCTAAGGGAGAGATCACTTTTGGATAAAATATCATCAATGGATATTTTAGAAAGATTTTCTACTGTATATATAATAGAAGATGAATATAGAAAAATAATCAAAGAGGTATCAAAGAAGGTAAGAGAACTGGATGAAAAATTAGGATCAAATATATTCCCTAAAAATTGGAGTTAAGGTTTAAAATTTTTTATTTTCATGGTAAGAAATATTAACATATTTGTATTTTAAGAAAAAATCTGGAGTAGAAAATGGAAAAAAGACAGAACATGCGTTGGGTCTATTCTTCACTTTTTGCAAACATAGCCATGGGTCCATTGTCAACAATAGTGGTTTTATACATCCTAGAAAAGGGTGGAACAGTCATTGAGGCTTCCTTCGCGATTACAGGGGGAACTTTAATATCCATATTTGCATCATTTGTATGGGGCAAATTTTCTGACATTTATCCAAGGAGAAAGATCCAGATCATGCTAGCATACATAGGAATGTCAATATCACTATTAATTCTTTACTTGGCAAAAACGCCTCTTGAAATAATTCTAATTTACATATTCTATTCATTTATGGTCACTGCTAGTGCCACACCTTTGAATCTATTGATAATGGAAACTGTGGAAGAAAATTTCTGGAAAAGGGCGTTCTCAAATCTGCAATTGGCATCAAGCCTCGGTGGTACCATTGGTCTGGGTATTTCTTTTTTTACGACAATTGCAATACCCGTAAAGCTTCTGCTTATTGTTCTATTTTTCATTTCACTTATTTCAATTGATCTAACATATGCACTGATTCCTGAAACAAAGGAGAGAAGAGAAAGGAAGCTTTTTGCATTGAATATGCATGCATTTCTTTCAAGAATATTCATAACACCATTCCTGTGGGTAAGGCTAACAAACGAAAGTGTTTTAAAATCAATCAAGAATTTTAAATTAAATGAATTCAGGAAAACAAAGATTTTCAAGCTTTATATGGCAATATTTTTATTTTATATAGGGTCTGGTTTGTTCAACACTGTTTATCCAGCAGGTCTGAAACAGATTGGCCTTAACGAAACACTTGTTTTTCTAGTTATATTTATAGGCATGGTTGTTCAAACATCCACCTATTTCTATATTGGCATAAATAAGAGAATGATAGCAACGAATGAGAACCTTTATAGATCTTTAATGCTAAGGGGATCATCCTATGTGCTAATAGGAATAACTTTCTTTTTTACTGCAACTGCAGTTTTATATACAAACCTAATAATATACCCTCTCGCAGCAGGCATTGGCTTTGCAATTTTTTATACCGTATCAAACGTAATTGTATTTGAATCCATAGGTGAAAAGGGTAGGGGAAGGGCATTAGGCTTTTACACGGCTATGATACAGATAGGCACGCTTCTAGGTGCAATGGCATCCGGTTACATTTCATATTACATTGGTTACTGGCTAAATTTCATGTTGGCAGGCGCATTTGTCATTACAAGCATTACATTTTTCAGAGCCCTTTTAGAAAGAAATTCAAAGAATGTTTAAAATTTCATCAAGCCTTTTTATTACCAAGGGCCATGAAAATCCGTACCTGTTCAATAGCACATTTTTTATCTTCAGTTTTTCAGCAGTTTCAAGATCATATTGGGGATAAGCAGAAACATGCAAAATTTCATCCTTTTTTATTTTCATTAATTCAATTGCCCTAATGAAAGCGTTTTCATTTGGTTTGTAAAATTTTGTTTCTTCGGCTGTTATTATATAATCGAAAAGATCCTCCATTCCAGAAAGCGTAATTTTTATCAAATCCCTTTCGGTGTTTGAAATTATACCCACCTTGTATTTTTTCTTAATTTTTATTAAGCCAAATACAGCATCCGGGAAAAATGGCGATTTTGAAAACATTCTAACCAGAAAATTTCCAAGGTCATCATCATATTCAATTTTATGTCTATTCAAAAGATTCATAAGGGTTTTCTTTAGTATTGATGAATACTTTTCAAAATCCTTTAAATTTTTTATATATTCATATTCAAGATTAAAAAAATCTTCTACCAATCCAGGTTTTATATAATTCAATGCACTTCCAATGGATAATTTCCAATCAACAAGTGTTCCGTAAAGATCAAATGTGATGATTTTCACATTTTCCATAATTATTAGAATGAACTTTTTAAATATTATTTTTTTGGAGAAAAAAGAATTAAAAATGATATTGGGGAAGAAGTAATTTTCAGATGCTTTAGAGAATATATCAATAAATAATGATCGTGAATACCAGAGTGAAAATATATCTCAATGAAAAACAGAAGGTCTTATTAGAAAAACACTTTTTAGTTTGAGATTTTTATACAATCACATTCTCGAAGAACATAAGGAAGATAAGTCTAATAAAAGTAGGGATATGGATGTCCGAATTCGCGCCTGTAGAGACCGCTATTTCTGGCTTGTATGGAATATATTCCTTCAGGCAGATTTCTATCGCTGAATCAGGAAGCTTCAATGCTTAAGCTGAGGAGTAGTTCACTCATCCAAGAGTAGTTATAGAAATAACAAAATACTTATCGTTCATAGAACCATAGAAAAATAGAATTGAATATTTAAGGTGAATCGAAAAATTATTTATTCATCATAAATATGCTAAATTATGATAGAGGTAAAGGATTTTTTAAGGCCTGAGAAAAGTACTCTTGTTATTTGGGATGTGCAGGAAGCACTTGTAAATGCAATTTTTAACAGGGATGAATTTTTGAGAAATCTTAAACCTTTGATTGAAAAAGCTCGATCTAAAAACATCCCCGTATTTTATACAAAGATTACACCATTACCAGAAAGGTTTGAATCGCAGGTTAGGCGGCTTTTCTACAGAGGAGGATTTAATCCAGGTGAGATAATCAATGATGTAAAGCCTCAGCAGGGTGATTTTGTTCTCAACAAGAATACAGCCAGTATTTTTGTTGGAACAAATTTTGAATATATGATAAGAAATGCTAACATACAAACAATATTTTTCACGGGCATTGCAACAGAAATAGGCATAGAAACATCTGCTAGGCATGCTATGAACATTGGCTTTTTGCCTGTAATAGTTGAGGATGCAGTTTCATCCGGTGATAAGGAAGCGCACGAGAGATCCCTTACTAACATGAGAAAAATGATGGTGGTAATGAGATCTAAAGAAATAATGAATCTCTGGGACACATTCTGAACTATTTTTTATAGTTGTAATAGAAAACTGTACCACATCTCAGGCACTGAAACCTACCATCCGGAAGAACCCTGTGCTGGTCAAAGCCACAGTTTGGACAGATAATTTTATAACCTAGGACATAGTTTTGTTGATTCTGATAATAATTCCGATAGTATTGCTGATAATAATTCTGGTATTGTGGGTTATTAAAAGAAGGCTGTGCATAATAATCATTTCTTTTTCTACCAACAGAAAACATGTCCCTTAAATAATACCAGTAGTATGGAAAACCTGCTGCAAACCAGACAAGCAAAACCAATGAGGATATTATGGCCATTGCACCCCAGAAGGGCGTATTGATGTATGAATAGCTTCCCATAAAATCAATAATAAAATGGCCTGCAATGCTCATGTAAATCCCATATCTGAGGAAAAGATATCCAAGAATAATTCCAGCAAAAAAAGCGCTCGGGAATTTTGCAGGTTCCCAGGATATAAGATGTGCAGAACCAAAGAAGAATGCTGAAATTATTAATATAATGATGCTTGTTCTATTTATTTCGAATTTTCCACCTATAAATGCCCTATACCATGGTATTTTTCCCCTGAACGATATCAAATAGAGTGGTACACCAAGAATGAGTGCCCTGTAGACTATTTCCTCCCATACAGGTGCATGGAGGAGGGTGAGCAATAAATAATTTGTTGGTACATTGCTTGTTGGATTACCGAATGGTGTGCTTGAGTTTGTTATTGCCATTGAAATGAAATAGGTCAAATATGTGAATGAAATAAGAACAACAATAAGTTCAGTAAATGTTGAGAATCGTTCTCCCTCTTTTGAAATCTCTCTTTTATTTAGGTCCATGCTCCAATTTAAAAAATCCCTGACAATGAAAAATAGCACTATAGTTATAATGATTACTAGAAAAATTATCCAGTAAATCTCATATTCGGATGAAAGAAAACTTACAAAAACAAGGGGTATTGCTATAACGTAAAATGGCACGCTTGATCCAGCCATCGTTCCCGTATACGTTAAAATTATCATTGCTATGAAATTGAGAATGAAAAATAGCAGTACAGTTAAAGAAAGAATAAACGTAAGTATTTTTCTTCCCAAACTCATTTTTGACATTACTATCTTTAATTATCATTAACTATTTTAAGGTATGGAAAAGTAAAAATGCAAGTTATTATATTATTTATTGATGCTTGATCTTAATCAATTGTCCAGAAAGTTAATCGATTATACAAATGTTAAAGGCAATTATGGCAAGGATGCTGCTGTATGTGCCATAATAGATGAAGATTTGCATATCCTTTTGGAAAAGAGGGTGATGAACGAAAATGATCCATGGTCTGGACAGGTGTCATTTCCAGGAGGTCATTTTGAGAAGTATGATGTTTATATAATGAACACAGCATTGAGGGAGCTGAATGAAGAAACAGGTATAAATAAAATCACTGTGTTAGGCGGTTTGGATATTCAGCATCCAAGGAATATGCTTTCGCTTAATGTTTATCCATTTCTTTGCTACCTTGAAAAGTTCGAAAACTTAAAACCGCAAAAAAGCGAAGTGGAATATTTTTTTACGCCTTCTATAAAAGAGCTGCAGGAAGGTTATACCACGGTTAAAATGGATGGTATAGATTCCAAAGAAAAATGCTTTTTTTATAAAAATGAAATAATCTGGGGCATGACTGCAAGAATTATAGAAAAAATAAGGATTTTATTTTAAAAGCATTAATATGTATCCAATGGCCCCTATCAATGCACCTATTACAATTGCTATAAGATAAAATAGTACGGGTATCAATATGTTCGCTGCAAAAAACCTTAATCCATCAAGGTAATACCCAATGCCTGCAAAAATTATTAAGAGAACCAGACCAGCAATGCCCATATATAGGGACTTTTTCTTCATGCTTTCAGTGCCTATGATATAAAATGCTATTCCTCCTGCAAACAATACAACAACAGCAAATACAAGAATTGTTTCAAGAAACACGTTTATGTTCATTATTGCAATTGCCATGCAATTCACCTATTTCAGGTAAAGACAATACAATAAATTAAATTTATCTTTTTGGAAAAAAAGATAATAAACAAAAAAGCATATCATTTCATAATGAGAGAATTTGCTGCAATAATCACAGGCGATGAGGTCCTTAACTGTACAGTGAATGATGAAAACGGTTTCTGGCTTTGCAATGAAATGAATTCAATGGGATTTTTTACACGTGAAATTGTTTTTCTGAGGGATGACGTTTATTCAATATCATCGCACATAAAAAGGTTGATTTCATCAGGCACTGATATAATAATCATAACTGGTGGCCTAGGGCCAACTTATGATGATAAGACATTGCGTGCAATTGCCGATGCAACAGATAGATCGTTAAAACTGAACAAGCAAGCATTTGAAATGGTTAAAGAAAGGTATGAATTTCTCTATGAAAATGGCATAGTGAAAGAAAAGAGCATGAATACGTACAGGGAAAAGATGGCAATTTTGCCTGAGGGATGCGTACCAATAAGAAACCCGAATGGTGCAGCCCCAGGAATAATGATAAATGAAAAGGGAACATTGATCTTTGCCCTGCCAGGTGTGCCTTCAGAGATGAAAAGAATGTTTGATGAAGAGGTAAAGGCAATTATTGAAAAGGAACTAGGCATCTGGGCATATAGTGAAAAGCATATTTTTCTTGAACACAGGGATGAGTCAACTATTGCAGAAATTTTAGAGGAGATTTCAAAAAAGCATGATGTTTACATTAAATCTAGGGCAGGTATTTACAACAATGAGAAAAAGATGGTCATAACGCTCGCATCAAGGGCAGAAAATGATGAAAAGGCAAGGGAAAAAATCAAAGTTGCAATGGATGAATTATACCATTTGCTAAAGGAAAAGAATATTAAATTCTATGATCATTGAACTCTTTCAAAACTTTTAACATACATCTTGCTCCTGAAATCAAAAATGTTCTCTGATTCAGTTTCTATTTCCCCTACCTGGTTGTCCACTGGATCCGATCTTATAAATTTCTTCTCAGGATCAAATGTGCTCTGGAAATCCTCACTTGATACCATTCTAAAACCATCCATGTTCCCGAAATAGAAGTCTCTATACCTAGCATTACCCTTTAGCACGTTTCCAAAAGAAGCATCCACTGGAACGAAGCCATAGCCTTCCAAATATACCTGTGCCCAATCATGTGGCGTTACCTTTTCAGGTGTTATATACCAACCACTCTGCCATTTAGCAGGTATTCCAGCTATCCTGCACATTGTAATAAACAGCATAGCCATAAAACCGCAATCCCCTTTCAAATTTGTGGCTGCAAATTCACTTATGTTATCAAAAAATATGTATGGCGGAACGTATGAATAATAAACATTTTCAGTAATCCATTTATAAATTTTAAGAGCCTTTTTATAATTACTCACTTCACCCTCTATGATTTTTTCTGTTAACGTTTTTAAATGGTTTGTGAAAACAACATGCGGAAATTTTTCATCAACAAAATCTCTTGTTTCGAAAATCCCTTCCCGCCTAGATATTCTTGTTTCCGTTATCTCATAAGAAAATTCGACCATGAACCTTTTCTCAGTATCATAAAAGTTCACAGTTGCCTGCATGGAATTTTCAGATTTCTTGAATTTTTCAGGATATGTTTTCAAAATTTTCACGTTTGATATTATATCGTTTTCAATAGGTATGGGGAGCCAAACGTGGTAGGGTGCTTCCTTATCAACGCTTAGTTCTATGCCAGCAGTAATCTTATATCTTAAGATCTCTCCTTCCATGATCTTTTTTATTCTCGAATCCAAAAGATCTTTTTTTTCAATTTTAGGCTCAATTTTCCTTTTTTTCATTTCAGGATTAAGGAAAAAAATGTTCTCAATGGACTTTTCCATAAATCTTTCTTCACCGTTCAAGAAGATTCTATCCACATAACCATTTTTTATTAGGTATTCTAGCTCAGTATTATCAAAATCCTTTATGTTATTTTTTAATGATTTTAAAAGATCCTTTCTTTTTAATGGAAAGCTCTTGTCCATTCTTTTTAGCCTTTCCAGCTCTATGAGAAGCCTTTCCCTGACAAGTGCATCCTTTGAAAATTCCAAATATTTTTTTATCAAATTCTCTGCATTTGAAATATTCCCAAGTATGATCTCCCTTCTTATGTTTTCAGGGATTGGTACTGTTAATACACTAATGTCCACCATGATAAAATAAATATAATGCATCCTTATTAAATTTTCATCATGCTCGATTTTCTGGCAATGATGCCACACGGTGATGAGGTTTTGGATCCCAAGGATAATGAAACTAAAAATCTAAGCGAACTGATGAAAAAAATTGGTGAAAGCGCAAATGGCATAAAAGAATTTGTTGTTGTTTCTCCTCATAACATAAGGATCATGGATTATAATTCAATCATCTTTGCTGAACATATTTCCAATGGCAGGGATTTCCTGAATGATAAAATTCTTGCAATGAAAATTTATGAAAGGGCAAAGGCTGAGAATGTGCCTGTGGTTGGCGTGAACTTTGGTGCACTTGAAGGTGAAGGATCAAAAATTCCATTGGACTGGGGAACATCCATACCTCTTGAATTCTTCAAGTATGTGGAAAAGATTGTTTTGATCTCACCTGCCAGGAAAATCAGTAGAGAAAAGCTTGTAATGTTTGGAAAGATCATTGCTGAAACAGCTGATAATTACATGAACAGGGTCGGAATAATAATAAGTGCGGATCAGGCACATGCGCATGATAAAAACGGGCCATACGGATTCAGTGAGTTTGCAAAAATTTATGATAATTATGTAATAAATGCATTCAAAAACAACAGAATAGATGAAATATTGAACATTAGTGATGATGTCATAGAGAATGCAAAGCCTGACAGTTTCTGGCAAATTTTAATTTTAATTGGGATATTGGCTGTGAAGAAATTCGTTGTTGAAGAAATCAAATACGCATGTCCAACATATTTTGGCATGTTAGCATCAAAGTTTGGAAAAGTGTAAAATATGCAGCATTAATATACCCCCATGGATTTTTCATTTGGTCCAGTGCCTTCCAGAAGGCTGGGCAGGAGTCTTGGAATCAATAATGTTGTACCAAAAACGTGCACTTATTCATGCATTTATTGCCAGCTCGGTAAAACGCTGAATTTCACATCAAAGAGAGAAAGATTTTATGACCCGGATGAGCTCGTTGCATCCGTTAGGGAAAGGGTAAGTGAACTGAGAAGCAGGGGCATAAGAATAGATTATCTAACATTTGTCCCTGACGGTGAACCTACACTGGATACAAATTTGGGCAAAGAGATTGAGTTATTGAAGGATCTTGGTATAAGGATTGCTGTAATTACAAATTCATCGCTTATCTGGGATGAAAATGTAAAGGACGCATTGATCAATGCAGATTGGGTTTCTTTCAAGATAGATTCAGTAAATGAAAAAGTATGGAAAAAAATAAATGTGCCCTTCAGGGATCTGGATCTGGAGAAGATATTAAATGGAATAATTGATTTTTCTAAGAATTTTCATGGCATATTAAACACTGAAACCATGCTTGTAAAGGGCGTGAACGATTTTGACATTGAAGAAACTGCAAAATTCATAGGTGAAATAAATCCTGAAAAAGCATATATTTCAGTACCCACAAGACCACCTGCACTTGAATGGGTTAAGATTCCGGATGAAAAGACTATTCTAAATGCATACAACATTTTTAGAAAATACATTAAAAATGTTGAAACACTGACGGATTTTGAGGGTGATGATTTCACTACCCTCGGCAATACATTGAACGATATCATGGGCATAATTTCAGTACATCCCATCAGAGAGGATGCTTTGAAAAAAATACTCGAGGGCAGGAACATCCCATGGGAAAATATAGAAAATCTTGTTTCCAAAGGTTTGATAAAAAAAGAAAATTATATGGGAAATAATTATTACATAAAAAAATTGAAGATTTAGATGTTCTTCCTCAATTCTTTCTTATCAATTTTTCCGGTGCTTGTCTTTGGCATTGATTCAATGAATATTATATCGTCTGGAACCCACCATTTTTGAATCCTTCCAGTTTCAATATATCTGTTCAAATGTTCATAGATCTTTTCCTTTTTTACAGGTGATTTCGTTGTAACAAACAGAACAGGCCTTTCTCCCCACTTTGGATCTGGCTTTCCAATAAGTGCAACTTCCCCTATTTCTGGTATTTCAGAAACAATATTCTCAAGGAGAAGAGAAGGAATAAACTCGCCACCGCTCTTTACAGCATCCTTTTCCCTGTCAACTATATGTATATATCCCAGTGAATCAACAACAGCAAGATCACCTGTATGGAGCCACCCGTTCCTCCAGAGCTGTTCCGTCTTTTCAGGATCCTTATAATATTCTCCAGTTAACCATGGGGACCTTACAACAATTTCACCAATGGTCTTACTATCCCAGGGCACATCTTTATCGAGGGAATCAACGACCCTTATATTAACAAATGGTATTGGTATGCCAGTGCTGATTTTATAATCGAACCTGTCTTTATCATGCATTTTCTTTATTTTGTCCGTGAAAAGAGCTAGAGTCAGTACAGGGCAGGTCTCAGATAGGCCATATCCGCCAATCGGGTTTATTCCATACTTTTCTGCCATCATTGCAAGGCCCTTTGGCAGTGCAGCACCACCTATAACAACCTTCCATCCTTCTAAGTATTTTGCATAGTTTTCCACTTCTGGATGTGTTAAAATCATATATAATATTGATGGTACCATTAATGATAATGTTATATGCTCATTCTTAATCATTTCAAGTATTTTTTTAACATCGTACCTTCCTGGCAGAACGTATTTATTCCCTGTAAGCATCGTTACATAAGGCAAACCCCATGAATGTACATGAAACATAGGAACAAGGCTCATAAAGACATCATTATCGGACACGTAAAGTGGTTCCCTGTGCACAGCCATTGAAAGAGCTGTAGCATGCATTACTAGATTCCTGTGTGAGAATGTAACACCCTTTGGAAGACCTGTTGTACCTGATGTATAAAAAATCGTTGCCTGTGAATTTTCATCTACATCGGGAAATTCTATGGGTTCAGAAGAAGCAATAAGATCCTCATAATTGTAATTTGGTGTTAGAACAGTTTTTATTTCTTCATTCTTGTCAGAATATACAATCCAGCCCTTAATGAAATCGAACAACTGTGCAGCCTTTTCCACGATCGGAACAAATTCATCCCTTATGATCACATACTTGTCCTCTGCATGTTGCATGGTATAGAAAATAAGTTCTGGTGGATATCTAATGTTAACTGTATGAAGCACCGCTCCTGTCATAGGTATTGCAAAATAGCTTTCCATGTAATGGTTTGTGTCCCAGTCAAGAACAGCAACCTTATCACCCGGCTTAACGCCAAGATTAATAAGTGCATTTCCAATCCTGCTGACCCTGTCATAGAAGTCCTTAAAAGTAAACCTTTTCTGGTCCTGATACACTATTTCCTGATCCGGAAAATTTCTCAATGTTGCTGGCAACATATTCTTCAGGTTTAGCTGAAATTTATAGTCAACCATAAAATGAGATTGTAAATTTATATTATAAACTTTTCTTAATTATGTTTTAAAAACTAAACATATTTTAAATATTTTACATAAGAGATAAAAAATATTTTAAATATTTTTTTCCATTTTCGAAGCATATGATCTATGAATTCGAAGGACGTGTACCAAAAATTTCTGACAAGGCTTATGTTCATGAGACTGCTGTTGTAATCGGAAAAGTAACAATTTCAGACGGTGTTTGGGTGGGTCCAAATGCTACAATCAGAGGTGATTACGGCACGATTGAAATTGGTGAAAATTCTGCAGTTGAAGATAATGTTGTAATCCATGCTAGACCAGGAGAAATGACGAAAATAGGAAAATGGGTAACAATAGGTCATGGATCAATTGTGCATACAGCAACAGTAAATGATTATGTTGTAATAGGCATGGGATCTGTAATTACCGATTATGCTGTTGTTGGAACATGGGCAGTGCTCGCAGAAGGAAGTGTTGTAAAGATAAGGCAGGTAGTTGAGCCAGAGACGATTGTTGCAGGTGTACCTGCACAGCCAAAAACAAAGGTCACGGAAGAATACAAAAAGCAATGGATTGAATTTAAAAAGATTTATGTATCTTTCACAGAAAGATACAAAAAGGGTTTGAAAACAATAGGGTGATTTTATGTACAATGTAATAGTTTGCTTCAAGCAAATTTTAGATATAGACCAGATGAAGGTTGATGAGAATACACAGGAGCCCATAATTAAAAATCTACCTTATAGGCTAGAGGATTTAAGCAAGAATGCAATTGAAGAGGCTGTTAGGATAAAGGAAAAATATGGAGGAAAGGTCATTGGTATCACCTTTGGCGGTGACCAGGCTACGCTGGGTATGAAAGAGGCACTAGCAATGGGTGTTGATGAGGGTATAATACTCAAGGGTTACAAGGAAAATAATCCTGAATTAACATCCGAGATACTTGCAAAAAAGATATCAACATTACAGTATGACATAATTGTAATGGGCAACCAGTCGGCGGACAGCTATACAGGCCTCGTGCCCGGTAAGGTGGCTAAAAAGCTTTCCCTACCATTACTGGGCAATGCAATAAAGCTCGAAATGGTGGATAGAAAGGTAAGGATAACAAGGACTGGAGAGGACAAGAATTTTGTCCTTGAATCATCATTGCCAGCACTTGTATCTGTCGAACAGGAGATCAATGAACCAAGGTTGCCTCCTTTAATACAGATCATGGCAGCAGGAAGAAAGCCCATGAAGATTGAAGAAATACAGGTAAGCGTTAAATCAACAAAAAAAGTAATATGGAACAAGGCACCCAAGAGTGACAGGAAGAGAATTGTCTTTGAGGATGTTGATAAGGGTGTTGCTGAAATTGCAAAAGTATTGAAGGGTGAGGCAAAATGAAGGCTATGATATTTTCAGAAAAGGCAGATCTTGCATCACAAATGCTCACTCTCTTCAGGAACACTTTTGAAATGGATCTTTACACCAGCTCTAATGAAAATGTTTTGAATTTCGGTGCAAAAAATGTTTATAGGCTTCAGGGCAACAATCTTTATGTGGACAACATTTCAGAAAAGCTTTCAGAAATGTTCAAGCAAGGATCCTACGATCTAATAATTATTGGATCATCCGCTATGGGCAGGGAGATAGCTTCGCTACTGTCTGAAATTCTGCATCTTGAGGCAATCACAGAAGTAATGAAAATTGAACCAAAGGATGGTATTGTTGCTACTGAAAGGTTCTTCTTCGGTGGAAAGACGGTAATAAGGGAGGAATCGGAAGCAAGGATATTTACAGTTTTACCCGGTTTAGCAGACCCATTACCAGTGGATTCAATCTCTCAGGAATTCAAAATCAACGTTGAGAAGGATTCTGCAATAAAAGTAGTAGACATGATAGAAAAGCCAAAGAGCAGTGTAAACCTTGAAAAGGCTGATATAATTGTATCTGCAGGCAGAGGCATAGGCAAAAAGGAAGGTCTTGCCGTTGTTCAGCAACTTGCTGACGTTCTCCATGGTGAAGTTGGCGGTTCAAGGCCTGTTTGTCTTGATTATCATTGGTTGAGCGAAGAAAGGCAGGTGGGTCTTTCAGGTAAAAGGGTAAAGCCTAAGATTTACGTTGCAGTGGGCATTTCGGGCCAGGTTCAGCATATTGCTGGAATGAGGGGGTCTAGAACGGTGGTTGCAATAAACAAGGACAAGAATGCTCCAATTTTCAACGAATGCGATTATGGCATAGTAGGAGATCTTTATGTTGTAGTGCCAAAACTCGTTGAAAGCATTAAAAAATGATGAATAATAGGGCAGAGATAAGAATTGATATCGAAAACCCAGAAATAATTTACAATGCCCTAATGGTGGAGGGGGAGAGGAATATACCAAGGACATCAATTACATTGCAGCTCGGTGAAAAAAATGTAAAAATACTCATCAATGCCTCGGATGTGAATGCCCTCAGGGCAGCAATAAACTCATATATGAGGTGGATTAACCTATCCATGAGGATACTGGAGATGGTTTGAATGGTTGATTTGAATCTAACACCATATTTACAGGAAAAGCTCAAACAGGCACAAACACTGCAGCAGCAGCTTGAAAGCGTTGTTACGCAGAGATATCAGCTCGATTTAAAGGTAAAGGAAATAGCAAAAACACTTGAGGAACTTGCCAAGGCAGGGAACGATACCGTTGTTTTCAAGAGCGTTGGATCAATTTTAATTTCCGTGAAGGATGTGGAGAATCTTAAGAAGGAGCTTGAGGATGAGAAGGAGACGCTCGAGGTCAGGTTGAAAACACTTGAAAAACAGCAGAAGATGCTAGAGGATAAGTACAAGGATATACAGAATGAATTTGCAAAGGCATATGGCCAGCAGGGGCAGGGCAATTAAAGATCTCTTATGTTCAGTATAGGAAATATTAAACTAAGGCCACTTGAAAGGACTGATCTTACGCTCGTCCATGAGCTTGAAAATGATGAGTTAGGGACGTTTTATGCTAGGGGCCTGCCATTAAACTTCAAAAACATGGACGAAATAATCCAGGAATACGAGGAAGATCTTAAAAAAAATCTCAGGAGGAGGTTTGTTGTTGAATCTACAGATGGTAAACAGATTGGTATTGCATCCATTTACGAAAATCCAGGGTTAATGAAAAGGGCCGGCATCGGCCTTTTCCTTAAAAAAGAATACTGGAATTCTGGCATAGGAAAGATTGCAACACTGGCATTGATGGAAATGCTCTTTTATTTTTCAAACTATGAAAGGGTAGAGGCATGGAGCGCTGAATACAATATAAGGGCCCATAAGGTTCTGATGGACAATGGCATGGTTCTTGAAGGTAAACTTAGGAAATCACTTTTCATTTCTGGAAGGTATTATGACTGGTATATTTTTGGTGAGCTTAAGGATGAATATTTAAGCAAAAGGGAAGCAATAATCAAAAAAATACTTAATAAAAACTATGAAGAATATTTGAAAAACTTATCATTTTTCAATCCCTGAATCTGACAAATTAATCACACCTGATGCGATATATTTTAATATTGTATAAATGATATGAGTTTTATGGAAAGGGAAGAGGTAAAAAAGATACTTGATAAGGAAAATGTAAAGTTTATCCAGATGCAGTTCATGGACGTACTTGGCACAGTAAAGACAGTAATTGTACCTTCTTCAAAGTTTGATAAATCCATGGATGATGGTGTTTTATTTGATGGTTCAAGCATTGTGGGCTACGCAACCATAGAAGAATCGGACATGAGAGGCATACCGGACCTGAATACGTTCCAGATACTTCCCTGGTACGATGGTAATATTAAAACAGCAAGGATCATATGTGATGTTTATACATCATCAGGTGAACAGTTCCAGGGTGATCCAAGGTACATTCTTAAAAAAATGATAAAAAAAGCAAATGATATGGGTTACCAGTTTTTTACGGGTCCAGAATTCGAGTTCTTTCTTTTTAAACTTTCAGAGGAAGGCGAGCCAGAACCTGTACCAAGCGACAAGGGTAGTTATTTTGATTATACACCAGTTGATAGGGCTGAGGCTATAAAGAAGGAGATTCTTCTGTACTTGGACATGATGGGCTATGACCCTGAAGCATCGCACCATGAGGTTTCTCCAGGACAGCATGAAATAGATTTGAGGTATTCAGATGCACTAACTATGGCTGACAGGATCATGACACTTAAGGCATTGATCAAGACTGTGGCATTAAAGCATGGGTTGTTTGCAAGCTTTATGCCCAAGCCCATATATGGTGTTAATGGCTCAGGAATGCATGTGCACCAGAGCCTTATGACATTGGACCAGAAAAAAAATTTCTTTTATGATCCGGACAGGAAGTACCAGCTAAGCGAAATCGCAATGCATTATATAGGTGGTGTTTTAAAACATGCAAGGGAAACTGCAGCAATTTTGAACTCTTCAGTAAATTCTTACAAGAGGCTTGTTCCAGGCTATGAGGCACCAGTTTATATTTCATGGGCGAACCTTAACAGGAGTGCACTGGTAAGGATACCCCAGGGCAGAGGTCTGAAAACAAGGTTAGAGCAGAGAAATCCGGATCCTGCAGGAAACCCGTATCTACAGTTCGCAGTAATGCTTGCTTCAGGGTTGGATGGCATAAAAAATAAAATTGAACCACCTGAGCCTGTTGAAAAGGACATATACCACCTTTCGCCAAAAGAAAGGGAAAAGCTTGGAATAGAAAGTCTTCCTGGCAGCCTTGGCGATGCGCTGGAAGAATTCAGGAAGAGTGCACTGATGAAGGAAACACTGGGTGAACATATTTTTAACCATTTCTACATAGTAAAAATGAAAGAGGTTGAAGCGTACAGGTCAGAGGTTACTGCATGGGAGATTAAGAACCTTCTTCCTGTTCTTTAACCTTTGTCAGGTCAATCAGGAACTTCGCCTGTTCAGGTGTGAGATTTGAATTTTTCAATATTAATTCCTCATTTGAATCCCTTAAACCCTTAATTATGGATGGTTTTCCACCCGTTAGCTGGAATATTATCTTTATCCTTTCATCGCTTATATCAGGGAACATAGTCCTGATTATATCCTCTGGAAGGCCTTTCAACTTTAGTTCAACAACCCTTCCATCGTTTATTTCATTCTGTGAATAGAATCTGTTGTAGGATGGTGTATCTTCCCTCATGGAAATGATCATTTTTCCAGTACTTTTTTCATTCACAATCCTCTGCATAAAATCAACAACAGAATCATCAACTAGGTAATAATTATCAAGAACGATCAGAGAATTCTTTTTCTTCATAATGTGTTCAAAGTTTCCGCTGTAAATGCTCTCAACCTTTTTCTTCAGATCATCCAGTTTTATTTGCATGTTCAGCTGGAGCATCATGATATCCATGTTTTTAACGGTTGTAAGGAATTTTCCAATGAGCGATGTTTTACCCATACCCTCCTGCCCAATAACAACAAGGAATGGGGCTTTTCCCTTGAACCATGAATCCATGATTTTCAATTCATCCTTCCTATCAAGAACATTATTTTCAAAGGATCCTTCAATGTATATCCTCCTTTTAGAAATCTGTTTTCCTTCCCTGTTCAATTCGTTCTGAATGAAATTCAAAGCCTCAATCCATGTTATTTCACGCATATTTTCAACAAGGTCCATGACCTTGTATTTCTTACCGTTGAAATGAACAGGTACGTTTGCATAGCTCTTTTTAATCCTGTCAACCTCAAGCATGCCCTCGGGTGTGAGAAAATAGACATTCACCCTTTTTTCCTTGCCTATTACCCTTCCCTTCACCTCTTCTATAAGCTTGCTTTTGATCAGAGCATCCAGTTCCCTAGGTACATGTGAAACCGTAATGCCCATCGCCCTTGCAATCCCTTCCTGCGATATCTCTATGGGTAGCTGATATTTGTCCTTGTATTTCCAATATTCAGAAAGATAAACAAGTATTCTTGTCCTCAAAGTTACCCTTTCCATCTTGGACGTATATTGTGAAATCCATATTTAAAATTGTTGAAACTCTTTCTCAATTTCTATTATTTTTTCCTTATTTGCATTTTTATAAGATTTTAATAGTTCAATGTTTGTTTCAATAAATGTATGCCCCCAGGAAAATTTGCCCATGATCTTTAGAGCCTGATTATCCTCCCCCATTATGTAAAGGGCTGCGGCAAGTGCCTCAGCCGTGGATAACATACCAGGATGGCCAAAATTGACAGGGTTTCCTGGGATCAGGAATGGTAGCCTCCTAAAATTACCCTTTATGTTTGAAAAAATCTCTTCAATGTGTTTCCAAGAACCGTCAACAGCATAAAGACCTTTTTGAACTGCCTCAATATAATCGTCCTTTGATATTACATCATCTGCAAGGGGTGAAAGTACTATGCCTCCGGAGAAATTTTTTCTTTTTATGAGCTTTGCCATGGAAAACCTTTCTAACTTTTTAGCCGTGCATTTCTTTGGGTCATCGTCCGCTAGATAAATTACATAAAGCCTGATCATGAGTATTTATTGAAAACATAATAAAGGATAAAAACACTTGCAATGAGGACAATGATTACAATAAATGGTATAGAAATATAAAATGGTGTTTCATTATGCACAGGTATTGTGCTGTTTGCGAAACCGGGCAAAACACCCATGTTAAGGAGCTGGCCATTTGTATATCCAGGATGCTGTGAAGGCAATTTTATTACATATAGTAAGGCATCAGTAACAGTTTTAAATGAAACATTATTATAAGTTTCAAGAGCAAAAACGAACTGTACACCAAATGGATTTAAACCGGTCAGGCTATAATCGAAGAATACGTATTTGAGGTTTGAATCATTGGACCAGTTGTATGTTGTTATCGTTTTTGTAAGGAATATGGGAAAAATAACACCTTTCCATATCTGATCCGTAATGGTTGTATTTTTACCATTCAAAAAATGTATCACTATAGATGGATATGTAACATTGCCCGTTCCAGAATTACCCAAGCCTATAGCACCCGCTTCCGAAAGCAGTATAACTGAAATGCCCAATACCACGATAATGGCAATGATATTCCTCATTCTTTGGGTTAAAAGATTTAACATTATTTAATTGTTTTGGAACACTTTTAGATCCAGATGCCATTCTGGCCCTGATAATGGCCTGATCTCTCTGCGTAATCCTTCTCAACATCTGATGAAAGTTTTATAAATACTACCTGTGCAAATTTTGTACCATGTTCTATACTTAATTCATTCAATGAATTGAATGCAAAAAGGTTCAATTTGCCATTAAATCCAGCATCTATAAGGCCAGCACTCAATATTATGCCCTTTCTTGCCCATGATGTCCTTATCCATATTTGGCCAGCAACGTTAGATGGGAATCTGAAAAATTCAATGGATGAAACTATGAAAAATGTTTTTTGCGGTATTATTTTTGAATCCTTTCCAGGAACAAGGACATCATCAACCCTTAAATCATAACCATTAGGTGTTAGATTTTCTTCTACAAAATCTTCTATAACAAGCTTCTTTTCCCTTAACAATTTTTTTATTTCAACATCTGAGATTATCATTGCATTCTTAATATTTTTAATTTTTAAAAATTTATCCATTAAAATTATTAAAAAGTTCATATTACCAGTAATTATGATTCTTGATGGTAAAGCATTTGCAAAAAAAATTGAATCAAAAATAGCTCAAGAAGCGCTTGAATTTCAAAAAATATATAACATGAGGGCTTCATTGCATACCATTCTCATTGGTGATGATGAAGCATCAAGGATTTATGCAAGATCTAAAATAAAAACATTGAAGAATCTAAACATGGATGGTGAAATTCACCAGCTTCCTGCAACATCATCCCAGGAAGAAGTCATAAATATGATCAAGGACCTTTCATCAAGAAAGGATGTCCATGGTATAATGGTTGAAATGCCAATACCAAAAAATCTTGACAAGAATGCTATTCTATCAAATATAAATCCAATTAAGGATGTGGATGGTCAGAACCCTATTAACCTCGGTCTTTTAATGCTGGGTATAGAGGATCATGTTCCATCCACCCCAAGAGCTGTAATTAGGATTCTTGAAGAATACAATGTTCAAATTTCTGGCAAAAATGTTTGCATTATAAATAGAACACCTGTAGTTGGAAAGCCTCTTACAATGCTATTGCTAAATAGAGATGCAACTGTTCAGGTATGCCATTCTAAAACAAGAAATTTGGATGTCTTAACAAAATCCTCTGACATAGTGGTTGTTGCCGTAGGAAAGCCATTTTTCCTCAAGGAAAACATGGTAAATGAAAATTCAATAGTAATTGATGTTGGCATAAATTCTTATAACGGCAAAATAGTTGGTGATGCAGATTTTGATCATTTATTAAACAAGGTAGCGATGATAACACCCGTTCCGGGTGGGGTAGGAAGCGTAACAACCATGCTAATTGTTGAACAAACGCTTAGGAATGCCCAAACACTGATGAAAAATCAAGGTATATAAAATTCGTTATCCTTTTTTAAATTCTCCAATTCCCTTTTTCGTAGTTCCTTTCTTATTATTTTCCCACTTATTGTTTTAGGCCTATTGGATAATACCCATCATGAACAATAAGCTTTGGCAAACCTTCTGTACCTGATGTGAAAAATATTACCTGGTCAGAATGGGGGGTCATTGTTAATGTCATTGTAATCATCATTTTCTAGCGCTAATTTATTTTTAAAATATTCATCTGTTACATCATAAATTTTAATATATATACCCTTTACAGACTGAGAAACGAGGTTTAAAGCATCAGAATCTGTAAATATTGCTTTTGCTTTTGTTTCCATAATCCTATACCTGAGATCACTTTTTGATAAAAGAACTGGTGTTGGGGAATAAATAATGCCTGAATATGAGGAAGAAATAGAAATATACCATAGGTCTGGAATGAGCTTGGTTAAAATTAAAATAGTATCCCCCTTTTTTATTCCCTCATCATTTAGAAAATTTGCATATTTTCTTGCCATTTCTAAAGTTTCTTTGTATGTTATATATGATACATGTTCATTTTCATCCATTAGCATAAGTGCATTCTTGTTTTGATCATGTTTTTCAAGTATATCCTTTGCCCAATTAAAATCCTCTTTTTTAGAAAAATCTTCAATATTTATCATAAATTTAACATGTTTTTCAAGATATAAAAATTTTTTTTTAAAAAAAATCCGCATATATTTCCATTGTTTTCCATATCAATATATTTGTCCTAGTATACAAAAACATCCGTATATATTAGCATCATTGGCCTTTTTTCACATCAATCGTTAAATCAGAAAATTTTGATATTTTTGCTGTGCAGTAGCTCACTAAGTGGAAAAATTTATTAATAATATTTGGCATATAATCCATGGTGTTTGAGGAAATGGAAAAAGATAGAGTTCCCGAGGTGGTAGCACCCAAATACAGGGAAATAAAAGAGAACGAGGTTTATTGTCCCCTTGTTAAGGATATAATCCCAGTAAAAGAATGCAAAAAGTGCAAGAATTTTATACGCATTGAGGACAATTTCGTTGTCTGTGCCTTACCTTGGGAATAATGTTTATTCTTGGCATATCAAAGGAGCATGAAAGTTTACCAATAGCTGAAGTTAGGGGTATTTTACAAGGAGAAAGGAAAAATTATGAAATAACAAGAGAAGGCCCATTATTGTTCATTGAAACTGAAACAATAGATACAGTACTGGAAAGGGCATCTATGGTCAGGTTCGGTGCAAAAGTAATTAACATAATTGACAGCATTGATGATTTTTCACTTGACCTAAATGGGAAAACATTCTCCATTAGATACATGGATTATTCAGGCAAGAGCCATGATAGGTCTAAAATTGAAAGAATAGCTGGTGCAAAGGTAAAGGGTAAAGTAAACCTTGAGAACCCTGAGGTGAGTATAGGCTTGATCAAGCTGGATAAGATTTATGTAACAGAATTTTTGCAAAGAAAAGACCCAGAGTTTAAAAAAAGAATAAATCAGGTAAGGCCTTTCAAAACAAACCTTGCACTTCAACCAAAAATGGCAAGGATGCTTGTTAACCTTTCAAGGGTAAAGAAGGGGGATACAATAGTAGATCCATTCTGTGGCGGTGGTTCAGTTCTCATTGAGGCATTGCTTATGGGAATAAATGCGGTAGGTGTTGATTCTAGTGAAAAGATGTTCACCGGATGCAAAAAAAACCTTGAACATTATGGATTGAATGCAGCAGTATTTAAAGATGATTTTTCAACTATTGAAAACATGGGAAAGTTTGATGCCATTGTCACAGATCCACCATATGGAAGGGGATCAACAACAAACAAAGAAAATGTGAAAATGCTTTATAAAAGGGCGTTCAATGTTTTTTTGAACGCAAAGAAGAGTGATGGTTTTATATCAATAATCCTTCCATCCGAGGAATATGTTAAATTAGCAAATGAATACTTCAATGTGCTGGAGGTAAATTCAATGAAGGTGCACAGATCCCTGACCAGGTATTTTACTGTTCTTTATTAGGCAGCTGTGAAATGATCTTTTCAACGATTTCGCTGAAAGATCTTGATGAATCAGATTCTTTGAGTATGAAAGGTTCTCCCATGTCTCCTGATCTCACTATGTTTGCATCAAGGGGTATTCTTCCAAGGAATGGAACATTATATGTATTAGCTGCCCTTTCACCACCGCCAGAGCCAAACACATTTCCTGCCATGTTTTCTATGATACCAAGCACTTTAACATTCAGGTGTTTTGAAAAATTTATTGCCTTTTTTGCATCGAGTAATGCAACCTCCTGTGGTGTTATTACAATTACTATACCTGTTACATCCTTTATCAGCTGGACAATGCTTAATGGTTCATCACCCGTCCCAGGTGGCAAATCAACAATAAGGAAATCAAGCTCGCCCCATTGAACCTCTTCAAGGAATTGTTGCAATGCCTTGTGCTTCAATGAGCCCCTCCATATGACAGGTGCATCCTCTTCAGGAAGCATCATTCCTATTGAAACTACCTTTAACGTTGGAGAAAATTCAACAGGGTAAATGCCCTGGTCATCGCCAACAAGCTGTTCCTTGTCAAGGCCAAGCATCTTTGGAACATCAGGTCCATGGAGATCTGAATCGAGTAATCCAACCCTGTAACCTTTCAAAGAAAGTGCAACCGCAAGATTAACTGATACTGTTGTTTTCCCCACTCCTCCCTTTCCACTCATTACTAAAATCTTGTACTTAATATTCTTCATCCTTTGTTCCAATTTCGTATTCTGCTGTAATATTGGTTTTAATTTTGAAGGATCTATTGTCATATGAATCAAAACCTAAAATATGAAAAATTACTTAACATTATCGTATCAGATTGAGCGAAAATCGATTAGCAAAGTTTTTTAATTGCAATTTCATTTAAGCTTTAATTTGCCACCGTAGCTCAGTCGGTAGAGCGGCTGACTTGTAATCAGCAGGTCGGGGGTCCAATTCCCTCCGGTGGCTCTTGTTTAAAAATGTTTAAGATTCATCAACCCTTTTTTAAAAATTGATTCGTCCATTTCCTTTATTTCATCAATTTTTGGCTTGAATTCCATTTTTTCAAGCACATCATGGTCAATATCTATGCCAGGTGCAATTTCCTCTAGAATTACACCATCTTTTGTGAGTTTGAAAACAGCTCTTTCAGTAATATAAACCACAAATTTTTTCTTTTCAATTGCAAAAGGACCACTGAAGAATATTTTGTTTACATTTTTTACAAATTTTATTATTTCTCCATCTTTTTCAATGATCAATTTTCCATCCTTAACTTTTATTGATCTTTTACCACCTGTAAAACCGCCAGCAAAAAATATTCTAGGAATACCATTTGAAATATCTGAAAAACCCCCGGGCCCTGGAAGCCTATTCTCCATGAATGATGGATTTACATTGCCACTTGCATCTATTTGGAGGAACCCCAAAGATGCTGCATCAGCAATACCACCTTCATAAATAGAGAATTGATCTGCTTGGGGTATTATTGCAAATGGGCCATAAGAAAGACCAAAATCATTGCCTGCAAGCGCAACCCCTCCCCATGGGCCTGATTCAACGGTTGTGTATACAAGTTCTGATATACCCTCTTCTGCAAGTATTGCTGTTGATTCTGATGGTATGCCAGTGCCAAAGTTCATTATTGCCGGCCTCTTCAGCTCATTCAACATTTTTACTATCTCATGCACAATTCTTCTTTTTATAACAAGCCTGTCATCAAGCCTTTCATTTAAATCCCCTAACCTTAATTCATTTGGTATAATCTCTCCTGAGATTGCGGGGTTATAAAAAATCGTTGACCCCTGCGGATTGAACTCCTCTCTTGATGGTACAACATAATCAACGAGAGGGCCGGGCACATGTATATCCTTCGGGTTTCTGCTTTTTTCCTTAACCATATATTTTACCTGTGCATACACCTTTCCCGGGTTCGGCTGTGCCTTTGCTGCCATTGCTACAGGAAGAACTGCACCGTATATGCCCTCATGTTCCATTGAAATGTTTCCAATTGAATCTGATGATGTTCCCCTTATGAATGAAACATCAGGTTTTGGTGCTCTGTAAAGCAGATATGTTTCATCAAGTTCTATGATTTGAGCGTAACATCTCTTTGATTTTCTTGCTTTTTCGTTCATTGCGGAATTGTCAAACCTTGGATCATGGAATGTACCAAGACCAATTTTTGAAAGCACACCTGGCCTACCTGCTGCTAATTCCCTGAAAAGGTTTGTTGTTATGCCAATGCTGAATGAATATGTTTCAAAATATTCGTTTTTTGTGAGCTTCTGCAAATATTCTGATCTGTACAGGTATGGAATGAGCATCCCAGATATAAATTCCCTATCCTCGTTTTCATAAATTCTTTTTCCTATGATGTCAAGGCCAGTACCGGGAACGCCTGGAAAAGCATCCATTTCTATGAAAATATTTTTTGGATGTCCCCTTTCAATATATGCGTCCCAGAGTGAATAAATAATATAAAGAGGTGTTGTTGAATTATTGAACCCCGATATTGCTATAACAGAATTATCCTTTATGCCAGATAACAAATCCAGTAAAGAATCCCTATTCTCAACGATCATTGGAACATAATCCAATTTCACATATTAAGCATTTTGTTTTCCGAATTTTTCTTCAGTATCTTCCATAAGCTTTTCAATAGAATTGTTTTTAATTGAACTTCTTACATTTTCCATGAATCTAATCATAAATCTTATATTATGTACAGTAAGCAAATAAAGTGCAAGTATTTCCTTTTCTCTGAATAGGTGGTGTATGTATGCCCTTGTGTAGTTCCTGCATGCATAACAATCACATTTTTCGTCAAGTGGCCTTAAATCATCCCTGAACTTTGTTTTTCTAATATCGAGTGCACCTTCATTTGTGAACGCAAGGCCATGTCTTGCATTCCTTGTTGGAAAAACGGAATCAAAAACGTCAATGCCAAGCATTACACCCTTTAATACATCCACTGGTGATCCAAGGCCCATAAAATACCTTGGCTTTTCCTCAGGTAATAGGTCCATTGTATATTCAAGAACATCATACATTACATCCTTTGGTTCGCCAATTGAAAGGCCGCCTACTGCATAGCCATGAAAATCAATTGATGTGATATTAGATGCACTTTTTTCCCTAAGATCTTTGAATACTCCACCCTGAACTATACCAAAGCCTATGCCCTTTCTCTCTGAAAAGAATTCCCTAGACCATTTATAGGTAAGTTCAACAGCTCTCTCAACCTTTCTCTTGCTTCTGCCAAAGGGAATGCAATAATCAAGCGCCATAGCAATATCAGTACCTAGATCGTTCTGTATTTCTGCGCTCATCTTTGGCGTCAATAACAATTTTTTTCCATTATGTGGTGTCTTAAATACTATGCCATCATCCCTTATGCTTGATAATAAATTTTCATTCGTTATCTGGAAGCCCCCGCTGTCCGTAAATATTGGTCCTTTAAACCTTATGAAATCATGTATGTCACCATGCATTTTTATTATGTCTAAACCGGGCTTAAGGAACAGGTGAAGTGAATTTGAAATGATCATTGTAATGCCTAGGTCTTGGAAATCCCTCTCTGGAACTGTTTTTATTGTTCCCTTCGTCGCAACTGGCATAAAAACAGGTGTTTCCACATTCCCATGTGGAGTTATTAAAATGCCGTTTCTTGCTTTTCCATTCTTTGAAATCAATTCAAATATTTTATCAGACATAGTTTACCCTTAAAAGTGTTGCGTTTTCACCAAAGTATGCAATTATATTGTAATACCCTTCCGCAGAGAAATAAAATTCTATACTCACGCTCTGGTCCGGGTGCATCAAAATGAATTCTTTCTGTTGTGAACCGTTCACTATCACAGTACCATTGAAAATTATTGTAACATTCTCGGGCATTAATATTTTTATGTTTTGTGAAATATTTCCATAGTAGGTTAATGTTTCATTAATGTATGGTTCGCTAATGTTCTGATATGCACTTGACCACACAAGCAAAGAAGTGCTGTTGAATACCTGAAAAGTTGCATTAAAGTATCTGGTTGTTTTTGCAAGCTCTGTTTGCATTTCAATGCTTACCATGGCAATTCCGGGCAAAGTCCTGTTTGTTACAGTAACAGTAAATGGAACAGTACGTGTTCCATTGATTGAAATGTTCCCTATTAGAGAAGGAATACTCATTATTAAATTGTCAGAAGTTCTCACCATTGTTGTAATGTTAATCATCTTGTCCCCAGTGTTTTTAATGATTAAAATTCCTGAATTTGTGTTAAGTTCATTGATTATCAATGTATTGTTATAATGCCCTGATACTGTGAAATTTTCTGTGAGTGTTGTCTGGGAAATTGGAACTGGAACAAACGTAATGGCTATTAGCAAAATAGCCACAATGCCAACGAAATATCCCTTTTTTGTTACCCTGCTTATATCATTAAGCGATGGCGGGTGGCTCAGGCCAAGGAAAAGAACAAATATTGCAAATATGAGCCAGCCTAGATAAAGAAGTCCTATGCCAAACAAAAATGCGATAAACGCGTAGCTAAGGTATTTGGACCTCGATCCCAGCAATGCCCTTGCTATATGGCCACCATCGAGCTGTCCAATGGGTAGAAGATTTATTGCAGTAACTACGAAACCTACCCAGGCAGCAAATGCTGTTGGAAACATATATCCACTCGTGGGTATGAAGAAATTGATTAAATAGTAGATAAATGGTGGATAAATCGTTGTTACTGTAAGTGAATCAACAATTACAGGGTGCATTACCGCACCTAAATAATTACCTATTATTGCAACAGGAATAGCAACAAGAAAACCGACAATCGGGCCTGAGGCACCAATCTCCAGAAGAGCCTTCCTATCAGGTATTGGTTCTCTCAATGAAATGAAAGCACCAAGCGTGCCAATGATTGTTGGTGCAGGTATGAAAAACGGTAATGATGCTTTTACACCGTTCCTTTTAGCTGCGAAGTAATGACCGAGTTCGTGAAGGCCCAGAATTGCAAGAAGAGGGAATGCAAAGAATATGGCACCACCAGCTATTGAATCGATTGAAAGCCAGTTCAGGTTGAAATAACCCGCATAGTCCATTGCACCTGCAAGTATTGTTGAAATTAATGTTGCAATTAAAAACGCAATGTTCACATAGATGGATCTGAACCTCTGGGGTGGAATTCTTATTATCTGGATTATGTATTCATTCTTTATTGATGCAAGGGAAGGTAAATAACCGTTTTTCTTCAAAGAAAGCCAAAGCTGCCTGAAATTTTTCTGAACAAGCTTCTTATCATCGGGAATAACTACCCTGAACTCTATTATTTCTGGTGTAATCTTTGTTTCATAAACGTAGAAATATTTCCTAACTTCGTTTTCAATTTCCTGGATGGTTAAATCAGTCATAGTATGCCTCTGATTATGCTGAGAAAATCTTTTCTCGCATTTAAAATTAATGTATTCCCGGATATTTTTCCATTCATTTTTAATTTTTCAAATATGTTTTTTTCGGAGTTGTCAACTATTATTGTCATTCCTTCTCCATCTATTATGGCAATGGAATCCTTATCATTGAAATGCTTGGCAATCCTCATTGCATAATCCTTTCCAACATTGCCATAATATATTTTTATGCCCTTTTCTATTATTGCCTTTGATTTTATGTCGTTCACATAAAATTTAATAATATCATTTTCTGCCTTTTCCTTGAACTTTTTAAGATCCTTCCACTCATCAAAGAACCTCTGTACAGTTTTTGGCAATTTTTCAGGTTCTACCCTTAAAACATCACTTGCGCTCAATAAATTATCCTCAATATTATGAACATGTTCGAGCGCCCCATAACCGGATGTGAACGTGATTCTTGAAACACCATCCTGTATTCTCTCTTCCTTCAATATTTTTATGAAACCAATCTCGCCAGTCTTCTTTACATGCGTGCCTCCACACCCTTCCACATCGTAATCGCCAATCCTTACCACCCTTATTTTATCGCCGGGAGGTATTCCACCCTCATAAAGCTTGAAACCGTACAATTTTTCAGCCTCATTTCTATCCATCCACTGGACTGTAACATCAACATCCTCCATTATAAGACCGAGTGCTTCCATCTCTATTTTTTTCAATTCATCCCTGGTGATCTTTCTGTAATGTGTTATGTCCAGCCTTGATGAAAAAACATCCTTTTGTGCACCTGCCTGCCATACATGCTTTCCTAAAACCTTCCTGCAGCTGTAAAGGATTATGTGCGTTGCAGTATGATTTTTCATCAGCCTAGAACGCCTTTCCCAGTCTATAACACCCTTTACCTTCCCCTTTGAAAGATCATCATCAAGGTAATGTACTATCACATTTCCGTACTTCTGCACATCCAGAACGTTTACTTTCCTGCCGTTCTGTTCAATATAGCCATGATCAGCAGGCTGGCCCCCGCCCTCCGGGTAGAATGCTGTTTTGTCCAGAACAGCCATTTTATTATCTATGTAAATCACATTCGCTTCGAATTCTTTCAGATATGCATTTTCATAGAGCATTTCCGTAGCAGGCAAATCGAATGTTTTTTCCTTTTCTTTCTTTTCCTCCACATTCCTCTCATGTTTTGATGCAACCAGTGATCTGAAGTTTTCAGGGACCTTTACATCCATGCCAATTGCTCTTGCCCTTTCCGCAACGAGCTCTGGTTGTATACCATATGTGTCATATAGGTCTATTAGCATGTTCAGGCCAATTTCACCCTTTTTAAGCACCTTGTCTATTATGGAAATGCCCTTTTCCTTTGTTTCCCTGTACCTTTCCCATTCAACAGAAAGCATATCCAAAATAATGGGAAACATGGATTCATCGAGCATTCTAGAAAATTTCTTCCTTTGCATCTCCATAATATCTTTCATTGAATCCACAATACCAAGGTCCTCAAGAACCTTAAACAACCTGCGGATCATCAACCTCGCTAAATATCCTGCTTTTGTATTTGATGGCACTATGCCATCATTTAACATAAAAAGGACTGTCCTGCTGTGATCAACAACCATATGCACCTTTCTCAATTTTTCAATGAACGGCCTGTAATCAAAATCTATACCCTTTTCATTGAGCTTTTCACCGAGCTCATCCATAAGCGATTCATCATCCTTCTTTTTAATTGAAACAAATGATTTTACAATTTCATCATATTCCTTTGGCTTTTCCAGGCCGATCTTCATAAATATGAAATCCATGATGTCCGAATATATTGCATCAAAAACTGATGGCGATACCTGAGATGCCCATACAAACCTTTCAAGACCATAACCCGTATCGACTACCCTGATGTCCATGGGCCTGAATCTTATGCCCTCTATCTCAATATCACCCTCAGGATCCTCTTTCAAGTCCATAAATACAAGCGTTGCAAGCTCCAGGCCAGCAACGATCACCTCCATTGCATATCCGCCATTTCCGCCACCTATCCAGGGCTTTTCCTTGAATGTTACAAGTTCTGGGTCAATGCCCAGGGATTGCATGAACTCAAGAGCATATGCTACAGTTTCATCTTTCCAGTAAATGAATTTGTCAGGGTAGTTGAAGGCATGATGCCCGAGCATAATAAAGCTGGTCAAATGCCTTCCTGTTCTCCCAACATCGTCTATGTCAACCATCCTTATACAAGGCTGTGGCACAACAAGTGGATTTGCCGGTGGTGGTACCTGGCCAGATGTAACATGGGGCTGGAAATCATAAATTGAAGCATTTACAAGAAATACATCCTTTCTCCACCTCGCAACCACAGGATATCTTTCAATGATCTTGTGACCCCTGTTTTCAAAGAATTTAAGGAATGCATCCATCATTTCAAAAAAGCCTAGCTTCTTATCCATAACGGGTTTTTCAAGAAAAGTATAGGGATCACAAGGGAATTCGCCGCACGTTTCCCTGTTCTTATCAAGCGTCCAGAATTTCGCACCACAAACTTTACATGTTTTTCTAACAAACCCTTTCTCGTGAAATATATCCAGATCTAACGGGTCTCTTGACATTAAGTTTGTGAAGATATGAAAGTTCATAAACCTTTTCTTATATATGTTTGCAAATGACAATTAGCATGGACGAAATACTTAAAAAATTAAACATTAAGAATTTGTATGAGCCCCAGAAAGAGGCTATTGGAAAAATAATGGACGGGAAGAGTGTAGTTGTTTCCATGCCCACGGCAAGTGGAAAGACTGTTATTGCATATGCTGCCATTATAAGGGCCTTAAAACTGGGTATGAAGGCATTGTACATGGTGCCATTGAGGGCACTTGCTCTTGAAAAATATGATGAACTTAGGGATATATTAGGTAATGAATACAACATAATACTTTCCATGGGCGATTATGATACTAGCCCAGAAGAATTGAAGGCAGCGGATGTTGTTGTTGCCGTTTTTGAAAAAGTTGATTCTGTTCTCAGGCATGATCCAAATTACATTTATAACATTGGTGTCCTCATTGCTGATGAGGTTCACATTCTTCAGGATCCAGGAAGAGGACCTACCTTAGAAATGATTCTTGCAAGGTTGAAATATGTGAACAACCAGGTGCAACTTGTTGCTCTTTCAGCAACAATTAGAAATTATGTTGAGATTGCCCAATGGCTAAACGCGGATATTGTATATAGTGAATTCAGACCCGTGCCACTGAAGATTGGCATATATTCCAAGGGCATGCTTAGGTTTGAGGATGACCTAGAAATCAGGATTAAGGAGGACAAACTATTGATAGGTAACCTTGTTAGGAGATCGCTTGAAAATCACGGGCAGGTACTGATATTCGTTAACACGAGGTCAAAGGCTGAAAACCTTGCACAGAAGCTGGGTTCCATTGTTATGGAATACGCAGAAAAAATAGATTATCCTGTTCAGTTTGATGAAGAAGCAAATGTTTATGATGAAAGGTTAAGAGAAGTGATCAGAAATGGTGTTTGCTTTCACCATGCAGGTCTTTCGAATGCACAGAGGAAATTTGTTGAAAAAATGTTCAGGGAGGGGAATATCAAATGTCTAGTTGCAACACCAACGCTTGCAGCAGGTGTAAATCTACCCGCAAGGACTGTTATTGTTAGAGACATATCAAGATTCACCGAAGATGGTATTGTTGAAATTCCACCATTCGAGATAAAGCAGATGCTAGGAAGGGCAGGAAGACCAAAGTACGATTCCTACGGTGAGGGAATAATAGTCTCAAGGTCAGGGGATAGAAAGATTGAAGAATTTAAAGAGATAGATGATATAGAATCAAGGTTAGGGAATCCCCAGGCGCTGAGAATGCATGTTCTGGGTCTTATAGCATCGGGCATAGTTGAAAGTGAAGAGGATGTTATACAGTTCTTTAAAAATACATTTCTTTATTTCAAGGGTTCAAAGGATCTTGAGTATTATCTATCAGACACAATGAACTTCTTAGAAAGGGAGGAACTTATATCGAATATAAGAAAATTGAAGGCTACAACGTTCGGAAAGCTTGTATCAGACCTTTATCTTGATCCTGTTACGGGCATTGCTTTCAGGAATTCATTTCAGTACCCGTATATGGATATATATGCCCTATATGTGATATCAAGTGCAGGAGAAATGGTTCCCCTTCTTGCAAAGGATGAGGAATATAACATTCCTGATCATCCTGGATTTGAAAGGTTTGATAAAAATGCATTTAAAACATCATTAATGCTAAATGATTGGATGAATGAGAAAGACATGAACACAATCATTGAAACTTATTCCATAGGTCCTGGAGACGTTCACATGCGTGTTGAGATTGCAGACTGGCTCTTGTACTCGTATACCAAACTTGCAATGCTTGAGAGGTACAGCCATTCAAGGGATCTAGAAAATTTGTGGAGAAGAATTAGATATGGTGTAAGGCCTGAGCTTCTAGACCTCGTTAGGCTGAAAAACGTAGGGAGGGTAAGGGCAAGGAGGCTCTTTAACATGGGCTACAGGAATGTTACAGACATTGCCAATGCTGATCCAGCTAAGCTTGCAATGATGCCGGGCATTGGTGAAAAATTAGCACAATCAATCATAAAGGATGCAATTATTATAAAAGAAAAAGATATTAAAAATGTTTAAATAATTGATACTATACAATAACGATGGAAGATGGAGAAGCACTCTGGAAGATCGGTGTTATAGGTGAACATGGTGTTGGTAAAACATCTTTGATAAACAGGTTTGTCTATGATAGCTTCACAAATAGCGGTTCAGGTGATTTTTCAAACCAGTTTGTAAAGAAAAGGGTTGACTGCGGAGAGAAGTGCATTGAGGCGCTGCTCCTTGAAATAGATCCCAAGAACCTTTCACCCCGGAAGATTCTAGGCACAAAGGCAATGATATTGATCGGTGATGTTACAAACATTGATACACTTGACTCAATGGAAAAGCTTGGGCAGAGAATACAGGAAATTAACCCAAAAACAAAGCTCATATTCATTGCCAATAAATCGGACCTGAAATACATGGCCCAGTTCTGGATTGAAGAGGTCAAATGCATATCCAAGAAATATAATGGCATTGTTTATGGCGTTGTAAGTGCAAAAACTGGTGAGAATGTCAAGGAAGGTTTTTCATTTATGTGCCACAAGATCATAAAGAGTGCGGTCAAGGGTGTATGAAATTCCATCTGAAAAATGGAAACATCGTTATAAACAATAAAAACGATAGGAAAAGGCTTGAATCCCAGGGCTATTCCGTACATGGAAAGATTGGCATAATAGATCCAATAGAAGCGTTATTTTTAATCTATGAAAAAAATGCATCAATTTTTGAATATAATAATGAACTTTCATTCTATGATGTTGTTAAAAAATTTTCAATAGATCTTCGAATGTTCTATGCCTACAGGGATCTTAAATTGAGGGGCTATAAGATATCCCTGATGGAAAATACAATCTTGATGAAGAATGGTGAAAATTTTAATTTTCAAGTAAAATCACCGCAGGATAGGGCAGAATTCAAAGGCAAAAATGGATTTTTAGCCATAGTTGATGATGATTTTGACCTCACCTATTTCATTTATAAGAGCTATGAGCCTGTTGGCAATGCAAAAAATGAAAAAGAAATAGTGTTTAATGATCCAGAAAAGGAAAGGCTTTTCAATGATCTAGCCAATAGAAAATTCAAGCTCAATTCTGGCCTGAAATTTGGAACAGAATTCATTGCTTATGAGAACAACGATGACAGACATTCAAAATATATGGTAAAGATATTGAGGGATGGAATGCAGTGGATAGAAATTGCGGGACTTGCCAGGGTAGCAAATGGTGTGAGAAAAACACTGCTCATTGCAATAATGCAAAATAAAATAGAATATTATTCATTGAGCTGGTACAGGGCCTGAACAGAGCTCCTTTACCATAAAGATTGCATTTCTGGACCCCCTGTAACTGAGTATGTAATAATTCTCTAATAGTCTAAACTCCTTAAAACCAAGTTTTTTATAAAAATTTATAGCCCTCCTGTTTCTTTCTCTTACCTCGAGTACAATTCTTTTTTTACCTTCCATTTTGCAAATGTCCTCCATTTTACTCATTAATATTGTTCCAAGGCCAGAACGCTTGTACTTCGGCACCACTGCTATGGATTCCACATGGCATTCATCTTGTTCAACATAAAAGCTCAGATATGCTTTAGGTTCTTTTTCCTCGAATATAAGCGTTCTTGATGTTTTCAACATGTATTCTATTTCATCGTCCGAATACGCAAATTTGTTGAATGATGATCTTTCAATCTTCTTAATTATTCTGAAATCATCAATTGATCCTTCCCTGATCATTATTGACATAAAGTAAAACATTATTAAAAAACATATGGAAAGGTTTTTTACCCATTGGTGCATTGCTAAATTATGGATGCCCCAATATCTACAAAATGCATTTATAACAGGCAGGGTATGTGCTATTTCATCATCTCTTATCCAACAAAGTGTAACCTCTGCTATAACTTTGTCACAGCAGATCCTTCCATAAAAAGGAAATATGGCATAAACAAGCCACTTGTCACATTATATGATATAGTAAAGGTTGACAAATCTTTCAAAACATTATTTCCAAGTACTGGTGATGAAATTCAGACAACATTCCAGGTTTTATAGGAAATCAAGATATAAGAACTGCCACAGTATTAAAAAAACAACTGTGATGGAAAGTGCAATTGATATAGCATAAGCAGTTTTCTCTGCATCCTTTATTCTTATTTTGGAAAGGAATTTTGTAATGTAATCCTTGAACACGTAACCGCCATCAAGGGGTATGAGTGGAAGAACATTTGTTAGGCCAAGCATTAGGTCGAGCCAGAATATCCAGTAAAGCACATTAACCAGTGGCCAGAAAATTATGGGTGAAAAGGGCGTTGAATAAACGCTCTGGAAATATGTTGGGAAAGGTGAAAGACCTATAAACGGTAGAGATATTAAATAAAGCATTCCCTGTGTTGGGCCAAATGAAAATGGATTTGCAACGATTGACATGATTTCATTTGGTTGTGAAACTGACAAATTCATGTAAGAAACTGTTACACCTAGGAAGCCCTTTCCCTTAAAATCAGGACTGTTGTAGCCAGGTGCATAGCTCTTATAAAAAGCGTATTTGTCAGCAAGGACAATACTCTTTGAATATATTTTACCTTTGAATAAAAATGTCATATTAATCTTTTCATTTGCTGTCGTATTTGCCATATAACTATCAAAGAATGTTATGTTCTTTACCGTTTTGTTATCAATGCTAAGAATTACATAGCCAGGAGAAACGCCCGTGTAATATGCTGGGCTATCCTTCAGCACTTCCGTTATCCATAAGCCAGAAATGCTATTCACATAAATTGTATTACTATCCCTTATCACCTTTACCTGAACGTTCTCTCCAGGGTTTATGTTTATATTATCAATGCCCTGAACATTCTTTATTGTTTGATTATTTATTGCAGTAATGAGGTCCCCATTCTGAATATCAGGGTTATATGATTTTACAACAAGAACACCCTGTTCTGCAACGGACACACTTGACATTAACATAAGGAATATGACTAGGGAAACGATTGCAGCAATGATGTTTGTTGTTGGACCTGCTGCAAATATTTTCATCCTTGTTCTTTTTTCAGCCTTTTCTATCTCCTCCTCATCAGGTTCAACGAATGCGCCCACAGGAATTATGAATAATAAGATGCCGAGCGACTTTATTTTTATCTTGTTCCTTGCACTCTGTATGCCATGGGAAAGTTCATGGATAACAACTGCAATGATTAGACCAACAATGCCATAGCCAATGGGTATGTAAGGGTTTATGCCTGGCAGGCCTATAACAGCTAATGGATTTGGTGCAGCCGATTTTGGCAAACCTACAACAAGCATTGCCTCCCAGATAAGCAGCGCAAACGTAAGGATCATTGAAATTAAGGTTATATATATTGCACTTACGCCATAATAATCCCAGAATCTGTGTCTTGAAATTTTTTCAATGCCAGCCCTTCCCCTTTCTGTTGAAATCATCAGTGCAGGACCGTAGGGCTTTATGATCCTGTACCTCTTTTTTGCAATATAATAAACAATAAGAATCCAAATAAATAGAATGATGATTATTTCTGTTAAAATATCCATGCTTAGAGGTACCCTATCTTCTGCAACTCTTCCTTGAGCTTGTTTACCGCCTCAAGAATCTCATCATCCTTTTTTGCCCCAGTGCAAACCACCTTCCCCGATCCGAACAAAAGCAGAACAACCTTAGGTTCCTCAACCCTGTATACTAGGCCTGGAAACTGTTCTGGCTCGTACTCAACATTTTCAAGACCTAGGCTCATGGCTATGTCCGTAAGGTTCAGATCAACACCAAGGTCATAGACGGCTACAATGTTCTGAACAATTATCTCAGGATTGTCGTAAACATCTATTCCTGCCTTTCTTAATTTTGATACTATTGTCTTAATCGTTAAATTGACGGCATCAAGATCCTTTGCACCCGTGCAGTTTACCTTACCGCTCCTGAAAATAAGAACAGCCGTTTTTGGCTCAATAAGCCTGTATATTAGGCCTGGAAACTGGTCAGGTTCATATTCTGAACCATCTAGAGCAAGCGCAATCCTGCTCAGGTCAAGTTTATCTGCAATCGCGGTTGATGCGACGATGTTTTCAATCGTAATTTTATCATCACCCATTATGGTCACCTTACTTAAACATTATTGATAAAGGGTATATATACTTTGGTCATTCTTTTCATAAACATCAAAGAATATGGCTCCTCCAAATTTTCTGCCCTGGGCTATCAGTTCCAGGCCTAGTGATTTGAACATTTCAACTATCCTTGAATGCGATGGGTATTCAACGTAAGTGAAAAAAAGTGTAAAATATTCATGGATTAATTTACCCCTTGTTATAAACAATGATGATAGGATGGGAAAAATAAATATGTAGATGTAATAAAAAAATTGAAGTACTGGCGAATCAGGTTTTCCAATATCAACGATCACAAGCCTGCCTTTGGTTTTTAAGATTCTGGAGAGCTCCCTTGCAGCATTTTCATGTGAAATTGCATCCCTGAAAGAAAAGCCACAGGTGACAAGATCAAAATAACCATCCTTTATGGGAATGTTTTCAAACTTGGCCTGGAGTTTATTTCCCTCCTCCCCGTTCATAATCAAAAGGTCCCTGCTTGGATCCATGAGAATGGTGATCCTAGGTGAGCATCTTTTATGGACCAGCGATGCCATTGTCCCAGGGCCTGTACCAGCATCTAGATAATGTTCAGGATCACCTATGAAATCCATTGCCCTTTCCCTTACAACTGATTCATTGCCAAGGCTCATGATCTTGTTCATTAAATTATAAAATGGCTGGAGCTTTTCAAGGCTTTTTTCCAAGTCTTCCCATTTGTCACTTTTCATGAAATTGCTTTTCCTCCACCGAATATTCTTGGAACTTTATCCTGGTGGCTTATTACATACATGTCCTGAGTGATTGCTATTTCCTGCTCAAGATCAATGAGGACTATTTCACCCGATACATCCGATACTGTGGCTGGATATTTTCCAAAGTTTGAATAAACCTGAATCTTTTCATTTGTGAACAATGAATCCTTAATTGCTGGGTTTCTCCTTACCCTAATTTTTATTGAAGACGATGTCATGAATCTCTCATGAGAGGCAAGTATTGCACCTTTAGGTACGTTATCTGGCTCTACGTTTTTCAATGCTACACCAACCCTTGTTCCTATGTCAGCAAAATCAACATCCACGTCCTGTACCTGTATTGACCTGATCTCTGTCATTTTCGGGCCCGGGTAAATCCTCATCTCATCATGTTTGTTTATCCTACCACCTTTCACAAAACCTAGTGCAACGGTGCCAACGCCTTTTACAGGAAATACCTGATCAACAACAATATATCCCTCACCATTACCCTGCCTTTGTGGCAATCTTTCAAGAAAGTTCACTGCATTTTCCAATCTATTATCAACTATTTCAAAGTTTGATAATAAAGTACCTTTTATAATTGCTTTTATTGTGCTTACTTTATCATTATCAGAAAGAATGATGCCTCGGTCAATGCCAAATGCATCAATAGCCAAAAACACCTCCCCAAGGTCCTTATCTATCTGATTAACCTGAACCATTGCAACATCCGAAATAGAGCTTGCTAGTAATAACGGTGCAATCCTTTCCGGAAATTTGAAAGGTGAAAGGAATGTGAACACATCATTCCCAGATTTTCTATTAAAATACCTTATATCAGTTTCAGATCCCTGTTTCGCCAATTTTTTTACGAAATCTTCATCCATATACGATAAGATTGTGTAGTGCATGGATCATGTAATGTTTTTAATATATAAATAAAATTGCAAAGTTTTTTTAATTGAATTGCATGATCAATTATGAACTGTGGCAAAATCTTAAGCGCTTGGAACCAGGGTTATATATATTATGCGGAAATCATTTTTACTCTAGTTTTTTTCATATTTGGCATCATAATAGCAATTCTTTCTATACATTTTATTTACGGTATGATTTTTGCATTCATTTTCTTATTAATGGGCATATTTTCTGGTTTTGTTGATATTTCCAGGGGAACGCCAGGTAAAAATACAATTTCATCCAAGTTGAATGAATTCTGCTATTTTGGATATCAAAGGCCATTTGGAAACGCAAATGTAAAAATTGATTTTAAAGATAGGCCGAAAATCCTTGTTTTAAGATATGCATATTTTTTTTCATATCCAAGAACATTCATATCTTTGAATTCTCCGTGGCAGGGCTGGAATTTACTTTTCATTAATAAGGGAAAGGTATATTGGGGGCCTGATGTCTCAACTGTAAATTATGTTAGAAGGGATCATGTATTTATGGGATCTGTAATAAAAAGGTTCAGGGAATTAAATCTTGAAGTTGAATATGCACTACTTGATCCACAATTTATGGACGAATTTGTAGATGCACTAAAAAATTATGCAAAGAATAATATTCCAATCAAAGAAATGCTTAAATTAGTAGGCTTAGACGAAAATGGTAGGTTAAAGGAGAAAAATGAGAAAATTTATGAACCACCTAAAGATTTGGAAAAAGCAAACATAAATGTTACATATGAAGATCTCCTACCCACAATACTTTCAAGGTAAAGCCACCGTAGCTCAGCTCGGTAGAGCGGCTGATTCGTAATCAGCAGGTCGGGGGTTCAAACCCCTCCGGTGGCTCTATAAAATGAAATAGTTTTTATTATAGTTTTATTTTTAATCATTGATGAGACTCAAGGTCTATTATTATGGTATTTTTTCGAAGATTGTAGGTAAACAATCTGAGATCATAGAATTTGATGGTAAAAATTTAAACCAGCTTAAAGATTTTTTACTGAAAATTTACCCTGGAATGGCAGGTACATCACCCATAATTTCAGTTAATTTTCGAACATTAAACGATATAGAGCTGAAGGAGAATGATGAAATAATAGTCATGGCTCCGGGTCCAGGTGGCTAAAATAATTTTAAATAAATCTAGGTTATGATTTCTGTTAACCATGTTAACATCCACCTTTGGAAGTTATCATCCCTGTGAATTCAGAGAAGCTTAAACTTCGCATGTATAAACCTACACCCTCTATCCCGTCCGAAAACGCTTCAGGAAATGCCTTTTTTATTATATTATATACAGCATTGAGATCCGCATGTATAAGTATTCCATCCTTTGACCTGAAAATGCCCCTTTTT
>Ga0080003_1000049_pt2 | contig 43972 bp, 39 predicted proteins | sample JossMetagenome_FD_69206 | JGI IMG/M metagenome (GOLD analysis project Ga0080003, IMG submission 69206) | Hot spring microbial communities from Joseph's Coat, Yellowstone National Park, USA - JC2_E (SPADES assembly) (version 2) | ecosystem: Environmental > Aquatic > Thermal springs > Hot (42-90C)... | reverse complement strand
CGCTCCCCGTCGTGAGGTACCGGCCCACCGGCGCCGGCAGGGCGTTCCCGTCCCACAGCTAATGCCGATGGGAACTCCCATCCATCCTCAGGTGGAGGTTGATCGCCGCGTTGAGCTGTCCGTCGATCGCGGGCCCGCACCTGAAGGCCGCGCTTCCCTGGTCTACGTCGACCCACCCGCATCCGGAGCACGCGTCCTGTGGGCAGCTCCACGGCGCCGTCGACGCCTCTCAACACGGACCCACGCCGCCTTCCTCCGGTATTTCGGACGCCGGATAATTTGATGCGTAACGTTGAAATAAGATGTTTGGTGCTCGCGACGTCATGCCGTCGAGGACCACGGTCGCGCTCGTGGCAATAGTGACTGTCATGATAGTATTCATGATGGCCTACAGCGTCTATCAGGCCTACACAATAACATCTGCAAGGGTGGAGCCGCTGCCGCCTGCGCCCTACCCGCCGGTCAACGTCACGATAGACGTCCAGGGGATGGGCCAGCAGGTCGAGTCGGTGTACTCCCACGTAATAGGGTCGATAGCGATGGTCTCGTGCATCTCCAAGACCACCGTCACGACGCTGTTTGGGCCCACCCAGAGTTACGAGGAGGTGATAGGCTCCGGCTTCTTCGTGAACTACAGCGGGAAACTCTACCTGGTCACCAACTACCACGTGGTGGACGGCGCGATCCAGGTGGCGGTCACGCTGATGAACGGATCATCTTATCCGGCGATCGTGGTGGGGACCGATCCCTACAGCGACCTCGCCGTCCTGAGCGTGAACGCGACGCTCAACGTGACCCCGCTGGAGCTCGCCAACTCGAACAACCTGAAGATCGGTGAGACGGTCATAGCGGTGGGGAGCCCGTACGGGCTCGCGGGGAGCCTTACGGTGGGCGAGGTGAGCCAGCTGGGCAGGAGCATCCAGGAGTCCACGGTCACCGGGTATCCGATAGCCGACCTCATACAGACGAGTGCGCCGATAAATCCCGGGAACTCCGGCGGCCCCCTCCTGGACCTCAACGGCGACGTGGTCGGCGTCAACACCGCCATAATATCGCAGTCGCAGGGGATAGGTTTCGCGATCCCATCAAATACCGTGGCCAGGGAGCTCCCATATCTCGTTAAGTACGGGTCGTACGACCTCCACCCGTGGCTCGGCGTCCAGATAGTGGGCCTCGACTACTTCTCCGCGAAGGCGCTCAATCTGCCGGTAACGTACGGCGTCGAGGTAGTCTCCGTGCTTCCGAACAGCCCCGCCGCGAAGGCCGGGCTCATCGGCTCGAACGGCACAGTCTATTACTACGGGATGGGCGTCCCCTCGGGCGGCGACGTGATAATAGCGATCAACGGCACCCCGGTGACGGGGACCGATGCCCTGACCAGCTATATGGAGGCTAACGTGCTGCCCGGACAGACGGTCGTGTTTACGGTCGTGAGGGACGGCCATATTATCGATGTCCCGGTGGTCGTCGGGGCCCGCCCGCCGCCATCCGGACAGTAGCGCGACCCGGGCAACTCCCGCGATCATCGGCCGAATAGCCCCTCGATTTTCCTCGCGGCGTCCTCCACCCCGACCTCGCCGGCGGGGACTGAGACTGTCCCCAGCCCAGAGGCGGCCGCCACCGGCATCAGCCTGGCGCTGAGCCCGATGGCGGGTCCTCCCCTCCCCAGCAATATGAGCCCCACGTTGCCCGGGCCGAAGTCCCCCTCCAGGGACTTCACGGCCTCCTCGGCCGCCACCGCCGGTCCCTTCTTCAGCCCCTCCACGGCGCGGTATGAGACGAGTTCCACCATTATCATCTCGCCTATGCCCGTGGCCGAGGCCGCGCCGCGCGCGTCCGCATAATATCCGGCGCCGGGAATGGGGCTATCCCCTACCCTGCACGGCATCTTCCCCCTGATCCCCCCGGTGCTGGTCGCGGCGGCGAACCCCCCGGATCCGTCGAGCGCTACGGCGCCCACGGTCCCGGGGTCCCGCGATCCGGATCCCCCGGGCCACGACCCTTCCGGGATCCTGAGCCCGTACTTCGTAGCCAGGTCCTCCGCGCCCTCGCATACCATGAGGACGTGCGGCGTATCCTCCATGACGCGCCTGGCGAGCCTCACCGGATTGGGGACGTTCCTGACGCACGCGACGGCCCCGGCCCTCCTCCGGGTTCCGTCCATGATGCCCGCGTCCAGCTCGACGGCGCCCACGGAGTTCCTGACGGCCCCGAGCCCCGCGTTGAACGCCCCCGAGGACTCCATGCAGGCGACGGACTCCTCCACCGCCGCCAGGGCGCCTCCTCCCAGAGCGGCATACCCCCTCCTGGCGCATTCCTCGATCCTGTGCAGGACCGCATCCAAATCGACCGCGCCGGACCACGAGCCGGCCCCACCGTGGAGGAGCACGAAAGGCCTCACGCCGGGGGGACGCGTGCCCCCTCTAATATACGCTGACGGGCTCCTCGTCCCTCGAGACGCCCTTCTCCTCTTCGACCATGGCCCTCGCGTACGGCGGAAGCCAGAAGTAGTACGGATGGCGCGCCGGCTCGTAATATTTGAGCCCCGCTATCCCGAGCTCCCTCGCCCTCCTCCCGGCCTCCTCCGGTGATATGCCGGCCGGATCCTCGCCGAGCGAGCCCACGACGAACCCCCAGTCCGATATATATGAGGGTATGCTCGCCTGATAACCCCTCACGTGCGGGAAGACGCGCCCCATCGTGTTCATTATCAGCGCGAACGTTTTGGCGTTGTAGAAGGTCGACGTGCCCTGCGTGGCGACGACGCCTCCGTCCCTGAGCCTGGACCTGACCAGCTCGTAGAACTCCACCGTGTAGAGCAGCCTGCTGGGTCCGCCCTCTATCGGGTCCGTCGCGTCCACGAGCACGGCGTCGAACTGATCCTTCGCGTTCATCAGGAACTTCCTGCCGTCGTCGATGATCACGGACGCCCTCGGATCGTGGAAGCTCCCCCGGTGCATCTCCGGCAGATATTTCTCGCAGATCTCCACGACCTCCCCGTCTATATCCACCATGACCGCCCTGCCGACGCTGTTGTACCTGAGGACTTCCCTGAGGGTCGCGCCCTCCCCTCCCCCTATTATCAGGACGTCCCTCGGCCTACCTTGGGTTATCAGCGCGGGGTGCACTAGCATCTCGTGGTAGATGAATTCGTCCGACGTGCTCGATTGCAGCTTCCCGTCGAGCACCAGCATCTTCCCGTAGTCCCGGTTGCGCATGACGTCGACCTCCTGATATTTGGTCCGCCCGGAGTACAGTATCTGCTCGACCACGCTCAGCATTCCCGACTCGGGGCTATGCCACTCGACCACCCATCTATGGCCGGTCTGCTCGGACATTTCGCTCACCCGGCCAGCGAAACCTGTTCCAGCACGCCCCTGGTCATCTCGGTGACGTCCACCCTGTCGGGCTTCAGCCCCTCCCTCAGGACTTCGAGCGCCCTCCACGGGTCCGTGTGCGTGCCGCACGTGAACACGTCCACCGCCGCATATCCGTACTCCGGCCATGTGTGTATCGATAGATGCGACTCCGCGACCACCACGACGCCCGTCACCCCCATATCGTTCTCGAACTTGTAGAAGTAATCGCCGACCACCGTGGATCCCGATGCATCCGCGGCCTTCAGCATCATATCCCTGAGGAGCTCCTTATCCCTCAAAATATCCGGGGATATCCCGTGGAGTTCGCACACCAGGTGCCTGCCGAGGAACCTCGAGAAGCTGGCCCCCATCCCGCCTCGGGCCTAGCTTCGCAGCCCATTTTTAAAAATTTTCCGCTTACCGCCGAGTTTTACGGCTCTAACAGTTATCAGCCAGAAATTCTCCGTCTAAATCAAAAAAAGGCCGTGAGCGTCGGCTTTTATTAGAAATAAACCGTGAAATCCTGTTTTAGGCCCGAACTGCCCGATATTAACAGATTATTTCCAGAAAAGGCCAAAAATGTCAGATTAAAATCCGAGCGCACTGCGGGGCAGGGCGCTATTCGACGCGCGTCGGCTCGTCAGCTGTCCGTTATCCCCACCGATTGCTTATTTAGCCGGCGCGATCTACAGGAATGGCGTGGAGCAGGGCGGCGACGAGGGGCGCAACGGCGGGGCGTTCTCGTGGGTGAGGGACGTCTATGAGAACCTGGATTACTACCTGGGGACCGACGAGGGCCGCCGCAGGCTCGAGGACATAGCCAGGAGTGAGGCGCAGAGGCTCGAGGAGGAGATAGCGCGCGTCCACAGGCCGCAGAGGGACATCATATGGATGTCCAAGTGGTGCCTTCACTGCGCCCACATGAGCGAGCGCGGGGGAAGGTACTATTGCGATTTCCACGGGATGAGGCTGGTGAAGCCCTTCTACGGCAAGCCGCTCTGGGCGGTCGTCGCCGAGTCCGAGGGCGACGCGCACTACGTGCTCCTGGGAGTGGACTGGGACAGGCGCTGGCGGGACGTCGAGGACTACATAGTGAACGCGGCTATGGAGTCGATAAACGGGGGAAGGCCGTACTTCTGCTACGAGCCCGCCAAGCACTGAGGTTTCCCTTGCTCGGAGGGGGACGGTTCACGCAGCGATTTCTGCTCACGTGCGCGGCCGGATTCGAGGACATAAGCGCGATCGAGGCGGAGGCCCTGGGCGGCCGCGTCCTGGGCATCCGGGACGGGAGAATAATCGTGGAGGGGGATGTGCGACTGATCTACAGGCTGAACGCGTGGGCCAGGACCGCGCACAGGATCCTGCTCCTGCTCGGCGTATTCAGGGTGGGCGGCCTCGATGATATCCGCGAGCGGGCCTCGGGCATCGAATACGATCTGATCGGGCCCGGGCGGTCGTTCGCCGTCAGGGGCGAGGTGAACGGCGTCCACGGGTTCACCCCGGGCGACGTGACATCGACGGTCGCCCGGGCGGTCATGGGCTCCCGCGGATCATCCGGCGGCGTCCGGCCGAGGATCGACACGGCCGATCCGGACGTCGTGATAAGGGCCGACGTGATCGGCGAGGAGCTCTTCATCTCGGTCGATACCACCGGGGAGAGCCTCCACGTCAGGGAGTGGAGGAGGTTCAATCACCCGAGCTCCATAATGCCGTCCCTGGCGTACGCGCTGGTCATGTTCGCGGGATGGCGCGGAGGGCCCCTGCTGGACACGTTCACGGGGGGTGCGACGATACCGATAGAGGCGGCGCTCAGGTGGATCGGGCGGACGGTGCACGAGCACAGGGAGTACGCGTACAGGAGGCTCCCGATATACGATCCATCGATGGAGGCCGAGGAGAGGCGCGACGACCCGGATCCCCTGCCCGACACGCCGCGTCCGGGCGACATACGGGGGCTCGAGGTCAACCCCAAGTACTACAGCGGGGCGATGAAGAACGTGGAGTCGGCCGGGGTATCCGGAGCGGTGTCGATATCGCTGGCGGACTCCACGAGGTGGGAGCCGGATCGCCGCTTCCCGTTCATCGTGACCAATCCGCCCTACGGCATATCGCCCGGCGGTAGGAAGCGCGTCGCGGGCCTCTACAGGAGGTTCGCCTCCCGCCTCCCCGCCATGCTCGAGCCCGACGGCGTCGTGGTCGCGATAACGACGGAACACAGGCAGATGGCCGCGGCGCTCTCGGCAGCCGGCCTCAGGATCCTCGACGGACGCAGGGGCCGGCACGGCAATCTATGGGTGGGCGCAGTGAAGGCGGCCCTCTTCTAGGGCCCTCCTGAGGAGCTCCGCCGGGTACACCACGGCGGCGCGCGGGAGGAGCCTCCTGAGCTGGAACCTGCACGCCTCGCTCTCGCTGGCCACGGTCGAGCCCTCCGGGAGGCCGCTCGCCTCCTCGAGGAACTCATTCACCATCTCATCCGATATGCCGGCGGTGTTCCTCCTGAGGCCCCATGCCCCACCGAGGCCGCAGCACCTCCTCAGGGTGCCCTGTACGCCGTATCCGGCCATCCTGAGCGCTCCGACTATCCTGTCGCCCTGGCCGTTGGACTTCGCCAGGCACGACTCATGATAAACTACGCCTCCGCCGTCCCGCCCGGTGCCCCTGCACCTCTCCATGAGGAGCCCGTAGACATCGGTTATCCCCGCCGCGAGGCGCCGTGCCGCGTCCCCGAGCAACAGCGGGTATATCCTCCTGAACATGTAGTAGCTCGCGGGCGATACGATCACTATGGGCCTTCCGCGTGCGGCATTGCCGATCTCCCCGACGAGCCTGGCGCCCTCCTCCTTCAGGCGCGACATGTAACCCAGGTCCAGGAGCACCATGCCGTGGTCCAGCGGCCCCACGACCTCGGGCCTGAGGCCCATCGCGGTCAGCAGCCTCCAGACGGCCTCCGGCGCTTCCGGTTCGTGTGCCCACGTGTAGGTGTCGATCAGCAGCAGGACGTCGCCCCCCTCCCAGCTCCTGAGGTTCGGCCTCCGGCGGCTCGCCCGCGGCAGCTCGAGGTCCTCCCTGAAGCCGAGCGCCCGCGCCGCGGCCCCCCTCATGAGCCCCGCGGCCGCGTTGTAGATGCCCGGGACCTCTCCCGCCAGCCTATCCAGCGCCTCGTATCTGCGCAGCACGGCCTCCGCCGGTCCCCTCCCCCTCTCCCTGCCCCTGAGCTCGCGATATGCGCCCACGAGCAGCGGAATCGGTATCTCCAGCGGGCATGCGTTCATGCACCTGCCGCAGCTCATGCAGTAATCGACGTCGGACGCTACTTCGTCCGAGAGCGGCTCGTCCACGGTCCTCCCGGTCAGTAGCCCCCTGAACAGGATCGCCCTTCCGCGGCTCGTCCTGGACTCCAGGTACGCGGATGGGACGGCGCTGGTCGGGCACGCCGCGTTGCAGAATCCGCACCTCATGCAGAGCGCCGCGACGTCCGCGGCCTCGCCGAGGAGTTCCCGGATCCCCCGCGCTAATCCGGCAGCAGCTTCCCCGGGTTCATGATCCATGTCGGGTCCACAGCCCCCTTGATCCCCCTCATGATTTCCAGCGCCGCGCGGCCGTGCTGTGCCTCCATGAACGGGCGTTTCTCGAACCCTATGCCGTGCTCCCCCGCTATGGCTCCCCCCGCCTCCACGGCCTTCTCAATTATCTTGGAGTAGAGGTCCATCGCCCTCCTGTGCGCCGCATCGTCCGTCCCGCCGACGAGTATGTTGACGTGGAGGTTTCCGTCGCCCGCGTGGCCGAAGACGACCAGCCCGACGCCCATTCCGTCGCCCAGCCGGTAGATCTCTTCGACCATCCACGGCAGCCTCGAGACGGGGACGTCCACGTCGCCGACTATCACCGCCGGGGACAGCTTGGCGACCAGCGCGCCCAGGGATCTCCTGCCCTTCCACATGGCCTCCTCCTCCGCTCCCTCCACGGGCCCGAACTCGTTTCCCTTGGATCTGCACACGGCCTCAAGCCTGGACATTCCCTCCTCCGCCGCCTTCTCCGTGCCGTCCGTCTCCAGGAGGAGGGCCGCCCCGGCGTCCCTGTAAGGATATCCGCTGTCGACCAGGAGCCTGAGGACCCTGGAATCCATGTACTCCACGGCGCTCGGGCGCGCCGGGGACGCGACGATTTCGAAGATAGCGCTGGATGCGCGCTCCGGCGTCGCCGCATAGCAGATGCCAGTCCTCCTGGCCTCGGGGAGCGGCCTCAGCTTGAGCGTGATCTTGGAGAAGAACCCAAGCGTCCCCTCGCTTCCCACGAAGAGCCTCACCAGGTCGTACCCGATGCTGCTCTTCGGCGCCCTGGTGCCCAGGCGGACTATCTCGCCGCTCGGGAGCACGACCTCCAGCTCGGTCACGTAGTCCCTCGTGACGCCGTATTTCACGGCCCTGAACCCCGACGAGTTGTTGCCCACCATGCCGCCTATAGTGCTGACGCTGCCGCTCGCTGGCTCCGGCGGGAAGAAGAGCCCCTGCTCCCTCAGCCTCGCGTTGAGATCCTCGTAGATCACGCCGGGCTCGACCACCGCGAGCAGGTCCTCCCGGCTCACCTCCAGGATGCGGTTCATCCTCCTCGTGCTGATGACGACGCCCCCCATGACCGGGGACGCGTTGCCCGAGGTGCTGCTCCCGCTGCCGCGCGGCGTCACCGGTATCCCGCGCCGCGAGCAGTAGCGCAGTATTCCCGATACCTGGTCGGCGCTCGTCGGCCACACGACGGCCTCCGCGGCCCCCTCGATCTCGCTCACCGCGTTCGAGCTGGCTATCTCGAGCTCCCAATCCCTAGTCGACACGTTATCGGGGCCAACGATCCCCCTGAGGGCCTCGAGGTCCGCCTCCTCGACACGGGAATAACGCCTCGCGCTCGCCACGCAGGGGGCGCGGTCGCCCGGCGATAAAGGGATTGCGAGTGAATGGTATAATATTATATATCGCTATCCAGCCGGACATTAAATGAAAATGCTGTGTCGCACGATATGAGCTCGTCGTCCACCGATTTTGATCCACACGCACTTACACAGGGCCCGCGTCACCCGGGCCATGCCCGGCGACAGGGACCGGCGCAGCTGGGACGGGGCGCTCGTGAGGAGGGGGAGCTGATCCAAATCAACATCGACCCCTCGGTGCTGGAGGACTGGGGGAGGGAGCTGAGGAGGGCCAACAGGGGCAAGGCCGGGGAGCCGTACTCCCACCACTACCCGGAGTCCTTCATGGAGCTCCTCGCGTTCCTCTACTCAGGCTCCTCTTCCACTTCACATGCCCTAGGAGCGGACAGAGGGGTTCGTGCGCTTCCCCTCCGGGTTCGCGGTGGACGATGGACCGCAGCCCCGGACTATTAAACGATAAAGGGGAGGGTGAACGGGCTCAGGGTGGACCTCGGCGATTCGCTCGTCAAGTCGAAGGGACCGGTCAGCATAGCCGTCGATGCATCCGGTATCGAATCAAGGTCCACAACGGAGGGGAATGGATCCGGAGGGCATGGAAGGTTAGGAAGGGGTACCTGAAGATGGAATACACTTCGCTGTGGACATAAAGACGGGGCAGGCCGTCTCGATGGACGCGACGTCGGGGACGGGAGGCGCCCGAGGAGGCCCGTGGGGGACGCGAAGGGGGAGGGGGGATCGCTGGGCCGCTCGCCGGGGGTCGTGCAACACAGCAAATGAAAAGAAAGCTGTATAACCCCAAGGTTTCAGGGCGTGGCTCAAATGGACCGGTCGGAGGGCTCAATCGATGGGACTCAGATGGCGCTTCCGATACTCAGGATAACGCTCGGCTGGATGTTCTTCTCGGCCTTCCTCAGGAGGGTGGTCAACGTGCCGGCGAAGATGAATCCATCGTCGAGCGCCTACGTCGGCGGGAAGCTGATAACCTTCATACCGCACGCGTGGCTCATATCGGGGGTGCTGGAGTACACGCTCGAGCATCCCGCCCTGCTCTACGAGTTCCTCGTCGCGTGGACCGCGCTCGAGGCGATATTCGGCCTCTTCATGATCCTGGGGTTTATGAGCAGGCTCTCGGGCCTCGCACTCGCGCTCCTCGTGTGGGGGATAGGGCTGGGCGCCGGATGGATAGGGACCACGTGCCTCGACGAGTGGCAGATAGCCGCCGTGGAGGGCGCCGCGGCCCTAATGTTCATGTTCACGGGCAGCAGGTGGCTCTCGCTGGATCAGCTGATCGCCAAGAAGTATCCCCAGGGCCTGAGGATAGGGAGGTGGCACATCCACCTCTGGTGAGGTGATGGCGATGGACAGGAAGTACGTGGCGGCCGTCCTGGTCTTCGTGGTGATAGCCACCGGCCTGACGTTCGCGAGCTACCAGGTTTTCTTCGCCGGCTTCACGCACCTCACGAACTATTCGAAGACGCCCGGGTACGACCTGAGCGGGACCCAGCTGTTCTCCAACGGGACCCTGGATCTCCAGATATCGCGCGTCGACGGCCCCGACACGTACGGCGGCTTCATAGTCCTCGTTCAGATACTTTACCCCAACGACACGGTGCTGTATCAGTGGAACGTGTCCCAGCTGGGTCACGTGCCGCAGTCCGCCATACGCAACGAGTTCCCGCTCCACCCCGTGCAGTCCGATGGCTTCGCGCTCGTCGTCCCGCTTGGCCAGAACGCGACGGTCGTCCTCCAGGCGCACCGCTACATATCCCCCGGGACGTACATCGTCAGGGTGTACGATGTCGATGGGCAGTACGCTGCATATGGTAGGAAGTTCCAGGCGACCGTAGCGGTCGGCTGACTTCCCAGATTCCCCGTCTCCTTTTTATCCCCGCGTGAATTGCGCGACGAGCGTTGGAGCAGCTCGCGCCGGGGGACACCTCCGCGATCCTCAGGGAGCTCGGCTACGATTACTACGTATACAGGGAGGATGCGGTTCGGCCGGAGTTCTCCGGGACAATGTTCTCGGGCCTGCTCCCGGGGCTGGCCTCATCCCGGGACCCGGATCTATCCGATCTATCGAACAGGGCGCTCTATCGTCACCAGGAGGAGGCCTACAACGCGCTGCAGGCCGGGAGGAACCTGATACTGAGGAGCGGCACGGGGTCCGGGAAGACGGAGGCGTGGCTGCTCCACGTGGCGAAGAGCGGCGTCAGGGCGCTCGCGGTTTACCCGACGCTGGCGCTCGCCAACGACCAGATAAGGCGGATAGTCGAGATATCGCGCGTCACGGGCCTGAAGGTGGAGGCGCTCGACGCCCTGAGGAGGGACGACATGGTCCACGCGCGGGGCAGGGCGGCGCTCAGGAGCGCGATAGGGGAACTGAACATCCTCGTGACAAATCCCGCGTTCCTGATGAACGAGGTGAAGAAGCTGGTGGCGGGGAGCAGGGGGAGGCTCATGGACAGGTTCCTGTCATCGGTCGGGCTGATCGTCATAGACGAGCTGGACTTCTACGGGCCGAGGGAGATAGCGCTCCTGCTGTCGATGCTCAGGCTGCTGAAGGACGCCGCGTCTGGCGACTTCAGGGTCGCTGTGCTCACGGCGACCCTCAGGGACCCCGGTCCGCTCGCCGAGTTCCTGAGGGGTCTGACCGGACACGAGGTGTCGGTCGTCGAGGGCATGCCCTTCAGGGTGGAGAACCGCGTCTACGTGGTGCTGGGAAAGGACCTGCGCGGCATATGGGATGAACTGAGATCGCACGAGGACGAGCTCCGCGCCTCGGGGTCCGTGGGCGACGACGTCCTGGAGGCGCTCCACGACTACGAGAAGTTCAGGCTGTCGCACTTCAAGGTCATCGAGGCCGCCCGCGCGCTGGGGATCGGGATACCGGGGACCGAGTACGATCCGGTCGAGATCCTCAGGAGGTACGCGGACGATCCGGTCCTGACCCTGGTCTTCACGCGCAACATAGCAAAGGCCGAGGAGCTCGGGAGGAAGCTCAGGTCCGCGCTCCCGCCGGAGCTGCAGGATCGCGTGGCCGTGCATCACCACCTGGCGTCGAGGGCGGCGAGGGCCGAGCACGAGGAGAGGGCCAGGAGGGGCGAGGTGAAGGTCCTGATATCGCCCAAGACGCTGTCGCAGGGGCTGGACATAGGGCTCGTCGGCAGGATAGTGCACGTGGGGCTCCCCGAGAGCGTCAGGGAGTTCATCCAGAAGGAGGGCAGGAAGGGGAGGAGGGAATCGCTCGCATATTCCGAGACGGTCGTCTTCCCGCTGTCCGCCTGGGACAGGGAGCTGCTCTCGAGGGGGGTTGAGACGCTCAGGCGCTGGATGGAGCTCCAGCCCGAAAGGGCGCTGGTGAATCCGCGCAACAGGTACATGACGCTCTTTGAATCGCTCGCCAGGTTCACGTCGCCGTCGCTGAGGCAGTCCCTGCCGCGCGAGGGCTACGAGTTCCTCATGTCCATGGGCCTCGTCGAGGGGAACGAACTGACCGACGCCGGGAAGAGGGTCTGGCGCAACATGAACTTCTACGAATTCGCGCCTCCCTTCGGCGTCAAGCGCCTGATCGACGAGGAGCCGGCCCCCAGGTACCTCGAGGACGTATCCCACTGCGACCTCGTGGAGAAGTTCCAGCCCGGGAGCATAGACTACTCGGCCGACGGGGTGGTCGTGGAGCACCGGCGGGCCGAGGGCGCCGTGACCGCGATAGTGGAGCGCAGGCTCTCCGAGAGGGCCCTCTGGGACTACGAACCGCTCGCCCAGGCGTATGAGGAATACGAGAAGGCCAAGTTCCAGTGGCGCGAGCGCCCGAATATAGTGTCGGACTACATGAACGGAAGGCTGCACTCCGACGTGCGCTGCGTCGTGTACCCTCCCAGGAAGGGCTTCGGCAGATACGACAAAATACCGAACAGGGTCCTCTGGAGGATCTACAGTTCGCAGCCGATCGTCAGGAGGATCTCCGGGAGGACCTCCGTGAGGAGGGATATGCGCGTGGTGGACGTGCCGGCCTCCACCTCCGGCAGGTACAGCGACTACACATACGGCGTGGGCCTCGAGCTGGACCCGGCGGAGGACGTGAACCTCTTGAGGATAGGTCTGGCGTACATATTGATAATTCTGAGGAGGAAACACGGCATCTCGCTCGACGCGCTGCAGTACGACCTGGGCAAGGTCGGCGAGAAGAAGTACATGGGCCTGCACGAGCCCGAGAGCTCGGGGCTCCTCGAGGAACTCGACTGGGCGGCCCTGAGGTCCGAGGTGGAATCCTACCGGCCGGACGACCTCGACGACGTCCTGATGAGCGCGCTGGACGAGTACGCGTACGCGGACTTCCTGGGCTACGGCCTCCGCTGGGACCTGGCCAGGGCATATGCGCTGAGGGCGATCGACTACCTACTCCTCCAGCAGCGCGTCGTAATGAGGGTCAGGGGCCGCTTGGTTTCCGTCCCGAAGCCGTCCAGGGCGCTGAAGCTGCTCTCGATGGACGCGCTGAGCCTCCCCCTGGACGACGAAGAACGCGTGCGCCTGATCGCGGTGGCGACATATGACGGCGAGGAGTCCAGCGCGATCGTCCTCAAGTCGGAGTTCGGCCTCCTCTCGGGGGACGGCGACGAGGTCAGGCGCAGGGTATTCGCGGCGGTGGACTCGGGGTTCAGGGTCCTGGTCTACGACATGAGGTCCACGCTGGACGCGCTCAACGCATCGGGGATGGCATCCCTTGCGATGCTCCTGAGGCAGATGTCGTCCGAGCACGGCCTCGTGGAGGTCAGGGGGGAGATCTCCGGCGCGCTGGAAGAGGACGTCCCGCTCTCGGAGGCCGACGCCGCGATCCTGGGCAGGGAGAGGAAGGTGGGGCTGGCCGAGCTCAGGAGGGAGTACGAGTACGCGCGGTCCAGGATACGCGGCATCGAGTACGCCGAGTGGGAATACCACATCAAATACTTGAACGCGTACCTGGAGGAGTTCGTCCGGGAGAACGCGGAGTCGGCGCTCCTGCTCCATCTGGCCGCGGATCGGCTCAGAGGACCTTGACCCTGACGAGGTCCGTGGTCTCCTTGAGCATTCCGCGCACCAGCACGAGGATGTCGCCCTCCTTCGCTATCCCCCTCCTCGCGGCTTCCCCGGCCAGGCCCTCCAGATCCACGTTACCCGTGATCCCGGCTGGGTTGATCCCCCGGAGGATCGCGATCCTCCTCGCGGCCCCCTCGTCCGCCGTGAAGACGTATGTGTCGGTGGACGGCCTGTAGCGCGCGATCCTCCTCGCGGTGTTTCCACCGCGGCTGTACGCCACGATCTTGGCGCCCATCGACTCGGCCAGCTCCACCACCCCGAGGGCGAAGAGGTCGTATATGCTGGCGCCCTTTCCCACGTCCCCGACCCCCCTGGCTGGGGAATAACCCTCCTCCGACCTCTCTATGATCCTGGAGGCCCACTCGACGCTCTCCACCGGATGCCTGCCCGCCGCGGTCTCGCCCGTGAGGAGCACCGCATCCGCGCCGTCCCTGACCGCGGTGAACACGTCGACGACCTCGCTCCTCGTGGGTATCGGATTCTCCATCATCGAATCCAGGAGCTGGGTCGCCACTATGGACGGCCTCCCGTGCGCCCCGGCCGCATCCACTATCCTCCTCTGTATGAACGGCATGTCCTCCAGCGGGAACTTCGCGCCCAGATCCCCCCTGGCGACCAGCACCGCGTCCGCCTCCTCCGCTATCGAGTCGACGTTCTCCACGCCCGGTATGGTCTCCACCTTGGCCATTATCCAGGCGTCGCTCCCGAGGTCCGAGAGCGCATCCCTGAGCCTCTTCACGTCGTCCCTCGTCCTCACGAACGAGAGCGCCACGTACTCGAGCCCCTTTTCCACTATGAACCTGAGGTCGTCCATGTCCTTTTCGGTCGGCGACGGCAGGTCGTACTCCTTTCCCCTGACGGCCACCGTCTTCCTGGGGGCCAGGATTCCCTCCATGAGCGCCTCCGCCGCCACCGATCCGCCGGATTTCTCCACGACGCGCGCGGATGTCCGTCCCCCCTCGAACGCTATCACGTCGCCGACGTCCACTATCCGGAAGAATTCGTCGCTGGGCACCGGTATTCCCTCCCCGCCATCCCTCGTCAGCACGATCCTGGAGCCCCTCGATATGCGGACGGGCTGGAAGTCCCCGAGCCGCACAGTCGGGCCCTGAAGGTCCCCTATTATCGGGATGTATCTCCCGACCTTCCCCTCGAGCGCCCGCACGATCCCTATTTCGCCGGACTTCTCGTCGTGCGTGCCGTGCGAGAAGTTGAGCCTGAAGCCGTCCGCGCCCGCGGCCACCATGGCCTCGACTATTTCCGGGGCATCGCTCGCCGGCCCAAGCGTAGCCAGGATCCTCGCCTTCCTCGCCATGCGCGGATGGGGGTCCCGTTCAGTATAACCTTTTCACGATGCCCAGCCGATCGTCTGTCAGCGCTATAGAGCGGTCGGCCCTCTCCTCGATCCCAGTCACCGCCCTTATCGCGTCGACGTTTTCGGGCACCACGTTCGACTCGTTCGGGGTCGCCCACATCAGGTAGACCTCGCGCCCGTCCTTCGAGACCGTCAGGGCGTCCTCCCAGACCGGGATCTCGTACAGGTCACCCCTGGTCCTCCCGAGATCCCTGGCGATCTCGAATATCGAGTTCAGCCCCCTGACGCCGTCGCCCCCGTTGACCATGACCACCCTCGGCTCGTCCCTGAGGACCGAGACGACCTCATCCCTGGTGGCCTGTCCGTTGAGCTCGAGCATGCCCATGTGCAGGTGGAACAGGTTGTGGCTCCCCTTCGCCGCCATGGTCACTATATCGAGGCCGTGCACCACAGTCTGGGCGTCGGGTCCGTGGTGCGACGGGACCCTCAGCTCGGGCACGACCGTGTTCATTATCCCCGTGTGGCTCGATTCCCAGACGTCCACGGCCCTCCTGAATATGCTCACCCTAGCCCTCCTGATGCCGAGCCCCGCGTGGATCCCGCCGACCACCCTGCAGATCGCGGTGGTGTTGCAGCTCACGACCCGGACGAACTGTTTGCCGATCGCCTCCCCGTAGTTCCTCTGCGCGACGAACGAGACGCCGGCCACCTCGTGCTTCTCGCCTCCCTGGAATATCGCCTTCACGCCGTGCTTCTCGTACAGCTTCCTGTTCTCCGCCCCCACCTTCTCCGGGGTCGCGTCCACCACGACGTCGACGGCCCCCCTGGATAGCAGCTCCTCCAGGCTCCCGGCGACCTCCAGTCCCGCCTTCCTCATCTCCTCCGCCTTCTCCGGGATCGACGCGTAGATCCCATGGCCCTTGGCCGCGGCCATCTTGATGCGATAGTCCCCGACAACGTCCGCGATGCCGACGACCCTCATATCCGGCTGCCTCGCCACGGCGTCCGCCACCCTCTTCCCGATGACGCCGTAGCCGTTGATCACGACGTTCACGGTCCCCCTGGGCACGGCGCGAGTCGGATCCCTCGACTAATAATATTTTGCGCGCGCCAACGCTTTAATCCGGAGGCGTCCCCCGGAGGGACGTGAGGGTACTCATCCTTGGGCTGGGGCGCATGGGCTCCCTGCTGGCGTCGACGCTCCCGGCGGCGGGACATGAGGTCCACGGATACGACATATCCGAGCGTGTCCGTGAATCCGCCAGATCCTCCGGCGTGGAGGTCGTCGAATCGCCCGAGCCGGGCGCGTACGACGCGGTGATAGCGGCCGTGCCGCTCGACCGCAGCGCCGACGTCGCCGCCGAGATCGGGCGGACGATCGGGCGCGGCGCAATCTACGCGGACGTCTCCACGCTCAAGGCGGACGTCAACCGCGCGCTGAGGTCGCTGGGCCCCGGGCCGATCAAGGTCTCCGTCCATCCGCTCTTCGGGAGAGGCGCCCGCGGCATCGCGGGGAGGCCGATTGTCCTCACGCCGGTCGAGGACGAGGCCCGGGAAGTCCGCGCGGCGTCCGACCTCTTCGTGGGCGCCGAGATACTCGTGATGGACGAGGCGGTCCACGATGAGGCCGTCGCGTACTCGATAGCGCTCCCGCACGTGCTGGGCTACCTATTCAGGTGGGTCTCGCGCGGCGGCCCGGCGCTCCCGACGACCAGCCGCAGGCTGCAGGAACTGGCCGCCGCCGTGGAGGTCGAGGAGCCCGATCTCACGGCGCAGCTGATCTCGGCCGCCGCGGGATCGCGCGTGCTCGACCTTCTGGAGGAGGCCATCTCCGCGATCCGCTCTTCACGGGATCGCGAGCCCCTCCTGAGGTCCATGCGCGGCGACTGGGCGGAACGCCCGGCCCTATACGAGGCCGCCTACAGGGCCCTCGACCTGTCGTGAGCGGCGCCCGGCCGCAGGATGCCCGCCTCCTCAAGCCTCCTCATCACGCTGTCGTGGAGCGCCTCGAGGAGCTTCCTCCGGTCCTCCATGAGCACGACGTCCTCGTAGCCGGAGACTATCAGCCCGTGGCTGAACGGCGACGGGACGTCGTACTCGGGCATCATGGAGAACCCCCTGGCGCCGGACTCTACATCCCCGAGGACCGATTCCGCGTTCTCTATGTCCATGACGTCCTCCAGTATCTCCCTGTACGTCTCCCTGAGGATCGGGAAATCCCCGAGCCTCTCGACGAGCCTCCTCAGGACCTGGGAGTTCGCCTGCCTCCTGGAGATGGAAGTCTCCCTCCCCCTGTAGCTCCTGAGGATCATCAGCGACCTCGTCGCGCAGTGCCTGAACCGCATGGCCGTCATCTCCGTGTGTTTGACCGCCTCCACCAGCGTTTCCCTCAGGCCGCGGCCGTCCACCGCCCCCAGGAGGTCCTCCACGATATCCCCGCCGCGGCGCGGAAGGACTATCGCGAACCCCGAGTCCCTCGACAGCACGGGGACGCTGGAGCCGAGCTTCTTCGACGCGACGTATGCGTATGCCCTGCTCAGCGCGTCGTTGACCCTCCTACCCAGGACCGCGTGGAATATCACGTAGAGCTTTCCCTCGGGGGACCTGTAGCGCTCCACCAGGAAAGTGCGGCGCGTGGGCCTCTCCGCGACCCCCATGAGCCTCAGGAACCCGTCCATGGCCTTGAAGTACGACGATATCGCGCGCGCGGCGGCGCGGTCCACCGGGTACTCCCTCGAGAGCCATGAGATCAGGCCCTCGCCCGACCCGAGCCTCCTGAACACCTCCTCCCTGAAGTTCCCGACGGCCTCCGCGGTGTCGAACGAGAGCGGGAGGAGCTCGCTGAACCAGCTCGGGACGGTCGGCCTCTCCCCCTCGGCGCTCTCCACGGTCGCGACCATGCCCCTGAGCCTGAGGAAGCGGAACGTCCTGCCCCCCAGCACGAACACGTCGCCCGGCGACAGGCGCTCGGCGAACTCCTCCTCCAGGCTCCCCACCCATTTTCCATCCCTGGTGCGGACGGCGATCGCCGCCTCGTCCGGTATCGTCCCCACGTTTCCGTAATAGATCGGCCTGATGGCCCTCTTCCTCCCGAAGACCCCCTCCTCGTCGTCGTACCAGATCTTGCTGTAGACCCGCCTCACCTCCAGCCCCTCATATCCTCCCCCGAGGTACCTCAGCACGTCCCTGAGGTCCTCGATGGCGAGCTCCCGGTACGGATAGCTCCTCCTGACCACCCTGTACGCGTCGTCCACGCTCCACCTCCTCTCTATCGACATCCCGACCAGGTGCTGCGCCAGCACGTCGAGGGCCCTCCTCGGTATGTGAACCCTGTCCAGATGCCCCTTGAGCGCCTCGCCCGCTATGACCGCGTTCTCCACCAGGTCGTCCCTGTCCATGGCGATCACGATGCCCCGCGACGCGCGATCCAGCGAGTGCCCGCTCCTTCCGACCCTCTGAAGGAGCCTCGACACGGACTTCGGGCTCCCTATCTGCACGACGACGTCTATGCTGCCTATATCTATCCCCAGCTCGAGGCTCGTGCTGGTCACGACGGCCCTGAGCCCGCCCACCTTCAGCCTGTCCTCCACGTCCTTCCTGACGTCCCTCGACAGGCTCCCGTGATGGGTCGCGAGCTCATCCGCCGATGCGACCCCGAGCTTCGACAGGCGGTACAGAACGCGCTCGGCGCCCGATCTGGTGTTCGTGAATATCAGCGTGGTCCTGTGCCTCCTTATGATGCGCGCCAGCATCGCGTACATCCTGGAGCTCATCTCCTCGCCCGGCGCGTGGACCGGGTCCTCCACCGGGCTCAGCGCCCTCAGTTCGGCGCGCTTCACGAAGCGCGCGTCGACGATCGCGCAGTCCCTCCTCCTCCCCTCGTCGTCGTATCCCACGAGGAACCCGGCTACCTCGTCCAGGGGATGCACAGTGGCCGAGAGCCCTATCCTGACGAATCCCCTCGCGCGCTCCTCCAGCCTCTCGAGCGAGAGGCTGAGATGCGTCCCCCGCTTGCTGCCGCTCAGCTCGTGTATCTCGTCCACCACGACCCACCTGACGTCGGAGAGCAGCTGTCCGAACTTCGGCGCAACCAGCGCTATGGACAGCGTCTCCGGGGTGGTGATCAGTATATGCGGCGGCTTCCTGAGCATCCTGGCCCTCTGGCTCTGCGGGGTGTCGCCGGTCCGCACCGCCACCCTTATGGGTTGCCCGCCGTATATCGCGCCTATCTCCTCCAGCGGCGATATCAGGTTCTTGCTCACGTCGTTGTTCAGCGCCCTCAGGGGGCTCACGTATATCGCGCGTACCCCCTCCCCCATCCCGCCCGCCTCGTGCATGCGCAGCAGCCCGCTGATTATCGGCATGAACGCCGCGAGCGTCTTCCCGGACCCGGTGGGCGCCGCCACCAGCGTGTGCCTGCCGAGCGATATCGGCTCCAGCGCCATCCTCTGGGGAAGCGTGAGGCCGCCGTATCTCTCCCTGGCCCACCTGGCCACGGCCGGGTGCAGCAGCGAAAGTGCCTCCTCATCCCCGGCTTCATCTGTCCGCGCGGAAATCCCCCCTTCCGTACACTTCCGGTCCATCACTCCCCGAAGTCCTCCAGCGTCATCCCATCGGGGAGGGGACGCGCGTTCACCCCGATTCCCCTCAGCGACCTCGCGAGATCCTCCGAAAACCCGTGATGCGTTATGACCTCGTCCGCGCCGGTGGATCTGGCGAACTCCAGCAGCTCCGCGTGGTCGGCGTGATCGCTCAGCGCGAATCCGGCCGCGCCCCCGAGGCGGAACCTGAGTACCCATCCGCTGAACCACGCGACCCCGGCCCCGATCCTGTCGGCGACCCTCAGGATGATCTCCCTCTGCGCGCTGGGAGCTATCACCGTAGCGGGACCCCTGATGTCGAGTAGATCCTCCGGCCCCCCGACGACGGCGTCCGGCTCCGGCAGGTCCACCCCGAACGACCTGTATATGCGGCTGTACACCTCGACCGATTCGAACGCTATCAGGGGCCTCCAGCCCCTGACCGCGTGCTGCAGTATCTGGGATTTGCCCAGCGGATAACCAATAAGGATCGCAGGCCTTCCCAGGTTGTACCGCTCCGCCAGAAACCTCCCGAGGTCGTCCATCAGCTGTCCGTGCGGGGGAAACCTGTACTCCGATCTCCCGTAAGTGCTCTCCGTTATCAGCGTGCCGCATTCGACGCGCCCCGGCCCGGGCATGAACTCCCTGGGCCTGCCCGACATGTCGCCCGTGTAAAATATCTGGCCGTCCACGAGCAGCCCCGCCGCCCCCAGTATGTGCCCGGTGGGCACGAGTTCCAGTCCCCTCCCGTCCCCTACCGCGCGCCTGAGCCTCACCCCCCTGGCCTCCGCCAGCCGGACGGTCTCCTCGGTCGCCAGGACATCCGCGCCGGCGCCCGCGCGCGGCAGATGATCCATGTGCGCGTGCGATATGAATATCGTGTCGGCCCTCACGTCGGCCCTGGGATCCAGCGCTATCCTCCTGCCGTTGGCCTCGAGGAGTATCCCCCCTCCCGACAGCGCCCTGGCCCTGATCCCGGGCAAGACGCGCCCCGGCGGCACCTCCCCCTAAAATATCCTTGCCGGGAGTCCCGCGCGCCCCGTCCGGGCGTGGGAGTCGTTTATTTACCGGCCGCGCGGACTCAGCAGGGGCATGAGGGTATCCGTAGGGCTTGTGGGGAAGACGAACACCGGGAAGACCACGTTCTTCAACGCGGCCACGCTCGGGTCAGCTGAGGTATCCACATATCCATTCACGACGAAGCGCGAGAACGCGGGCGCCGCCTACGTAGTGACGCCGTGCGTCCACAAGGAGTTCGGCGTCACGTGCAATCCCAGGAACTCGATCTGCAGGGACGGATGGAGGTGGATACCGATGGAGGTCGTGGACCTGCCCGGCCTCGTGAAGGGCGCGCACGAGGGGAGGGGGCTCGGCAACCAGTTCATCTCGGTGGCTGCGCAGTCCGACGCGCTGATACACGTCATCGACGCATCGGGCAGCATCGACGACGAGGGCAAGCTCGCCGAGCCCGGGACCGGGGACCCGGTGAGGGATTACGAGGAGATCGAGGGCGAAATAATACTCTGGTATCGCGACAAGATTGTGAAGAACATCAAGGAGATGACGAAGGAGATGAGGGGAGGATCGCCGCCCGAGAAGGCGATATCCGCCCCCCTGCAGGGGATAAAGGTGACCGCCGATCACGTGGCGCTCGCGCTCGGGAGGACCGGCCTGAACGGCGGCGATATAGCCTACTGGAACGACGACGAGATATGGAGGTTCACGTCGGCCCTCAGGGAGATATCCAAGCCCACGCTCGTGCTGGCGAACAAGATGGACAGGCCGAACGCGCTGGCCAACTACAGGAGGTTCAGGGAGACCTTCAGGGACGTGATAGTGGTGCCCGCGAGCGCCGAGGCGGAGCTCATACTGAGGAGGGCCGAACAGAAGGGGCTCATACGTTACGTGCCGGGCGACGAGAGCTTCGAGATAATAAGCGCAGAGGGGCTCACCGAGCAGCAGAGGTGGGCCCTGGATCAGGTGAGGAGGCTGGTCCTCCACGAGATAATGAGGACCGGCGTGCAGTTCGCCCTCAACGTCGTGGTGTTCAAGCTCCTCAAGATGAATACCGTGTACCCCGTGTACGATCACGTGAAGCTCACCGACAGGTCGGGGAGCGTGCTCCCGGACGCCTACCTGATGCCCGACGGATCCACGGTCAGGGATCTCGCCCGCGCTATACACAGCGACCTGGAGAAGGGGCTCCTGTACGCGGTCGATGCGAGGACGGGGCTCAGGCTGCCGACCACCTACAGGCTCAGGGACAGGGACGTGCTGAGCATAGTATCGGCCGCCCAGGAGAAGTCCCAGTGAACGTGAATCGGAACTCATTTATCCGGAGCCGATCCGGGGCTGCACGTGCTCGACAGGCGCGCGGTCGTGAGTTTCATACTGGAGAACATGAAGAGGACCGGCGACCCCCTGGCGGCGACCCGCCAGGAGCTCTCGTCGTGGGCGGCCGGGGTGCCGCAGCCGCCGTCCGAAGTCCTCCTCTACACTGGCCATCTGTATCAGCTGACGCCGCGCATGAGGGCATCCATCACCGCGCTGCAGACGCTCGACGAGTCCCCGGGCTCCGGCCTGATGCTGCGCATGGGGCCGCTGGCATCACGCGCGCTCTCGCTCGTCCCGGACGGCGGACTCTCGTCCAGGGTATCGGCGGCGCTCGCCAACGCGCACAGGCTGCTGGGCGCGTCGGGGTACAGCCCGTCCTACGCCGGTCCATCGGAGCCATACTCCGGGATACTTCTACACGACCTGGGGCTGGTCGACGAGTTCAGGGCGCATGCGCAACGCGTCCTCGAATTCCTCGAGGAATCCCGGGCCGGCCTCGTCGTAACGCTGGATCCGCACACGACGTACGCGCTCAGGGTCCTCTACCCGAGGTACGCCGGGAAGCCGCCCGAGGTCAGGCACATCCTGGAGCTCGTGGATCCATCGAAGGTCTCGGGCAGGGACGGGATCGGCGTCGACGTCAAGGTGCACGATTCCTGCATACTCTCGAGGGACCTCGGCCTGCACGGCAGGCTCAGGGAGGTGCTGTCGGCGGCCGGATATCGCGTCCACGAGCCGGAGCTCTCGGGCGTCCGGACGTTCTGCTGCGGCGGCCCGCTGAGCTCGCTTTTCCCGAAGGTCGCGTCCGAGATATCCAAGAGGAGGATGGGACAGCTCTCGGGGCTTCCGGGCCCGGTGGTTTCCGCGTGCCCCGTCTGCCTGGCGAACATGGGGGCGCTCGGCGACGTCCGGGACTGGCTGGAGATCGTGGAGGCGAAGCCGTGATGTGCGCCGACTTCATCGATCTGAAGAGGAATGCCTACCGCTGGGCTTCGGACGAGAGGGCCAGGACCGGGATGGAGAGGGCGTTCGCCAGCTTCCAGAGCTCGCGCCGCCTGCTCGAGGGCAACGCGTACGTCGACGATCTCGCGCGGGAGATCCGCGAACTGAGATCGAGGTCCGCGGGGAAGCTGCAGGAGCTCGCGTCGCAGGCCAAGGAGAGCCTGGAGAGGAACGGGGTCCACGTGATCCTGGCGCGGACGAGGGACGATGCGCTGGAGGCCGTAGGCGATCTCGTGGGCACCGGCAAGCTCGTGGTGAAGTCCAAGAGCATCGTGACGGAGGAGCTCGGCCTCAGGGAGTACCTCGAGGGGAGGGGCAACGAGGTGTGGGAGACGGATCTGGGGGAGTTCCTGCTGCAGCTCTCCGGAAAGAGGCCGGCGCACTTCGTCGCGGTATCCATGCACCTTCCGCGGGAGGAGGTGCTGGATATCCTGAGGTCCAAGCTGAAGTACCGGGGCCCGGGCGACATACCGAGCATGGTCGGGGCCGCGAGGGACTTCCTGAGGGACAGGATATTGAGGGCGGAGGTCGGCATAATAGGCGCAAACGCGGTCGCGGCCCTGGACGGGGCGATAGTCCAGGTGGAGAACGAGGGAAATGCCCGGCTGACCGGCACGGTTCCCCCCGTCAATATAGCCGTCACGGGCATCGATAAGGTGGTGCCGACCCTCGTGGACGCCTTCAAGGTCGCGCTGCTCGAGGCGTACGAGGTCGGCGGGAATCCCCCGACCTACATCAACGTCACGTCGGGCCCCAGCGGAACCAGGGATGTCGAGCACGCGCTCGTGAGGCCCGCGCAGGGCGCCAAGGAGATGCACGTGGTTCTGGTGGACAACGGGAGATCATCAGCCGTCGGAACGCCGCTCGAGGAGGTCCTCAGGTGCATAAGGTGCGGATCCTGTCAGCTCGCGTGCCCGGTGCTGACGACCGTCGGCCCGGCGTGGAGCAGCGGCGCTTACATGGGCGGAATAGGCGTCCTGTGGACCGCCATCACGATGGGCCGCGACGCCGCCCTCCCCCTGACGTACCTCTGCGCCGAGTGCGGCGTCTGCCAGGAGTACTGCCCGATGGGGATAAGGGTGGGGGAGCTCGTCGGCGAACTCAAGCGCGGTCCCGGGGGAAACTTTGAAGTGTAACCCAGGCGGGGTACGTCGGCGTGTCGCTGGTGGAATTCGGCGAGAAGAGGCCATCGGTAAACGGCTCGGCGTTCATCGCGCCCTCCGCATGGCTGATAGGCGACGTGAGGATCGAGGCTGGATCCAGCGTGTGGTTCAACGCCGTCCTGAGGGGCGAGTTGTCCGAGATAATAGTGGGGGAGGAGAGCAACGTGCAGGACTGCGCGGTCGTGCATCCGGACAGACACGCCGCGATAATCGGCAGGAGGGTCACCGTGGCGCACGGCGCCGTCATCGAGGGCGCCGTCATCGAGGACGAGGCCATGATCGGGATAAGGTCGACGGTTCTCGAGGGGGCCCGCGTCGGGAGGGGGAGCATCGTGGCCGCGGGGAGCGTGATACCGGCGGCCATGGAGGTGCCGGCCGGCAGCCTCGTGATGGGGTCCCCCGCGAAGATCGTCGGGAGGGTGAAGGGCGGGCTCGCCAAGGCAGTTCAGGAGAGCTGGAGGACGTACGTGGAGCTCGGGGAGCGTTACAGGACCGCGATGAGGAAGATTTGAGTGACTTGAGCGGCGTTTTCGAAACTCTGCATCCCAGGATAAGGGAGTTGCTCCTGGGGAGGGGCATGTCAGCGCCCACCCCGCCCCAGGCCGACGCGATGCCGGTCATAGGATCCGGCGTCAACGTGCTCCTGATGGCGCCCACCGGCTCCGGCAAGACGGAGGCCGCGCTGCTGCCGATATTCGATTCCATGATGAGGGGGAAGCCGAAGCCCGTGAGCGCGCTCTACGTGACTCCCCTGAGGGCGCTGAACAGGGATCTCGTGGAGAGGATCAACTGGTGGGCATCGCAGCTGGGGCTATCCGTAGCGGTGCGCCACGGCGATACCCCCGCCGATGAGAGGAGGCGCCAGGCCAGGGTCCCCCCCGACCTCCTGGTGACGACCCCTGAGACCCTCCAGGTGCTCCTCGTCGCGGACGTCATGAGGAGGCACCTCTCCAACGTCAGGTGGGTCGTGGTGGACGAGATACACGAGCTGGCGGAGGACAAGAGGGGTTCGCAGCTCGCCGTGCTCCTCGAGAGGCTGGCCAGGCTGACGGGCGAGCATCAGAGGATAGGGCTCTCGGCCACTGTGGGGTCGCCCCCGAAGGTCGGCTCGTTCCTCGTCGGCCGCGGCAGGAGCTGCGCGGTCATCGAGTCCCGTCCCCCGAAGCCCTACGAGATCAGGGTCGCGTTCCCGGGCCCCATGGGCGGATCGGAGGACGCGCGGTCGCTCGGCCTTCACCCGGCCGCCCTCGCAAGGCTCAGGGCGCTCCTCGAGGAGGCGAGGTCCAGCGCCCCCGTGCTCGTCTTCACGAACACCAGGAGCGAGTCCGAGATCCTCATCAACAGGCTCAGGCTCATAGACCCGGAGTTCAGGGCGGAGGTCCACCACAGCAGCATATCCCTCGACAGGAGGCTCGACGCGGAATCGCGGCTGAAGAGGGGGGAGCTCGACGCGGTGATATGCACGAGCAGCCTGGAGCTCGGGATAGACGTCGGCGCGGTGAACGCGGTCATACAGTACGGGTCGCCCAGGCAGGTCACGAGGCTGGCGCAGAGGGTCGGAAGGAGCGGGCATTCCCTCGGCCGCGTGTCGAGGGGCCTGGTGATAGCCGTCGACGAGGACGACGCGCTGGAGGCCGCGGTGATAACGAGGAGGGCGCTCGCGGGGGAGCTCGAGGATCCCGCAATACCCCAGAGGCCCTACGACGTGCTAGTCCAGCAGATCGCCGGCATGCTCCTCGAGGACAGGGTGATGAAGGTCCACGATCTGCTGGAGATCCTGAGGAGGAGTTATCCCTACGCGGACCTATCGGAGGCGGACCTCTCGAGGGCCCTGGACTTCATGTCCGGGTTGAGGCCGCCGCTGGCCAGATTCTCGCCGGCCGATGACGCGGTCTACACGCCGGCGTCCGCGAGGAGGTTGCTCGAGTACCACTTCGATACGCTCACGATGATCCCCGAGGAACCCAAGTACATCGTGGCCAAGGACGATGGAAGCCCCGTGGGCGTGCTCGACGAGGAATTCGTGGCGGGCTACGTGTCGATCGGCGTGAAGTTCGTGCTGGCCGGCAGGCCCTGGGTGGTCAAACAGGTCGTGGGGGACAGGGTGCTCGTGGAGGAATCCGACGATCCCACGGGGGCGATACCCAGCTGGGTGGGCGAGGAGATACCGGTTCCGGAGGAGGTCGCGCGGGAGGTCGGTGCCCTGAGGAGGAGGATATCGGAGTCCGGACCGGGGATCCTCGTCGGCGAATACGACATGTCGCCGGAGGACGCCGGAAGGGCCGCCGGCCCCATCCTGGAGCAGAGGGACCGCGGTCTACCCGTTCCGTCCGATGTCCTGCTGACCGTTGAAAGGTGGGATGAATACACGGTGCTCCACATACACATGGGGCTCAAGGCGAACAGGACCCTGGCCAGGGTCCTGGCGCACAGGCTCTCGAGGGGTTCCGGCGAGGAGCTCGTGGTCCACCAGGACCCCTATCGCATCTACATGAAGGGCAACGTCGCCACCGCGGCGGTGGCGGAAGCGCTCAGGTCCCTGGCGTCATCCGACCTGGAGGCCGAGGTCAGGGCGGCGTTCGACGATTCGTGGCTCTTCCTCAGAAAGCTCGTCCAGGCGGCCAGGAAGATGGGCGTCGTCGGCGCGAAGTCCGCGCTGAGCGGGGCCGACGTGAGGAGGCTCAGGGATGCCCTCAGGGACACGCTGGTCAACGGCGAGGCTTGGAGGGCCCTTCTGGAGGAGGATCTCGACGTCAGGTCCACCGGCCGGCTCCTGCGCGAGCTCGCCGACGGGTCGGCGAAGCTCGTCGACCTCGGGAACCTGGAGGAACCGACCCCGCTGGCGCGCATCGGGCTCGAGAGGGCCATGGTCAGGGGCGAGGTCGTGGACAGGGCCAGGATGAGGAGGCTCGTGCTATCGTCCGCGAGGGCGAGGCTCAGCGCGCCGGTCACCCTGGCGTGCATGGACTGCCTGGACTACGTGGAGCGCGCGAGGCTCGCGGACGCGTCCCGGGGCGAGATTGCGTGCCCCGTCTGCGGCTCCAGGCGCATAGCCGTGCTGGAGGCCGACGAGGACGACGTGCGCGCACTCCTGAACGGGCTGCTGGACAGGGGTAGGCCGCCCAGGGATCTGGAGGCGCTCCACAGGAGGGCACTCCAGACGTCCGCCCTCGTGGAGAGGTATGGCTATCCCGGGGCGGTAGCTTCGCTCTTCAGGATACCGAGGTCGACCGCGGACAGGGTGCTCTCGCGGGCGACCGGCGACGTCGACCAGCTCCTCCTGAGGCTGGCCGAGGAGGAGCGCGGTCGCGTGCTCAGGGAGATGGCCTTTCGCCCTCGCCGGACCTGATGGAAATCAGCGCCCTCGCGAGCTTGTCCACGTCGACCTCCGCCCTCGTCCTCCATCCCAGCCTGACGACGTCGTCCACCTCTATGTATCCCAGCCTCAGCAGCCTGTACAGCGCCTGCTCGGCCCTCCATTTGTTCAGCTTGGTGTACAGCGCCTGCTGGACCTCCTTGAGGGGCACCTCACCCCTCCCTCCATATATGAAAGTTATTATGAGCGCAAGCGCCGCCGCCTCCACCATGGTCAGGGGGCTTCCGACGTCGGCCGCCGGCTCCGACGTCACCAGCAGATACCTGGCGAAGTCCGGTCCCCTGCCCTCCTCGTCCTCGACCGACCGCAGCTCCATGCCGAGTTTCCCGGCCTCGACCTTGACGACCTCCAGCACCCTGAGGTATCCGGGGCCGAAATGCCTCTTCAGCTCCCAGCCCTTCACGCCGGGCCTTCCCCGGCTGATGAGGAGCATCCTGAACGCCCTGAGCGCCTTATCCCTGAGGTCCTCCGATCCCGACACCGCGGCTTCGGGCTTCGAGCTCAAGTTTCGATCACCACCGACCTGACATCGCCGCCCCGTGCCCCGGTTATAAAGTACGAGTCGCGCTCGGGATCATAGCGGAGCCCCACCTCGCCGTGCGTGACCATGTGCGCCAGAAGGTAGAGCTCCCTCACCCGGGAATTCCGATCGCCGCTCACGAAGCTCCACAGCTCCACCTCCCCGCCCTTCAGCGCCTCCGCGACCCTCCTCCTGAAGGCCTCCAGATCCCCCTCGAACGCGTCCGGCTCCAGCGCCGCCGCCCCTGTGTATTCCCTGGGCTGCGGCGCCTCGATGGGCCTGGCCGGCCTCAGGCCCTCCCAGTATTTCGCGGCCTCCACGAGGAATTCCCCGTCGATGTTGGATATCCCGACCGCCGGCGACTGGGCAGCGTAGAGCGCCGCCGCCAGCTCCTTCGCATCCGCCGCCTCCGCCCTCCTCCTGAGCGCCTCCGGCGACATAGCCGCGAGGAGCCTGCCGTCTATCCACTCGTCCTGCATCTCCACGAGCCGGCTGAGGGCCTCGATAGCCCTGCTGTCCGCCAGCAGCAGCTCCACGTCCCCGGAGTCGTAGTCCTCGCGCAGGTCGTCCACTATCGGGCCCAGGTCCAGCGAGAACGGGTCCTTCCCCTCCTTCTCCAGCTCCTCTATCAGGAGCGCGTAGCGCTCCCGCCTCTCTATCCTATCGCGCCGCTTCACCGACAGCGGAGACACCCCCCGTCTTCTGCACCACCACGTAGTGCGCATCGCTGTCCACGAAGCTCGGATAACCCGGGGTTATCACCAGGTACTGGACGCCCCTCTCCTCCCTGAACATCCCGTGGAGGACCCTGAAGAACGTCGCCCTCGTGGATGGATCCATGTGGACGTCGAACTCGTCGACCGCCCTGAAGGGGGATATGGTCCTTCCCTGGAGCGCCAGAAGGAACGCGGTCACGGCGGCGCTCCTCTCCCCCCCGCTCTGCCTGTACGGATCGAGCAGCACCGGCTCCGCGCCCTTGAACCCCACGTATGCCTCCAGCCCGGCCTCCGACGGCGACTGACCGTAGGTGACCTTGACGTATCCCGCGGCCCCCACGGCGGACAGGAGATCCGAGAACCTGGAGTTCACGTCCTTCACCAGGCCCTCGAGCTCCCTCCTCCAGACGTCCATCCTCTTCCCTATCTCCTCGACCAGCAGCGCCTTGTTGCGCGCCAGCTCCTTCAACCGCTCGCCCACGCCCTCCAGCCTCGACCTCACGTCGAGGTAGAATTCCTCCACGTCCCCGGGCAGGTCGCCCAGCGCCTTCGCCTTCGCCTCCAGGACCCTGACCTCGTCCTCCACCTCGCCCGGGTCCCTCACCTCGGAGGGCCTCTCGCCCTTCGCCTCCTCCCTCGCCGCCCTCAGCTCCTCCTCGTACTTCGCCTCCTCCCGGGTTATCCTCCTCGCCTCCTCCTCGGCGAGCTTCGCGCGGTACTCGGCCAGCGCCCTCTCGGCGCTGTCGTAAGCTATGTCGTCCACGACCTTGAAGATCCTGTCCCTATCCCCGGCGCCCACAGCGGCCTCCAGTTCCCTCCTCAACCGCGCCAGCTCCTCGCCCACCGCCGCGGCGAGCCTCCTGGCCCCCTCGGCGTCGGCCTCCAGCCCCCTCCTCCTCTCCTCCAGCCTCCCCACGGATTCCTCCAGCCTCGAGACGCGCGCCCACGCCAGCTCGGCCCTCGCCGCCCTCAGCTGATCCTCGATCCCCCTCCTCTCCTCCAGCTTCTCGTAGAGCCTCCTCCACTGGTCCTCCATCGCCCTCAGCTGCTCCAGCTGCTTCTCCTTCTCCTTCTCCTCGGCCTTCACGCCCTCGAGGCGCTCCATTGCCCTCTCCAGCCTCCTGCGATACCCCGAGATGCCCGTGGCCTCCTCCACGAGCACCAGCCGGTCCTGGGGGGTCAGCGCCGTGAACTCGTCCACGAGCCCCTGGTGCATGATTATCAGCAGGTTGTCCGGGTTGAGGCCGAGCTCCCTCAGCATGTCGACCACCTCCAGCCTGTCGGCCCGGCGATAGTCTATCTCGAACCAGTAATCCCCGGTTGACCTCACGACCCTGGAGAGCCTGATGACGTCGCTCCTCCTGGGAAGCGGCCTCCTGCCGTCCCTCTCGCCGTTGTCGAGCAGCAGCGTGACCCTGGCCTGCTCCCTTCCGTACCTGACGAGCTCGCTCAGCTTGCGCGATCTCTCCGTGTGGCTCTGCCCCATCGCGAGCGATATTGCCAGCAGTATGGACGACTTCCCGGCGCCGTTCGGCCCCAGAACTATGTTGAGCCCCGGAGCCAGCTTGATTCTGCTGTACTCATGGCTCATGAAGTCCTCCAGTATGACCTCCCTGATGAACGGCCTGAATCCCTCACTCATCGAATGCCCCGGCCTCCTTCGCCGTTCCCTCGAACCTCAGCAGCTGCTCCAGCGTCGGGCTCCCGCGTACCTCGAGCCTCGTCGCCTTGTACGCCCCGGCCAGGTTCGCCCTCCGCAGGGCCTCGGCGTCCCCGGCACCGGCGGACTTGAGGGCGGCGAAGACGCCTATGAACGCGTCGCCGCACCCCACGGTGTTCACAGCCTTGAGCCCCATCCTGGAGAGCTCCACGGCCGGCTCCTCCACGAGCTCGCCGGGGCCGACGAGCAGCGCGCCCCTGCCGCTCAGCGTCACGACCACCCTGGGGCCCTCCCTGGACAGCTCCTTCGCCGCGCCCGCGGGATCGCCGCGCCCCGCCAGATCCATCAGCTCGCCCTCGTTCAGCACGGCGTAATCGACCCTCCTGAGGAGCGATCTCACGAGCTCGGGGCTCTCGGACGACTTTATGCCGGGGGCCAGGATCACGGTCCTGTCCTCCTCGGACGCCAGCTCCACCAGCCCCTCCATGAAGCCCGTCGGCACATCCATCACCACGAGCACCTTGGAATCCTCGACGGCGTCCCGCACCTCGGCCAGCTCCACGTGGTCCCTCCCCAGCCTCAGCAGCGCACCGTGGAACGATACTATCATGTTCTCCCCGGTCCCCTCGTCGACTATGACGAACGCCCTCCCGGAGGGTTCCTCCTCCATCACGAAGACCCCCCTGACCTCGACGCCCTCGTCCTGGAGCCCCCTGAGCAGCCTCCTGCCGAACTCGTCCTCACCGACGGCGCTGATGGTCGCGCCCTGCCCGCTCCCCAGGATCCTCGTCACCGCGGTCGCGACGTTCGCCCCCTTTCCGCCCGGGAACTCCAGGACGCTGACGGCCCTGACGCCCACGCCGGGCCTCGGGAACCCCCTGGACAGTATCACCGTGTCCCAGTTGGTCGCCCCGGCCGCCGCCACGGCCGTCAAACGACGCGCACCTCCAGCCCCAGTTGTCTGAGCCATCCCACGACGGCGTGCATCGACACGCTGTAGGTCCCGTAGACGTCCTCCCTGTACGCGGCACGCAGCTCCACGTCATCGCCCAGGGCGCTTCCCTCGAGGTAGTAGTTCAGGACCGGCCACTCGCCCGGCACCTGCACCATCACCTCCCCCTCGATCCTCCCGGGGTACACCAGCGCCCTTCCCGCGAGTCCGTTCTCGATCGCCTTCAGGTTCATCAGGATCTTCACGCCCCCTGCTGTTCATCCGAGGGAAAAAAGAGTTGCCGTATATACCGTATCCCGTCGTCAGAGCATCTCGAGTATCTCCTCGACGATCGCCCTGTCCGCTTCCTTCCCCTCCTTGGCCCTCTCGATCTGCCTCGACACGGCGTCCATCGCGTATCTGACCGCCTGGTTGAGGCCCCATCCCTCGCCGACGCCCGTGAACATCCCCTTCGGGCCGCTCACCTGTATCCTGCAATGCGTGAGCCTCCTTCCCCGCTTCCTTCCCTTCCCCCTCCTTATGTAGACGGTCACGTAAGAGGATCCGAGGAACTTCCCGTACTTCCTGAGGAACCCATCGATCATGGAGTTCAGCTTTTCCCTATCAAACTCTATATTCTCAAATTCCTCCGGGTCCTTCACGGAGAATTGCACCACCATCCGCGGGGCCTCGGCCTCGATGCGCACGAGTTCCCTCAGCACGCCGGAGCGCGTGAGCAATCCCCTCAGCGCGCCGCCCTCCGCCACGATGACGGAAGCGACATCGCGCTTCATCATGAGCTCCACGGCCTTCCTCACCTCGTCGTCCGGCGACACGGATACCACGTCGCCGCTCATCAGGTCGCCGACGCGTCTGCTCGGCGGCCTCCGTTCGCCCTCGCCGATTCCCGCGCGTGGCCTCAGGACCTTCTCCACGATATCCCTCAGCGAGAGCACGCCGACCACCCTGTCGCCGCGGAGCACCGGGAGCCTGGATATCCCCTCCCTCCTCATTATTGCGAGCGCCCTGGCGACGGAATCGTCCACCCCCACCGATACCGGATTGGGGATCATCAGCTCGGATACCTTCAGGTTCCCGAACGGCGTCTTCACGGCCACCGCGAGGATCGCCTCGTCCCCCACGACGCCCGCTATCGCGCCATCCGATATCACCGGAAGATACCTCAGATCGTTCTCCACCATGAGCATCGCGGCCCTGAGCACGCCTTCGTCGGGCGACACGCTGGGCGCCCTCCTGTAGACTGACCTGACCTTTGTGGTCGACGGATCCGCGAGCGTCCTCACTATCATCTTCTCGGTCAGCACCCCCGCGTATTCCCCGCGCTCGTCGAGGACCACGAGGACATCCCAGCCATCCTCCAGCTTGCCTATTGCCTTCGAGAGCGGCTCATCCAGGCGGATGCCCTCGAACTCCTTCCTCATGACGTCCCCTACCTTTATCGACCTCAGCGCATCCTGTGCGGCCAATCCGTGGATCGTCTATGTCGATGTCTAATAAATGAAGTGGTTGGTATCGGACGGCGCGCCCCATCCCCTCCATGGGCGCCGTGGAACGGTTCCATGATGGAACCTCCACCGCTGACGATTCGCGACCGAGCCCCGCGGGAGGGGCAGCTCACGGGGCGCCGGGGCCGCTTCCCCTCAGCGTGGCGCCGAGGTATCCCGCTATCTGCGCGATCGCGTCGCGCCCGGCCCTGAGCCTCGGGTAGAACCTGAGGAAACCATGCGTCATGCCCAGGTACCTGGTCGCTGTCGCGGGGACGCCCGCGGCCCTCAGCCTGTGCGCGTAGATCTCGCCCTGATCCCTCAGCGGATCGTACTCGGCCGTCACCACCAGCGCGGGCGGCAGGCCCCTCAGATCCCCGGCGAGCAGCGGCGACGCATACGGGTTCGTCGCATCGCGCGGGTCAGCGAGGTACTGCCCGACGAACCATCTGTCCATGCGCTCCTCCAGCATGTAGCCCTCGCCGAACTCGAACCTGGAGGGCGACATATCGATCATGTTGAGCACCGGATATATGAGCACCTGCGCCCCGATCAGGTCGCTCCTCCCGGCGTCCCTGGCCATCAGGCTCACGGATGCCGCCAGGTTCCCGCCGGCGCTGTCGCCCGCCACGGCGATCGCATCCGGGTCGACGCCGAGCTCCTCCGCGGCCTCGCCCGCCCAGGCGACCGCGTCGTACGCGTCGTGGACCGCGGCGGGGAATTTGTGCTCGGGCGCGAGCCTGTAGTCCACGGACATCACGGCGGCGCCCGACAGCGTCGACAGGCGCCTGCAGATGTTGTCGTGCGTCTCAACGCTATAGTACACGAAGCCGCCGCCGTGGTAGTAGACCACCAGGGGCGGGCGCTCGATCGAGCGCGGCCTGTAGAGCCTGGCGTGGATTTCTCCGTCCCTTCCCCGCACGGCCACATCCGCGACCGATCCCACCTCCTCCCTCATTCCTCCATAGACGGATAGCATCCTCTCATCCGATGCCCTCCTGAGCTCCTGTGGCGAGATGCTGTCGAGGTCGGCCGGCGCGGGCGGCGAGCCGCGTATTATGTCCTTCAAAACGGGATCCAGCGGCATCGGGCGGATCGCCCACCCGCACCTAAAATGGATATCGCTGATTCCACCCCGCCATCGACGGCGGGCCCGGAATTCATCCCGGGCGATCCCCGTTTGGAGACGCGGCCGATGGAGATGTCCGCGTGGTCGTCGATCCGCGCGGTGAACTACCCCACCCTCACCGGGGTGCGACATCCGGTCCGCACGAGGCGGTTCGGCGGGCTTCGGGAAGGGAGGAGGGGATGCGGCGGTCGGGATACCGTTCAGGGGCAGCCCGAAGATACCATCCTCGGGATCCACTCGAACGGCATAGATCCGATGAACCGTCCGGCTGCGATGATAATATTTATCGCCATGTATCATTATTTAATCATATTAATTAATTATGATATACTGCGAAGCGGCTAGGATCGCCGCGGTCGTCAGGCGGTGGGCGCCGCGGCCCTCCTCGAGAGGAGCTCCGCATATCCGCCTTCCCTCATCTTCCTCGCGGAGTACTCGAGGGCCCTGAGGAGCGGAAGCTCCTTTCCGGCGAGCGCCTGTATCAGCGCGCCGCCGGCCGAGCTCACGTGATCTATCCATTTGCTCAGCCCCAGCATGTCCAGCGCGGTCGACAGGTGTCCCCCGCTTACGATCGTCGTGCCGAACGACGAGGCCAGCGCCTGGAGGAGCTCGCGGGTCCCCACGTCGAATCCCTCGATCTCGAAGGCCCCGGGCGGCCCGCTCATGAAAACGGTCCCGCTGCTCCTTATGATCTTGGAGTATTCCCTGATGGTCCTGGATCCTATGTCGAGAGGCCCCGCGTCCGGCGGCAGGTCCCCCACGGGGAGCTCCACCCGCGCGCCATCCCTCTGGATCGCCATATCCTTCGGCATCTCGATGACGGGCGGATATTTCTGCAGCAGCTCCTTCGCCTTGGAGATCATCGCGTCGTCCACCTTGTTCAGTTTCCCCTGATACCTGCCGGCCGCCTTCAGGAAGACGAGCGCCAGCACCCCCGTCACGAGGACCTTGTCGGCCCTCCTGTTCTCGAGGAGCGCCTCGAGCGCTTCCAGGCGATCCCTGACCTTGCTCCCCCCGAGGACCGCCGTGAACGGGCCCTTCTGCACGATCTCCAGCTTCTGGAGCTGCTTCAGCTCCTTCATCACGAGGACGCCGGCCGCCGTCGGAAGGTAGTAAGGGAAGCCGATGATCGACGGATGCGCCCTGTGCGCCGTCGGGAACGCGTCGAGCACGAATCCATCGAACACCCTCCAGAGCCTCTGCACGATGTACGTCCTAGCGGCCTCCTCCACGGATCCATACTGCTGGGTTTCCTCCGACATGAACCTCAGATTATCGAGCAGGAGCACCTCGCCGTCGTTCAGCTCCTCCGCCTCCCTCCTCGCGGCCGGTCCCATGACGTCATCCACGAATCTGACGTCCCTCCCCAGGACTTCCGAGAGTATCCTGGAGTGCTCCTCGAGCGGCACGAAGTCCGCCTCGCCGACCCTCCCCTGATGGCTGCACACGACCACCTTGGATTTGCCGAGGGCCCTGAGGGTCACGGCGGCCTCCTCCATCCTGGTCCGCTCGATCAGCCTCCCGGTCTTCGTATCCACGGGCGTGTTTATGTCAACCCTCACAAGAATGCGTTTCCCCTCGGGCTCCAGGTCGTCAAGCGTTAGGAATTCGAGCTCACTGAGCCTGAAGCCGGTCTTCATAACGTCAGTAGTTGCTAATCCTTATAATATAAGATTAACCGTCACAGGCACGTCGAATGACGTACGGGATATCGTTCAGGCTCAACGGCTCCCCGGTCACGGCGCGCTCGCCCCCCGCCGCGACGCTCCTCAGGGTCCTGAGGGAGGAGCTGGGCATCAGGAGCGTCAAGCCGGGGTGCGAGACCGGGGAGTGCGGCGCCTGTACAGTCCTCCTCGACGGGGTCCCCGTCACCTCCTGTACAGTCCTCCTCTCGCAGGTAGAGGGGAGGGACGTCACGACGCTCGAGGGCCTCTCCGGGGACCCGCTCATGGGATCGCTTCAGGAGGCGTTCGTGGAGGAGGGAGCCGTGCAGTGCGGATACTGCACCCCGGGGTTCCTGATCTCCGCCTATGCGGCGCTGAGCGGGCGCGGGAACTCGGGGCCGTCAGAGCGCGAGATAGCCGAGTCGCTCTCGGGGAACCTGTGCAGGTGCGGCGCCTATCCCAGGATCCTGAGGGCCGTCCTCAGGGTCTCGAGGTGATGTCCACGGCGATCCGCTCGAGGTTCTCGGTGCACAGGCCCGGGTCGCTCGAGGAGGCGCTGGGAATACTGGCCGAGAGGGGCGCATCCGTCAGGGTGGTTGCCGGCGCCACCGACGTATCAGTCCAGATGAGGGCCGGGACCCTGGAGGAGGACGAGCTCATGGACATCTCCGGCCTCAGGGACCTCAGATATGTGCGCGAGGTCGCGGGCGGCCTGGACGTGGGCGCGCTCGCGACGCTCTCCGATATCGCGGGGAGCCCCGCGGTGCGCGCTAGCGCGCCCGTGCTGGCCGACGCGGCCCGCTCGTTCGGATCCCCCCAGATAAGGAATCTCGCGACGCTCGCGGGCAACGTGTGCAACGCGTCCCCAGCCGGCGACGGCATACCGCCGCTTCACGTGCTGGGCGCCGCGGTCCGGCTGACCAGCGTCGCGGGCACGAGGGAGGTGCCGATCGGGGAATTCGCAACGGGGGTTCACAGGACCGCGCGGAAGCCGGACGAGCTCGTCACGTCGATCCGTATCGGGCGGCAGCCGCCGGGATCCGCGTGGTTCTTCAGGAAGCTGGGCCTGAGGGCCGCGAACGCTATCTCGATCGTGAGCGCGGCCGGCGTGATCCGGATGGAGGGCCGCGCCGTGGAGGATGCTTCGATCGCGCTCGGGGCGGTCGCGCCGACCGTGATCAGGGCCAGGAGGGCGGAGGAGGTCCTGATGGGGAGGGAGCTGACGGAGGAGGTCATGTGGGATGCCGCCGAGGCCGCGGCCGCTGAGTCGAGGCCGATATCCGACGTCAGGGGATCCGCCGCGTACAGGAGGATGGCCGTCGCCGGCATCCTGTACCGCGCGCTGGAGGAGGTGGCCGGAGGATGAGCGGCGCGCTGGAGGAGGGCGCCCGCACGGTCATAGGTGCGCCCATACCGAGGATCGACGCGCTGGAGCGCGTCCGCGGATCCCCGCGCTTTCCCACGGATATCGCGGTCGAAGGGATGCTCCACGCGAAGGTCCTGAGGAGCCCCCATCCCCGCGCCAGGATACTCGGCATCGACGTCGCGTCCGCGGAGTCCGCCCCGGGGGTCAGGGCGGTGCTGACCGCGAGGGACGTGCCGGGGGTCAACGGGTTCGGGGTCCTCGTCCAGGAAATACCGGTGCTCGCGGCCGATACGGTGAGGTACGTGGGGGAGCCGGTGGCGCTCGTGGCGGCGGAGACGGAGGAGGAGGCGGAGGGCGCGCTGGAGCTCATACGCGTGGACTACGAGCCGCTGCCGGCCGTGACGTCCGTGGAGGATGCGCTGAGGCCGGACGCCCCCAGGCTCCACCCCGGGGGAAACGTCGCCATGAGGATCCGCGCGGCGAACGGCGATCCCCACAGGGCGCTCGAGACGGCGGCCGCGGTCGTCGAGGGCACCTACAGGACCCAGTTCCAGAAGCACATGTACATGGAGCTCGAGGGCGGGATCGCGTGGATCGAGGACGGCACCGTGCACGTGGTGGCCGGGGGGCAGAACCCGTACCGCGACAGGATACAGATAGCGCGCGCCCTCGGGATCCCGCCGGATCGCGTGAGGGTCGTCAGTTATCCCGTGGGAGGGGCGTTCGGCGGCAAGGACGAGATCACGGTCCAGATACACCTGGCGCTCCTCGCCGCCAGGACGGGGAGGCCGGTGAGGATGGAGTGGACGAGGGAGGAATCGGGGGCCGCCGGATACCACAGAATGGCTTACGAGATCGATGTGAGGACGGGGGCGACCAGGGAGGGAAGGCTCGTGGCGAACGTCGCCAGGATATTCGGCGACAACGGGGCGTACACGAGTTTCGGCCCCACGATGCTCGAGATAGCGGTCGAGGCGATCAACGGCCCCTACAGGATCCCGAACTACGACGTCGAGGGCGTGCTCGTCTACACGGACAACGGGATATCGAGCGCCATGAGGGGTTTCGGGGCGCCGGAGGCGAACTTCGCCATCGAGTCCCAGATCAACAGGCTCGCGGAGGAGCTGGGGATCGACAGGCTGGAGATCAGGATGATGAACGCCCTGGGCCCGGGGGAGGCCGGCCCGTACGGCGTGCCGGTGGAGAACGCCCCCGTCCTCCAGGGGATGCTGGCGCTCGCCGAGTTGCCCGGCGCGAGGTCGGGCGACCGCTGGATCAGGAGGGGGACCGGGATAGCGCTGGGGATGAAGGGCATCGGATACGGCGCGGTCCCGGATTACCCAGCCGCCGCGGTGGAGCTGGATCCCGCGGCCGGAAAGGTGAGGGCGTACTTCTCCAACCCGGACTACGGACAGGGGGTCGCCACGGGGTGCGCGCAGGTGGTGGCGGAGGCGTTCCAGCTGCCGGTCGAGCGCGTGGAGGTGGTGAACGCCGATACCTCGACCTCGCCGGACACGGGGGGCAGCTCCGCGTCCAGGGGGATCTACGCCGCCGGCAACGCGCTGATATCGGCCTCGAGGGCCGCGCTGAAGAGGCTCGCGCTCGAGGCGGCCAGGATGCTCGGCTCGCAGTCGCAGTCGATCGTGTATTCGGGCGGCAGGTTCACCGTCGAGGGGGACGATCGCTCGGTGGACCTCTTCGACGCCGCGGCGGCGATGGCGGCCAGGGGCTCCAGGCCCAGGTTCGAGGCGGCGTTCGAGGTCCCGAGGGTGGAGAGGCCCCTCGCCGGGGCGCACGAGCTGCCCCACCTCGTGTACTCGTTCGCCCTGGCGATCGCCGACGTGGAGGTCGACCTGCTGACCGCATCGGCCAGGGTGAGGGATATCCGCATGATAGCGGACGTCGGCCGCGTGATCAACCCGCAGGGCGCGATGGCGCAGGTGGAGGGGGGAATCCTGCAGGGGATCGGCATGGCGCTGACCGAGGAGCTCGTCTACTCCGGCGGCGTCCCGCGGAACGTCGACTTCACCACGTACGTCATACCCACGGCGGCCGATTCCCCCGGGATGGAGATAGAGTTCATCGAGGGCTACGAGGAGAGCGGGCCGTACGGCGCGAAGGGCGCCGGCGAGGTGGGGATGGTGCCGGTCGCCGCGGCCGTCGCGGACGCGATCTCGGCCGCCACCGGCGCGAGGCCGACCGAGCTCCCCATGAACGCGGAGAGGCTATCCAGGCTGCTCGCGTCGAGGGGGATACTGCCGGAGAGGCTATCCAGGCTGCTGGGTGATCCCGGCGCCGGGGGGCGCTGATCGGCCGCGGTCCCCTATGCGCGCACGTCGAACGGTATCTCGAGCAGCCCCCTCGACGGCCTGAACCTGGCGTCGCCGATCCTCAGGCGCCCGATGCCCCCGGTGGACTCCAGGTGCTCCTTGTTGCACGCGTTCACGTTCCAGATGCTTCCATCGCGGTCCCGCACCACGACCACGCGAAGCACCCTAACGTCGTCCGGCACCGGGAAGAGGTCGTAGATCGCGTCGCCGTAGATGCGCTCGGCCTCCTCCCGCGGGAGCTCCGCGATCTCAACCATCAGGTCCCCCGCTATGCGGTCGTTCGCGATCTCCTCCACCATCGCGATCTCCTCCCGCGTCGGCTTCCTGTCGAACTTCAGCGTGAGCCTCCCGTGGTTCCCGCTCACGTAGGTGCCGGCGGTCCACCTGGCGCCCTCGCCCAGGACCCTGACCGCCGCCCCCTTCAGCACGTGGAGGGCCGTGTGCGTCACCGCCTCATCCGGTCCCGCGGGGCGCGTCGCCCGCGCCCCGTCGCCCGCGCCCGACATCCTCCCACCCCTGAACGGCGCGGGATTTCCCTGTTTCCCCAACCCCCCTTCATCGTTGCAGTATCGTCGATGCGATTCGATCGGCGACGCTACGTTAATGTGCCGGAGGCCCCGCTCACGGCGCATTGCGCTCGCGCCCCGTCTATTACGTGCTGCTCGCCGCGGGGCTCTCCCGCAGGTTCCCCGGGAACAAGCTGCTGGCCGACCTCTGCGGACGCCCCGTCGTGAGGGCGTCCGCGGAGGCGGGGCTCTCCGCGGGCCTCCCGCTAGCGGTCGTGACCGGGAACGACAGGGACGCGGTGGTGGGCGCCCTCGCCGGGCTGCGCTTCCACGAGATAGAGAACCGCAGGTACACGGACGGCCTGTCGTCGAGCGTCAGGGCCGCGATATCGACGTTGTGGGGTCAGGCCGACGCCCTGGAGTTCGCGCCGGCCGACATGCCGCTCATACCCCCCGCGGTCCCCAGGCTCCTCGCCGGCATCAGGGATGACTCATCCGCATCGCTCGTCGCCCCCAGGTACCGGGGCATCAGGGGACATCCGGTCCTCATCGGGAGGGAACTCTACGGAGACGCATATTCCGCGATAACCGGCGACTCGGGGCTATCGGGCTTCCTGAGGTCCAGGGGGAAACTGCTCCTCGAGGTCGACGTCGACTCCCCGGGCGTCGTCCTGGATATCGATAGCGCGGAGGACCTGATGGCCCTGAGGTCGCGCGCCGGCTGCGGCCGGGCCGAATCCGACCATCCCCGGCACCGGGGTCCCCGACGGGATCCATCGCGGACGGAAGGGGCCGATTCCCCCGGACCCCAACTCTTTATAGCGCGATCCCCTCCACGGTGCACCGTGGAGGTGCAGGCTCTCCTGGATCCGCTGGAGTACGCATTGAGGTGGACGCAGTCGGCCGCCTCTGGCAGGCCCTATAACTTCTCGTGGTTCAGGGACGGGATCCTCGCGGCCTCGGGCATACCCGCGACCCGGAGGAGCGCCGCCTGGCTGGCCGGCGAGGGAATAGAATCCGTGCTGACGCTCACCGAGCGGATCCCGGAGTCGATAGCCGGCGATGGATTCACGATAAGGCACGTCGCGATGAGGAACGGCATGCCGGCTCCCCCCGAGAGGCTCTCCGAGGCAGTGGATTTCCTGGTGAAGCAGCTGGAGCTCGGCCGCAGGTCCCTCGTCCACTGCGTATCGGGGAGGGGGAGGACCGGCATGGTGCTGGCCGCGTATCTCGTGGCGGCGGAGGGCCGCAGCGCCGCCGACGCCGTGAGGGAGGTCTCGACGAGGAGGCCGGGCTCGCTGAAGAACCGCCGCCAGGTGCTCTCCGTGTTCGAGTTCGAGAGATCGCTGGCGCGCGGCTGATGCGCCGCAACTCCGCGCCGGAAGGCGATCCAGCTCATCCGGTCGCGCCGCGGCGCCCCGCGATCTCCTCCGGGTGATCCCTGGTGTACAGGACCCTCTTGAACATCTCAAGGTCCATCACCCCGCGCGCGTACGGCTCCACGTGCACCTCGGACCCGGGCCACAGGCCGCGCGCGATCCCGGCGAGATCCTCGACCAGTCCATCCTCGCAGTCGATCAGCACCTCGAGCGCGCCGGGCAGCGCCCTGGACTGGAAGCCACTCGCGCCGGCGGCCTCGGCCACGCCCAGCAGGATCTCCATTGCGTCCTCCGGATCGGGAATCCCCCTGACCACCATCCTGTGCGCCACGTCCCGGGGGCGGCCGTACCCCCGGAAATACGTTGCCGGGCGCGGCGTTCCGACGTCGGCCGCGCGGTTTGATCGTGGACTACCCGCGTCCGGGGATCGGCCCCCTCCGGCCCCATCGTCGGCCGCGAATTCCCGCGGGAGATGGACGCGGATGGCCGGTTGCGCGCGCTCGAACGGATCCAGGGGATTCCCTCCCGCCTCCGCCGTTGCCTCATCCCCCATCGATGGAGATCCCGCGGACATTCCCCGGATCGGCGCTGAAGGGCACCGGTTTCCCGGATTCAGGCCCACATGCCGATCGACTCAAGGTGACGGAGCCGCGCGGCGCACGATAAAGGCCAAATACGGACGCGCTGCATCCCACGGCATGCTGGAGTCCCCGGTGAGGCCCGGGTTCGATCTGGAGGCGGCCGCATCGACCATCGAGGGGTTCATCGCATCCGCGGTGCGCGGCGCCGGCGCGTCCGGCGCGGTCCTGGGGGTGAGCGGCGGCGTGGACTCGGCCCTCGTACTGGCGCTATCGTCGAGGGCGCTCGGGCCCGGCGGCGTCCTCGCGCTCGTGATGCCCGACTCACGGCTCACCCCCCGGGAGGACGTAGCGGATGCCAGGTCGCTCTGCGACCTCTTCGGCGCCAGGCGCGTGGAGCACGACATAGCGCCCATCCACGCCGCGTACGTGGAGCGCCTGCCCCCCTCGATGCTCGCCGAGGGCAACCTGAGGGCCAGGATAAGGATGGGCCTCCTCTACTACTACGCCAACCTGGAGAACCGGATAGTCGTCGGGACGGGCGACAGGAGCGAGTACCTGCTGGGCTACTTCACGAAGTACGGCGACGGCGGGGTGGACATAGCGCCGATCCTCGGGCTCTACAAGACGGAGGTGAGGGCGCTGGCGCGGGCCCTCGGCGTGCCCGAGTCGGTGGCCGGCAAGGGGAGCAGCCCGAGGCTCTGGCCCGGCCAGACCGCGGAGGACGAGCTGGGCTTCCCATATGCGGAGGCAGACGTCATCCTCCACAGGATATTCGACCTCGGGGAGCCCGTGGACAGGGTCAGGGAGTCCAACCCGAGGCTCGTCGACGCGGTGATGGATTGGCACAGGAGGACGGAGCACAAGAGGGCCCCCGTGCCGTCCCCGGCGCTATCTTTATAAATGGACATTAGAATAACAGTAACGTGCCCCGGATCATAGATGCCGATAGGGAAAAGGCGCTGCTGAATGCGCTGGTGGAGATGAGCCCGAGGAACCTCGCCGCCGTCGCGCGCTCGCTGGGGATGCCGGAGGAGACCGTCCGCTACAAGCTCAGGAGGTACTACGAGAGGGGGCTCGTCTTCTACGCGTTCCCGGACCTCTCCAGGATCGGACTTAGGCCGTACTACGCGGAGCTCAAGTTCTCGGGACGGTGGAGACCGTCCGCCGGGCAGCTCCTCCAGTCGATGTCCATTTACTCGTACATCTCCTACTACACGGGGTATCTCACCGGGTCCTGGCTCACGGCGCACTTCTCGATGCCATACGGGGCCGGGAGCCACCTGAGGCGCCTGCTCGACGAGATGGCCGACATGGGGATCATAGAGGGCTACCGCCTCCGCCCCGCCTCCTGGGTGAGCTACAGGGGCATCGACCCCGAGTTCTTCGACCCTGAGGCCGGCGAGTGGGACGTCGACTGGACCAGGGTGAGGCCCCTGGAGGAGCTCCCCGACCGGGTGGACTACCCGGAGGAGTCGCCCCGGGCCGAGTTCGATTATTACGACCTCGCGATACTCGCGGAGCTCCAGCAGGACGCGAGGGTGCCCGTCGCGGAGATCGCTGAGAGGACTGGCGTGAACGAGAAGACGCTCGCGTACCACTTCAACAGGCACGTCGTGGAGAACGGGATCGTGAGGAGATATATGCTCAGGTGGTGGGGTGGCTCCTACGCGAAGACGAACACAGTCACTTACCTGGAGCTGGTCGTATCAGGGATCCGGAGGAGGGACGTGGAGGAGCTGAGGAGACGCGTGGAGGCGCTGCCGTTCGCCTACTCGAGCAGGCTCCTCGAGGATGGCGAGCTGGTCTACATATTACAGGCAATGATGCCCCCGAACTACTTCAATCAATCGATGATCTGGATGCGCGACAGGCTCTCGGAGCTCGGGGCGCTGGACGCAACGTCGTTCAGGCTGCTCGACGCCCGCGAGTCCATGGGCTTCACGGTGCCCCTCGAGCTCTACAACAGGGAGGGCGAATCGTGGACCATGAAGGTGGACGAGCTTATCGAGAAGCTCGGGGCCGTGCGCGCGATGGTGGAGGGCGCGCCGAGCGCTCCCCCGGGATCCGGCGCCGCCGAGGATAAGGAGCGCGGGCCCAGCATAGCCGGTCGGTGATCCACGCCCCATTATTTTTGATAATTACTATACATAAATAAATATCGTTACGTTATACAATCCCCGTGAATATCATTTGATGATGCCTATTTATGAGTTGCTCATTACATGTAACTATTCTTCAATACAGCAGTGATATTCTATTCTAGATTTATCAAATTATGCAATAGAACGGGAAATATAATGAAAATTCAGGCTATAATATATATTTAAATAAAGAGAGCTCGGCTCAGGTGCTGCTTACGTTCCCGCCTCCCCCTATCACACCATAGGGGTGCGGGACCCCCAGCACGAGGGTCAGCGCGGCCGATATCGCGAGGGGCACCACGATAGGCGCGGCCTTTATCACGAGTTCCTTGGTCTCCATTCCGAGCCTTACTATAGATAATACTATTCGATAAATTTTTCGGTTTCATCAATACGTCGGTTCGCTTATTAACGAAAT